>Ga0255778_10003871_pt1 | contig 12470 bp, 9 predicted proteins | sample 071ome_31_FD_179976 | JGI IMG/M metagenome (GOLD analysis project Ga0255778, IMG submission 179976) | Coastal salt marsh microbial communities from the Groves Creek Marsh, Skidaway Island, Georgia - 071405CT metaG (version 2) | ecosystem: Environmental > Aquatic > Marine > Intertidal zone > Salt...
ACCGAAGTGGTAAGCCGCGGGTAAACTGTCAGAAATCTCGGTCTCATCGGTCATGAGCTCCATCGAGACATCCCTATGCACTTTGGCTGTCTCGACTAAATCGACAGTCATGCTTACATCTTTGTGGTAAGGAATTCTCGCGCGGAGAGTAAGTTCACCCGATAAGGTCGTACTCAGAACATACTCACCATGCCGATTTGAGAAGACAGACTCAGATATGCCAGACAGAGGATCTGTCAGCCTGATCATCACACCCTGAAGAGTCTGCCCACTACTGTCTCTTACGATACCGCTCAATGTGCCTGCAATCGCAACATGCGATGTGAACAAGAGCGCTGATGCAACACCAAACTCTACTAACAGTTTTTTCATGATGGCTGCCCTACCTCTACATCTCAATACCTATTACTGGCGCTATTGAAAAAGCTGTTGTTCAGGCAGGGAACCCGAGCCATTTCAATGACCTCGAAGAAGTAGAACAAAAAAAGTAGAACTTCAGGTGTCACCTAGGTGACAGAAAAGCAAAAAACTGCCCGCTTTGTTAATCACGAAATCACTGATTTTGTCAGTGCGGTAACTAGAAATTTAAGGCCATCTTTGATTTCGAGAAACCAGCTTGAGGAGACAGCTATCGAGTAGTAGATAAGCATCCCTACAACTAGGGATCTGTTGATCTAGCTTCAAGGACGAGCCTTTCAATCGAAGGCACATGGTATTGACCATTAACAAAATGGACGATCCCCTCGTCATCCCATTGGCGAAAGACTTTGTTTACCTGCTGTCTAGAGCCGTTGATCATCTTGGCGAAGTCGCTTTGGGACATGGGTGTTTCCAGGCGACCAGAAGAACCTTCTCTACCGCCTAGAACCTCTATCAGCACGAGCAAACGAAATGCCAGGCGGGATTTTAAAGGATGGAAGAGCATGCTGGAGATCCATCCATACATCATACGTGTGTATAAAGCCTGATCGGCAAAGAGATATTTGTATATCTCAGGGAACGTTTCAGCCACCTTCGTCACAGATGAACGTGGGATTTCAATGATCTCAGAATCAACTAAGGCCCGCGCATCATAGCTTGTCGGCGTGTTATCTATTAGCGTTGTGGTGCCGAACCAAAGCCCGTTGGTCAAATCCCATAATATGAATTCATCACCAGATTCCGCTGGGATGGAAAGGCGCACGCGCCCAGTTAGCAGACCAAACAAACCGCGATCGCGGTCTCGGTGGCGCAGAATGAAACTATTTTTAGCAAATGATCTAACCTTGCCATCCGCCAACATACGGTCCAGCGCTTGATCACTTACCTTCTTAGCCCACCTAAGCTTTTTCAGTGAGGATTTTGCTTTTTCGGGATCATTCACAGGAGGCACGATACGGAGTTGGAATCTCTGAAACAAGGCCCAATGGGTTCGCTCTCAAGAGAGCTAACTAACTTCCCTCAAATACGAAACGACACTCTATTGCTCCTTCGTGTCACTCTCTCTGGCCTGAGGTGCCTTTAGCATTACCGGATAAGATTGATCAGTAAGAGAGCTACTGGTTTCCGCACCACAGCACACCAAGCAACTTACGCGTTGGATACCTACTGAAGTGGCATTCGATCTGATATGTATCGTTCAATTTCTTCAGATGTATTCCGTTCTGCTTGCTCACCTATCGCACCTGATATCAGGGACTCACCTGAAAATCCGAAAAGATATCGAATCAACAGCAACCCGTCTGTAAGAGGCTGCGTTAACCCATCACCATCTATGTCAAGTTGAGGGTCAGCCTCTGTCAAATAGTCTGCGATGGCCTCTGGGGAGTCTCTAACCGCGTCATCCGAAAGAGCCCCCGAGGTTAAAGAAACCCCACTGAACCCGAATAAGTGCCTAATTACCAACAAACCATCGGTTAAGGCTTGCGCTTGTAAGCTTTCATCCACATCAAAGCTGAAACAACCCGCTCTACAGGAAAACGGGCTTACGGGGTTAGTACCATCGATAGCTTCTTGTTCGTCACTGAAACCATCTCCATCGTCATCTTTGTCGGCATTGTTACCAATCCCATCGAGGTCTGTGTCTCGGCTTTCGAGGGGGTCGTTCGGAAAAGCGTCAGAATTATCCCCCACGCCATCAGAGTCTGAGTCTTCGCTTTCGCTAAAGTCGAGTGGAAATGCGTCGAGAGAATCAATTACGCCATCACCATCATCATCTGGGTCAGAGTTGTTGCCAATACCATCGGTGTCAGTGTCAAAACTCTCACTACTATCCAATGGAAATGCATCTTGAGCATCCTCGACGCCATCTCCATCGTCATCTTTGTCGGCATTGTCACCAATGCCATCGCCATCGGTATCCAGCACCTCATTCGGATCTAAAACAAACGCGTCAAGGTCGTCACGCACACCATCCCCGTCTGTATCTCCCAAGAAACTCAAAGAGGGTAGCTTCTGCACGGGAGCATATCCCGGCGAAGAGCCTATCTGCAGGTTGAGGTCTATCGGTCCAACATAATCGGCATCCACAGCGGAAATCGTCAAGGTACCGAAAGTGATTTCGCCATCAAAATCACAGGGAAATTCCCCTTCTTCCTCTGAAATCAGTCCCAGAGCGAACGCAGCGTTGGTAGCGGAGTCACTATCTGTGTCCTCAAGATCCATCCGTGATAGCGGCCCGCGTAACTCTACGTCACATCCGTCGACTAAAATTCCCTCTGCCAACTGAAAGACTAGCTCCGTCTTCTTCGTGTCATGATAAAAAATTAGAGCGAACCCATGCGATTGTTTGGCCACCGGTTCAGTTCTATAGATCAGCTCGTACGCTCGCGAGCCACCAGCATCAATAATCTCATCGGTGGAGGAAAATGAGATTACCTGAAGGTCTTCCGTCACAGTCACCGTGCGCATTACCTCTTCCGCTCGATTACCAGCCTCATCCGATACCGAATAGACAATCGTGTAATCGCCCAGTGTATTAACGTCTACAGTACCGGTCGAAGTGATTCTGTCGCTTATGTCACCGTCGATATCATCGATCGCTGTTGCTCCCAAGTCCGAGTATTTCGTTCCAACCGCATGCCAGACACGCTCAAGCCCAATCAAAGAGATAACGGGTGCCACATTGTCTGCCTTGCTGATCGTTGGTAACAGAGTTAACGACGACAAAAGAGTTAAAGCTAAGACCCGTATCAGAAGCATAAGCAAAGCCTATTTTCGAGCATATTTTTGACTACAGATGGGATGCCTTGGCCCAAAATCTTGAGCCGAACGGAGTTAAACAGAATTACCACAGGCCCACGTGTCACTTAAGTGACAGGTGGGTCAATAACTTCTTTGGCAAAGTGCAACGCCCTACTCGCAAGGCTTCGTTATGAAAAAGACAACAGTAATGACCGCGATCTTGGCGTTGGCCGTCTTCAACAGCGGGACATTGGCTGAGGATATGGTTATCGAGGAAGTGGTTGTTACCGCCCAAAAGCGCGAACAGCGGTTGCAGGATGTACCTGTAGCGGTTACCGCGCTCACTGCGGAGACTATCGAAACAAGCGGCATCCGTGAGACGGCCGATCTAACTAGAGCATCTGCCTCTTTGACCTATGGACGAGGCCCGACACCAAATAGTGCCGCATTCAGAGTTCGTGGAATTGGTACTAATGTCATCAGCGTGGGACTTGAATCTAGCGTAGCAGCAGTTATTGATGGAGTAGCACAAGCACAACCTGGGCAGGCATTGACCAACCTCCTCGACATCGATCAAGTCGAGGTTTTGCGCGGTCCACAGTCAACACTATTTGGTAAAAACGCTTCTGCCGGCCTCCTCAACATCATTACTAAGTCTCCCACTGAGGAGTTTGAGGGCTATATTGGAACTACACTCACTGATGACGGTGAACAGAGGCTATCAGCTGTTCTTAGCGGACCCGTAACGCAGGCCTTTGGTTACAGGGTGGCCGCATATTCCAGAAATTACGATGGCTGGGCGGAGAATCTATTCACTGGCGAACGAATTAATGGAAGCGATGAAGAGGGCGTAAGAGCAAAACTCGCTTGGCAGAGCTCCGATGCACTGGACGTCCTATTTACCGGACATCATTACAAAGACGACAACAATTGTTGCAGCCTGTCACACCGAGAACTGGATTCATCGACACGGCTACTTGGAATTGCCCCCGTTACCGAAACGAATCCCCGCACGATCACAAGACAGGGCGAGGGTAATGGCGATTCAGAAATCGACATAGAACCCGAATCTCTCGCAGTGGACAGCGGTGCAAATTTGCGTATCACCTGGTCGCTTGGAGATTTCGATTTAACTTCGATCTCCTCCTATAACGACTGGGAAAATGACACGAGGTCTGATCTAGACTTTTCACCCGACCCCCTATTGCTTCGATTACCCTCTTTTCTACTGAGTGACATACCTGTCAGCGAACGCTCTAGTGGACTCGTTTCGAACTCAAAGACGGATAGCAAATTCATCACCCAAGAATTACGCCTAAGCTCGCCAGTGGGCACTCGCTTTGATTACATGCTAGGGCTCTACTACGCCAGTGCAGACACTACTCAGCGAGCGGAGAGGAATTTTACTCCAGCTGCATATCTCGCTGAATCCGATACAGAGAGCAAGGCGTTTTTCGGACAGGTTACGTGGAGACTTCTTGAAACAACCCAATTAACACTAGGTGCCCGATACAACGACGAACAAATATCGGTCAATTTCAGCGATCTGCAGACTGGTGAGAGATACCTGGGTCAAGACTCCGAAGACCGCTGGCTGGGAAAGCTCTCACTGCAACATTTCCTCAACAACGGCACTATGATCTTTGCTTCTGCAGCCAACGGTTACAAGGGCCAAGGCTACGATATCTCTCAATCATTCAACCAAAGAACGGCCGACAATCCAGTAGGAGCTGAGAGCTCCAGATCGTTTGAGGTTGGTATAAAAGGCATGATGTTTGATCGCAGATTGCAACTGGACCTGGTCGGGTTTTACACCGAGTACGAGGATTATCAGGCTCAGAATACAGAGGTAATCGATGATGAAGTCGTTCTAGTCGTTACGAACGTGGGCCAATTGGAAACTAAAGGTATCGAGATAGATGCCAATGTTTTGATTGGGCGAGCCCTTAGATTAACTAGTAGCATCGCTCGGATCGAGGCCAATATACAGGACTATCCGAACGCCGACTGCTACCGCAACCAGACTCTATTGCAGGGTTGTCGGCCCTTGGCAGCAGATCCAAACAGATTTGCGCAAGATTTAAGCGGCAAACCTCTCAACAACTCACCAGACTGGAAAGTCACGCTCGGCGTCCAGTACTTTCGCCCACATGAAAGCCTTCCCTTCGATAGTTTCGTGAACATCAATTACCAATGGCAGGATGAAGTTAACTTCGATTTAAAACAGAACCCGGGCGCTATTCAGAACGGCTACGGAATTCTCAACCTTAGCGCGGGCATACTAGAGAATTCCTCTGGCAGGTACCAGATGACGTTGTTTGTTAACAACGTTTTCAATCAGGACTATGCGGCCGCAATAATTGATCTGTCTGCACTTTACCTCGGAGATACTGCCTACATGCAGCTCCTACCAAGAAATGCTCGTAGGTACTCTGGTTTGCGCTTCAGATACTCATTCTGATTGGTTGACGAGAAAGTGAACGATTTCGCCCTTCATCATACTAAGCATCAGGCTTCATTAGACCGCAACACCCAAATGGTGAGAACACGCGTTTTCTCGATAAAGGGTGCGTTCATCGCCCGCAGTTCCTCTATAACTTAGTACCACTGCATCGAGTTGTTAAAGAGCAATAGACCGAAGTTGATATCAGGGCCTATCTCGCTAGCGAGGTAGGTCTAGGGCTCGAGGGCGCACCGCTAATTTGTATCTAGTGAGTTGAAGGGTATCGCTCATTCCTTGAGCGCCAGCCCCTTCAACCATTCCAGTCTCATAGGGGCTTTCGTACTTAACACTGCATAATCGCTACTGTCTCGATAATAGCTCTACAACCAACCTGGCACTTGGTTCCTATTGAGCCGCCACCGGCAGACATGCTCGTCGCTTAATGAACAGATACACAAACGCTACTGCAAGAAGTCCGTGTCCAACCACACCGGGTGGCATAGAAATCATAAGGCAGGCGATCACCATGCAAACATGGAACGTTGAGAGAAGACCCAGTCCCATAGCTAAACTTGACTCGTTGTCGCCGTACTTTCTGAACCAGAAAATGCTTAGCGCAGCAGCGAGAGCTGCGAATCCGTAAAGAACCAATCCACCGTGAGTAGTAGGGTCGAAGTCATCTAATCGCCTGGGCAGAGTAATTAATCTGAGCGACGTCAGCCCCTCCACAAATAAATTAAACCCCAACGCTGTAAACAGTGCTTTTCTCATCATTCTTCTCCTGCTGCTACTCCGTTCATCACGGAGATTGGTTTCTAGTCTTATGGACAAGGTGCGCTAATCGTTAGCGCCTTGATAACGGCAGCTTGAGTGGCGGGAAATTCCACCGTTTTCAACTATCCCTTGCTTGACCCATCCTAGAAGAAAGGAAGTGTTCCTTACGTAAAGAATTCTTAAGACGGTTGGTTTGATTCCTGGACTGCAGCGACATGATCGTGAAGTTTGGAACGATGCATACGCTTCTGAGGCACCTTCCTCAGACTGCGGTGAGGTAAGTCTGATATGTCGTTAAGTCACCTTTCAGCGAGGTGACGGGAAGGTGACAAAACCTGGTCGCAGCCCTTCTGCCTCGCTATCTACCAACCAACCTTGTCAGCCAGATGACAGGTTGGCCGGATTTTTTTCTGGCAATGGAAGCCGTCATGGCACCCGATGGCGATGCTGATCTTGCTGGCGACGAGTTTTCGGATGTTCATGTACCTGATTGCGAAAGATGTGGCGGTAGGCTGAAGCCGGATGTTGTGTTCTATGGTGACATTGTGCCCAGGGCCACCGTGACGAAAGCGTATGAATGGGTCGCAAACGCGAAGTCCTTACTCGTGATTGGCAGTTCGCTGATGGTATTTTCAAGCTTCCGGTTTGTGCGACGTGCCGCAGAGCTCGGTGTCCCGGTGTACGCAATCAATCGTGGCAGGACGCGAGGTGATGAGCTTTTTGTGACAAAGATGAATGAGGACTGCGTGAGTGCGCTGAATGGGCTCAATCGCCTGCTCAGTCTGCACCAGTGATCACCGCCAGTCGGTTTTCAAACTATTCATCTTGTCCAGAAGTGGCCATTTCAAAGGTATAGGTACGGATTAAGTGCGCCAGGCGCAAAGCAGCAGTGATCATCTGACGGTCTTGTATTTCGCCGGTATCGAACGTGAGGCCTCCTTCGAGTTTCAGGTGGGCGTAGCCGTGGATATGAGACCAGCCCATGATGATGTCGTTGACGAGGGATTCGGGCTTTTCTGCTGCCATTTCATGCATCTCCAATTCGACTTCACCCCGTTGTCGCAGAATGATGTTGGTCAGTTCCGTGAATGTGCGTAGCACCGGCGTCGGTGGGTGATGAGGGTCAATGTTGGTGAGGTCCGTGCGAAACATAATGCGAAAATGTTCCGGGTAATTCTCGGCAAACTGGATGTAAGCTCGCGCGGTAGCGATCATTTCCGCGTCTAAATCACCTCTGACCGGATCGACGGCGTTTATCAGCTCATCCACGAGGCGCCCGAATCCTCGCTCTGCAACAGCTGTAAGAAGTCCTTTTACATCGCCGAAGTGATGTTTTGGCGCGGCATGCGAGACGCCCGCTTGGCGCGCGCATGCGCGCAGGGTAAAGCCCAGTAGACCCTGATCCTGCAGCACTTTATCGGCGGCTTCGAGTAAAGCCAGCCGCAGGTTGCCGTGATGATAGTTTGATGCCTTGTTCATCCGGACCATTTTAATGTTGACACTGGAAAGATCCAGTGGAAAAATATCTTTCCAGTGTAAAGATTGATTTGTGATCCAGTGAGTTCAGACGCGAAACCCATGAAGGAGGTCCTATGTCCCCAGAACAGATATTCAGTTTGACCGGTGCCTTGTCCATGTTTGGCTGGGCAGGGTTAGTGTTGGCACCGCGCTGGAGCTTCACGCGCGACTGGTTGGCGCCTGTAGTTGTGCCGCTGCTTATCGGCATTGTCTACGTCACGCTGATGCTCACATACATGGATAGGGCGCCTGTGAATGGAGGGTTCGACTCTCTCGCCGGTGTCGCTGCGCTTTTCTCAGTCGAAGAGTTGCTGCTTGCAGGCTGGATTCATTATCTGGCTTTCGATTTGTTTGTGGGTGCGTGGGAGGTTAAAGATGCTCAGGAACAGGGTATTCACCACCTGCTCGTCATACCCTGTCTGCTCCTAACGCTCATGGCGGGACCGGGCGGATTGCTTCTGTACTGGACCATTCGGCTCATTCACACAGTCTGGCTCGCAAGAGCCGTTGCACAACCGTAGGCTTCAGGAGGTTACCGTGTCTGAACTTTTACTTAATACTAACGCGCTGTGGGTTAGAGAAGAGCTGAAACCCTGGGTGCAGGCGACGGTCGGCATGCTGGTGTTGCTATTGCTTTGTCTGATTGCTGGTCAGTTTGACAGTCGTACGCTATACGACGTCTCGGTCTGGACCAAACCCGCCAAGTTTGCCCTGTCGTTGGCCCTTTACTTCGCTACGCTGGTCTGGTTTGCCCACTATGTCTCCAGTGAATCTCTGCATTCTAAATCAGGCAAAACGCTGATTTGGCTGCCGATAATCTGTGCCTGGTTGGAGATGGCCTACATTATCTATCAGGCAAGCCTGGGCGAGCCATCGCACTTCAATACGGGTACTTCGTTCCATGCAGCGATGTACTCCATGATGGGCGTAGGCGCGGTAACGCTCGTCGGCGTCCTGGTATGGTATGGCTGGATAATTTTGCGTCAGAACGCCCTATCCAGTCCGATTGTGCTCGCTATAGTTCTTGGATTAGGGCTGACCTTTGCGCTCGGAGGTGGTTTTGGCAACTACCTGGGGTCAATGGGTAGTCACTGGGTGGCTGCGCCACATACAGACGCAGGCGGGACGCTCCTTTTTGGTTGGACTCGAGAAGGCGGTGATCTGCGGGTTGCCCATTTCTTCGGCATGCACGCCATGCAAGCTATTCCGTTGTTTGCCTGCGCACTCGGCAGTAAGTTTTCTGAACATACAAAGATAGCTTGCGTGGTTGCTTTTTCTGCCGCGTACGCAGCGTTCACAGTGATGACATTCCTGCAGGCCACAGCAGGCCAGCCCTTCGGCGGATAATGTTCTGACGGAACGATCCAGGGTGTATATTGTCGAAGATGAAGAGACTTGTCGTCATTCAATCCGGAGGTCGCAATGAACACATCCAGGTGGGTTCAAGGATAGGAAATATAAACGCTCTTTTGACGTTGAGACGAAAGTATCCCCTGTGTCGAAGAGGCTCGATTTTGGCTGGAAATGAAACAGCCAGATTTCTGGGGTCATAGGCGTAGGCACTTTTGGGTGCTTGGCTGCCCCTAGAGCAGGCGCTTATTGTGCATTCGTGAATTCGAAGCTGAGTGCATCTATGCCCGGGCTATGCACGGCCCTGGTTTTGTTGATCGCCCGACACATCAGACCCCGGAAATTACATTTCCTTACGTTTGCTGACGTTCGCCCTGATCTTCTCCGCATTTAGGTTACTAGACTGGCCCCCATCAAATACATCTGTTTGGAGATAATCATGAAAGCCCGGCAACAGTTGTTAGCTGTAATTTATTCGCCTCACTGCTGTACGCACCAAGGTGCCTGGGCCCAGTAGCCAGCAGAGACCATCCAGGCTGAGCGTGAAGTAACGAGAACTGTGGAGCAAAACGAAGATCGTAAATCCACCGTTCAGCGGCAAGGCGACGTCGCAACCCGCAATGGCGAAGAGCTGTCTCGCTCACGCACCACCGACTTAGCCCGTGATGATGACGGCCGCTGATACATCCCAATTTAGGAACGATGATGAACGACTTTCGAAAGTATTACCTCGCTATAACTCTGGTTGGCGCCATGCTGGGCGGTTGCGGTGGCGGTTACGGTGGCGGTGGCGATAATGGCGGTGGAGATGATGGAACAGCCACACCTCCAGCTGCCACGCCAGCCGTTAATGCTGGAGATGATCAAAATGTTATTGAAGATGACGTGGTCAGCCTCGGAGCTGCTGTCTCAGGGTTTAGCGGTAACCCATCAATCACCTACAACTGGCGCAGAGTCGACGGCCCCTACATGATTTTTAGCAACGCGAGTGTTGCTAACCCTCAGTTTGTAGCACCAGATGTAGCATCAGAACAGCAGGTGAGTCTGGAGGTTAGTGCCAGCGATGGCACAACCACCGTCACGGACACCTTGGTGGTCACAATTGCGCCGGGGGACGAGTCACCGCTGACCAATGCCACATTTAATGGCGAATTATCGGGCGCTGACTACTGGGATACTGAGCCAAAGATCCTCTCTGCAGGCATGGGATTCGACAACATCATTGGTGTTAACGAGATCACTGAAGGAGCAGCACTAGAGGCCGGAGGGGCCTGGTATGGGTCAGTGGTGTGCACCAGCGATCAAGAACCCTCAGATTCCAATCGAACCAGCATGGCCACCGCAGATGGAGTGAGGAATGTCTCCAAAGGCCACGCTGATTTTGACGATGGGTTACCGATCGTATTCAGTTGGCCTGTTGCCACGGAAACTGCTGATGTCAGTGACTTTCAGTTCATGCTAAACACGGGCGAGGTCGTATTTCCAAACTCAGTAACCCTACTACCAAACTGGGAACTGAACGAGCGCAATACTATCGTTGTATTTGGCGACTTCGGGAATAGAGGGAAGCCATCAGAGTCTGATGCCGTCTATCCCGTCCGGCTCGATATTGTGGAGGACGCAACACCGCTGACTCTGATAGGACCTGGCGGCTTAGAATTCAGCGCTGTGGGTCTCATATGGGCCTCCCCAGACACCACCGGCTATGGCGCAGGGCCCGTACTGGTCGGTGCCAAGCTCAATGTCGTTGAAACCGTCCCTTCAGGTGAAGGTGGCCTCCCGCTTATTGAGCAAAACTCTGCTGCAATGCCAAATGACGAGGTCTCACTCTATGGCGCAGTTGCGGATTTCAGAATTCGGGTGCTTACCAGCGGTGGCTTCTCACCCGACGGCATAACGGGCTTGCATCCCGACGATTATGAGGATTTCTTCCGCATACATGCTCGAGGAGAAGACGGCGAATCAGTACTTCTTGAGAATGCAGGCCAAGATTATGCAGTTGATGGAGGCACGCTACGGGTCCTGGGCCTATCGGATCTTGGGCAAGCGGTCGATGAAGAGAACGGCGTTTTCTACGACGACTGTTACTCAGAAGATCGCGACAACTACATCGACATCATTCTGAGTGGTGATCTGGATGCGGCGCGAAGTGTTACGCACGTTGAGATCCCATCACTCGCCGGAGATTATCAGGCCTTCTACAATCCAGGAGGCCCTGGACCGGAACCCTTCGAGGGAATACGGTACACAGAGCCAGGCCCAGCTGATCTTGAACCGGTGATCATCGCCATCGACGATCCCATGCGGGTCTCGAGATCAATACAGCGGTAGCTAATGGAGGACTAGGACTCGCTGCGTAGGTCTATTTATTTAATGAAAATGGTGGGTCCACCAGGACTTAACCTGGGACCAATCGATTATGAGTCGAGACAGATCTAACCAACTCAGCTGTGGGCCAGAATCTCTGCAGCTTTCTGCTCAGTTGAATTTTTTAAAATCAATAGGCTACAACGGATTAACTCCGCCGGGTTGGTAGCAAAAGAGATACACCCGCGCCCATAGAATCAGCCTAGCCTACTCTCCACAGTCCTTTTTGCTGCATACGCCACAGTAGGAGCTCAATTTTATCCTGGCCGAAAAAGGGTTCCCCCTGGAATACCATAGTGGGCACACCCCAGTGATGCTCCTCCAAAGCGTTGTCATTGGCGAGCAGTTGCTGTCGCCAGAAATCGTCGTTATCACTCACCCACTGTTGCAGCGCGGGCAACTCAAGCCCAGCGCGCCGCGCGGCCAAATTCAGATGATTGCCCTGGTCCCAACCGTCGACCTGCCCGCCCCACACCAAGGTCGAAACCTCCCGAGCAAACTCAACACCACGCCCTGCGGCCGTAGCTGCGAGCCCTAGCGGGCTTAACTTGTGCACCAGATGACCGGGATCGTCGGCGGCTAGTGTCTGATTGATCGGATCTGGCCGTGGCGTACCTATCGGTATGCCACGGTACTCAGAGTAACGCATCAAGTCCGTCAGGAAGTAAGAACCCCAATTTTCGTGCGAGTTATCAAAAAACTCGTTGTAGCGAATATAAATGGGGTTAACCACCAGAAGGTTCACTCGCAAAGCGTATTTCTCTTGTAATTCATGCATCTGTACCGCGGCATAGTAGGACCAGGGGCTACGGAAAGAAAAGTAAAAATCAACTTCGAGTTCAGACACTGCGTTTCT
>Ga0255778_10003878_pt1 | contig 12450 bp, 9 predicted proteins | sample 071ome_31_FD_179976 | JGI IMG/M metagenome (GOLD analysis project Ga0255778, IMG submission 179976) | Coastal salt marsh microbial communities from the Groves Creek Marsh, Skidaway Island, Georgia - 071405CT metaG (version 2) | ecosystem: Environmental > Aquatic > Marine > Intertidal zone > Salt...
TTAAAGTGTTCGTTAGGAGGAATTCCGTCGTCCTTTTCCGCATTCCGACGAAATAATTCTCGGCTCGTTTTCTCATCTCGAGAAACGAATAAAGGCTTTGAGGATTAATGCGATTATTATTATGGTGTTTCTGTTGTCGTGCTCCTCCTCTTCCTCCTCCCGAAGATGACGATCTTTTCGCGCCTTCTCCCGTCATCTTTCTTCTGTTTCTTCTTCTTGTTTTAGACTTGTGATTCTTGAGAGTAATCTAGGCCGTTATTATTAGTTCTGACGGCGGAACGTAGTGTGGGACCGACCGGAGACCGGGTGCTTTTTTGGCAGAGTTTGGCAGAATGTGCAGCCGGGGTTCTCTTTCCTGTGTCGAGAGGCTCGAAGAACAAAAAAACCGACGACGACGACGACGACGACGACAGCACGACCAAAAACAAGATAAAAAAAAAGGAAAAAAAAATCGCACACTTCCTCTCGTTTTCACCACTTCTCAGACGCGCATTTCGATAGACGCACACACACGCTCAACAACAAACTCACGAGAGTTTTTTGAATCTAAATAACAGCGTTACACACATAAAATTACGATGTCGTTTGCACACAGAGTCTCCACGCAGTTCGCGTCCACGACGACGAGGTCGATTTCGAAGAAATCCGCTCTCAAGCCGGTGTCTGCTTCGCGCAAATCCGTCGGCGTTCGCGCCGTTATCACCGAACCGGTCGCGTCCGCGGAAAACAAAGCCGCGTACGATGATTTTTCGGACATGTTGGGTGACTATTTAGTCGATTACAAGGTAATTTCGCATCGTCATCTTTTCTGAGACGAGCGCTCGTAATGCGATTTTTTTTTCTCCCCTCGGGAAGGGAGAGAGAGAGGTCGTCGTCGTTCGTTTTCAGGTTTTCAAGAGGTGTGAGGGGATAAGAAAAAAATTTCTCCTCCCCAGCGCGCGCGCGCATTTCTCTCTCTCACTCTCTCTTTCTTCTACGTGTTCGCGGTCGCGACGCGAGTTTCCGATATCAATCAATACTCACGAATGTCATTCCTTCTATCTTTCCGTTTATCGTTACGCATCGCAGGTTGGCGACAAAATCATGGGCAGAGTCTCCGCGATGAACACGAAAGGTGCTTACGTCGATATCGGCGGAAAAGCCCCGGCGTTGTGCCCAACCGTGGAGTGCTCCTTGGCGTCTGTTCGCAACGCCGAGGCGGTCTTCGATGAGGGACAAGAATACGAATTTGAAATCGTGAAGGGCGACGACGGCGAAGGGTCGATGACGTTGTCTGTGCGCAAAATCCAATTAGAAGCGGCGTGGGAGAGATGCCGACAAGCGCAAGCGGACGACTTGGCGTTGTCTAGCGAAGTGCTGTCGGTGAACAGAGGCGGTATCTTAGTTGAAGTTGAAAACTTGAGAGGCTTCATCCCGCAATCCCACCTCGGCCCTCGCTTAGCTTTGGGTGACAGAGAAGAATTGATTGGACAAACTTTACCGGTGAAGTTCATCGAAGTTGATGAAGAGAAGAACCGCTTAGTCGCGTCGCACAGATTGGCGACTGATTTAGTTTCTGGCGAAGGTTTAGATGTTGGGGACGTTGTCACTGGCATCGTCCAGGCGGTCAAACCGTACGGTGCGTTCGTCGACGTTGGTGGCCAAAGCGGTTTGTTGCACATCTCTCAAATTTCGCACGAGAGAATTGTTGCGGTTGAGAACGTTTTGTCCCCGGGTGACGAATTGAAGGTGTTGATTTTGTCCAAGGATAAGGAACGCGGACGCTTGTCTTTGTCCACGAAGAAATTGGAGCCGAACCACGGCGATATGTTGAGAAACCCGAGTTTAGTTTACGAAAAGGCCGAAGAGATGGGTAAGTTGTTCAGAGAACGCGTCGCTGCGGCGGAAGCCGCCGCTGAAGGGGGTTCTCCGACGGATGAAGTAGTTGCGAGCTCTGACGAATAAGCATCCGGAACGAACTGACATAAAAACAGAATCTTAGACACACACACACTACTATCTTTACTATTTAATTTGATTGACTGTACTACAACTAAATCTATTAAAATACAATCTCATCGCTGCGTCTATCTATCTGTCTATCTACTCGTCTAAACATACACTCTATCATCATCATCATCATCTGCTGAACTGGTTTCCGGAAGAAATCTACGCAACTCGCGGGTTCCCGAATCGTCTTCGCCGCCACACAGTTCTTTTCGTCTTTCGATTCTGTCTCTCAAAACCTCGACATTCTTCACGTAGCGCTCCGATGGCGATATGAAACCGATTAATTCTTTATTCTTCACTTCTTTGGGTGGCCCAATTGTCCGACCGCTTGGTGCATCAACCCCAAACGTTCTAATGTTATCGAAACTTTGAACATCCGCGGCGCTGTAGTACTGACTCGGCGAAAGGGTGAGACTAACATCGATCCATCCTTGGACTTTAAAATCGATCGCAATCTTTGATCGTGACTCCGAATCGCTCGCGTGATCTTCTCTCAAATCATTCGTAGGATCGATGCCGACGCCGGGAGAAAATCGGGTCATCTCCGGAAACTTCTTCTCGAGCCAATTTTGAAACGCCGGCGCGTCCGTGACGACGTACATGAAATTTTTGTCCTCCGAATTTCTCAATTTTGCCAGTCGCTTCGAATACGAATATCCGCGTCGAAATTCTCTCTCGTATTCCGGTTCTGGGGTAATTGTAGCGTCTAAGCGATTCTTTATAAACTCCACCGCTTCCGAGGGCTTCAATATCCGTTCGTTTACATCTTCATTACCTTCATACGTTGTCGCTCTCAATCGAATGTGCCACTTTTGCAACTCTACCGACGAACAAGTTTCGTTGATGAACGTTTCGTCTATGCACTCCGCTATAGGAGGCACATCTTCCGGAAAACAAAGCTTATCTTCGGCGTATCCCGTTCTCGCCCGCACACCAATTAATCGATTCGCAAACGCAACATCCGAACGCAATAAATGTTTCCAAGCCGGTAGATCCATTTTTGGCCGCAACAATAAATTCATTGCGCACGGAAGACACTGCTCAAATGCCTGCAACGGAGGCATGCGACCGTGAAAGTGAAGCGAACCAAAACTCTTCGCGAGCGTCCATCCAAATTTTTTCTCCGCCGCCTCCAGCAAAGCTTCTCTCAACTTGTTGGAAAAGACAATTTCTGGCGCGAGCTCTTCTTCGTTCATCACCTCTGCGCTTCTTCTTTCAATCGGAAGAGCACCACCGGATCCGCCGGATGAATCCCAGAGGATGACCTGCTTTGTCTTGAACGCGTGCGTTATGCATTTATTACACGACGCGCATCCAAACGCTTCTCTGGAGCTATGAGGACACTCGTATCGCATTTCTTCCTCGGTCAAACACGGCTCTTCCAAAAAATCTCCGTACCTGCACTTGGGCTCGGCATCGTTCCTATGAAAGCACGTGCCAACGTCGACGTCTTCGTCAGGTCCGTATTGACACCTCGTGTACTCGTTCTCCTCGTGCGTTTGCCACAGATTAAACCTTGCAAAATAATCTTTTCCTCTCACTTCTCCATTTCCTTTTTCAAACTTTTCGTATTCTTTCGAGTGCGTTTCTTTGCTCAACGCCACGCCTGGAAAATATTTCTCTTGCAACTCCTCAGTCCATTTAAAACTCATCCCGCCGTTTGTTCCATCTCCTAAATACCCTTCGAAATAATCCGTGAAATCCCACTTACTTGCCGCGTTGTCGAAGAATACCATGCGTCCAGAATATAATCCAAACATCATCCATCTGGCGGCGACGTTTGCCATGTGCCCGAAGCCCAAGTTCTTCCAGTCGCTCCGCACGATTACGACTGGATGCTTAGACGCGTTCCCTTCTTCTTTGAAAATGTCTTCGTACCTCCGAAGATACGCGAACCACACCGGCAAGAAATCTCTGCACCAGACGGGTTCTTCCTCTCCTGCGCTATTTTCGTCGTCGTCTGCGTTGTCGTTGTTTTTGTTTTTGTTGTTGTAAACTTCTTCTTCTTCTTTTCTGCCGCACCCGCACTTGAACAAGACGCGGTTGAAAAAATCACTCTCTCGAGGCGAGCGATGTAACAACGCGTACGGACCGGTGATGGCTTCGTTTTGCCACATTTGCCGAGCGCGGCGAGAATTCTCGAAGATTTTGTGTCGCGAACATCCAGACCGGTCGATGGCGTTCCTCGTTTCCGGTCGTATCGCGAGAACGTCGTTGATAAATGGTACTTTTCGCTGTGCGTCGTTCAACGCGATGAAGAAGAAAAAGAAGAAAAAGAGGAGGAATATCTTCTTCTTCTTCTTCTTCGCACTTTGGCGTTTTCTCCTTCTTCTTCCGCCGAAAGTTCCGTCCGAGGACATATCGAGACGATCTCTCTCTCTCTCTCTCTGTCTGTGTGTGTGTGTGTGTGTGTGTCAGATCAGAAGGCGCGCTGCTTTAGTTTTGAAAACGCCTCGAAAAGAGCACACACTAACACACACAAAAAGTTAACTTTCTTGTGTGCACACATGTCTGACATGTGTGGGATTCTTACATTTTTCTTCAAATTAAAAACGACAAAAAACACAAAGCACGTGTTACTCGTAAACTCATTTCAGACGACGACAACAACAACGAACACGCAACTTGTGTGCGACGACTAAATAAATAATGGTTGAGATTTCTGATGTTACCACCGACGACGCGAAACGATCTTCTTCCTCACCATCTTCTTCGTCATCAACATCGTCTTTCAAATACGTGTTCATCCCGTGCGATGACGCGCAACCCATCGAAGAGAAAACGTTAGATATTCCACCCGGGAGAGAGATGGAGTGTCTGTTGGACGCGTTGAAGAAACACTTTCTCGAGCACGGGATGCAATCCATGGAAGATAAGACGCTCACGAAAGATCAGCAGAACGCAAAGTTAAGAGAGCAGTTGGAGAAACAATCCGGGCAGAAGATCGACGACGCGATGTTAAAAGTCGCGGCGAACATGCAGATGGTCCAACCGGTGGCGTTGCTTCCTGGCGGCACGAAGAATAATTTCATTCACGTGAACATGTACGTGGACGATAAAGGGATATCGAAAGGACTGCGCTTGAATAAAAGAGCGAGCGATTTTACGCAGTTGGTAAACATGCCGAATCACGTGGCCGGAGATGCGTTCGTGGCGAGGATATTTGACGACGAAAAGAGTGATTTTAAGAGAATTGATTTTCGTTTGGACGAGCTGCGCTCGGACGCAAAGTGGGTGGAAGAGGCGAGAAAGTTGAACACGGAAAGAAGACAGAATTTAGGGAACGCGCAAGAAACGATTAGTAAAATGGGTGGAAACTTGAATCCCGAGAGCGGCATGGCATCGTTTGGTGGCGACGGTCAGGGAGGATTGGAAAATATGATGATGGGAGAGAACTACCAAGCGCCGCCGACGGAGGCTGATTTCGAGGAAACCGCGGTCGAAGGCACGAAAACGTCCTACCCGTACACCTGGATGCAAGACGAAGAGGAGGTGGTTTTGATTGCAAACGTACCGGGGGACGTCGAGAAGAGCTCTGTTTCTCTGAAATTCGGTCCCGGACAGAACAAAATAGATTTATCGTGCGCCAAAGTCGAGCCGAACGTCATCGTCTCCGCCGACGAGACGTTGTTCCAAGATATCGTCCCCGCCGACTCTTCGTGGTCGCTCGTGAAACAAAAAGACGGCACGAAAAACTTAGAGGTGACTTTAGTCAAAGCCAAAGAGAAGTTGAGATGGTTGTGTTTTACTCTCATGCGAAGTGGCGAGGAACAAAAGAAGTAGCGTGGTGACGCGTGGTTGTGACTCTACTGTTGCCTTGATGTGCGAAACATCATCAAAAAAGCAAAAAAAAGGTGGTGATAAAAAAAATTCGAGGTTTTCACAAGGACCTCGCTCTCATTCGGATAGAATTTTCCGAAACAGCGAATCGTAAACGCCACAATTTACCACGCTCGCGAATATATAAATACCGTTTAAACGCGTTCATTTTACACATTCGTATATCTTAGATAATGTTTTCGTTGGCTTCCACTCAGTTATCCGCGAGAGCGAACGTCGCGGTGTCGACTTCGTTCCAAGCGAAAAAATCACAATCGGCCACGACGTCGTCGTCCAGCAGAAGAACAACTTTAGTCGTCGAGGCGAACAAGAAAATCGCCAAGAAGACCTCGGTGGTCTTGTTAGACTCGATTGAAAACGTCGGTGAAGCCGGCGAGATGGTTTCCGTGTCCGCTGGTTTCTTCAGAAACTTCTTAGAGCCGCAAGGCAAGGCGCAAAAAGCAACGCAGGAGCTCATCCAAGAGTTTAAGAAGAAACAAGCGGAACAGGTCGCGGCAGTGGAGGCGGAACGCGCGGCGGCGCAAGCCATCGCCACGGCGTTGAGCACGATTGGTAAGTTTGTCGTCAAAAAGACCGTCGGTGAGGACGACAAGATCCATGGATCCGTCACGGCGAAGGATTGCGCGGATGCGATTGAGAAGCAAACTGGGAAAGCGTTGGACGTTAAGGGTTTCGATGTGCCGGATATCTCCACCACTGGTGTCTACGATGTGTCGGTGAAATTGCACCCGAAAGTCACCGGTTCCTTCAAAGTTGACGTTCAAAAGCAATAAGAGGGTTCCTTGTCACACATTTAGATTTTTTGAGTATTAGCGCGCTATGTGGATGGTCTGTGCCTTTTTCCTTTCTTCCGAGAAAACACATTTGGGACAGTTCCAGGAACTCGTAGTATAAAGTTTTGTTATATGTAAAGGTATTCAATATATATATATATATATATATATATCTTTCTCGTTCGTTTACGGTAATGTTTCTTTCATGATTGCCTCCTTCACTTTTTCCTTATCGACAACCAAAGGATCTTTCGGGTTCGTTACATTTGTTTCGCGAAACTTCAAAAACGGCGCAATCTTTGCTTGCAAAGGCGTAATCGATAGGTCGAAGATTGCTTCACATAAATCTTTTATGGCATCGGAAAGTGGTACTAGTTGATAACGCACGGGAGCTAGAAATTGTAGTAGCTTTCGCCCCTCTCTTTTCGCTTCTTCTTTTTTTTGTTTCGCAGAGTTTGTGTCTACGAGGAGAGACACCGAGTGCTGTTTTTGACGAGCGTAGTATTTTTTCTTATTCGTCTTCTCCGGCGTCGTCGAGCCCGGGTATCTCAAGTTGCGCATGAATGCGTCTTCTCTCTCCGCCATTGCTGCCTCGGCTGCCACTCGTGCGTCGTCGTTTCGACGATTAAAGGAGGACGTTCGATGGTGCATGCACCAACAAAGCAAAGAGAAGAGAAGTGCAAAAGCGAAAATTTTCGCGCACCACCACCCAAACCCAAAGAAAGCGTCGTCGTTCTTCGTCTTCTTCCCTTCGATAAAACCCGTCGACGTCGCTCGATAGAGAGGTTCTTTTTCTTCTTTTTCTTTTTCTTCTTCTTCTTCTTGTTTCTCGTTCATCTTCTTCCTTTCGCGTTTCGTTTCTCTCTCTCTCTCTCTTTGGCCGTCCGGTTTTTTTATTTAACGCGAGAAGCTCGTATTTTTTCCAGCGAAGAATACGAGTCGTAAACATCTCATCTCTCTCGTCTCGCTCCTCTTTTGGTCCTTTTTTTTGCATTTTGAGGTGTGGGCCCCGGGGAGAAGAAAATAAAAAATCTCACGTCGGCTCTTCTCCCCTCACTTTTCATAGAGTGCTTTTTGCAAAAGCTTTCCGTTTTTACGGAGGAAACTTATTGCACGTTAGGAGTGGTTGGCTCTTCTCCGTTTATATCACCAGAGCCGCAAACTTGTTTTTAACATCATCCAAAAACAGTTTATCGTATACATGTCATCATGCCGGTGCGTTTTAATTCGCATTCATTCATTCACATCGCGCGCGCGCGCGCTTTTTTTAGTTTGGGGATTCTTTTTGTTTTCTTTTTTAACAGAAAATCGCGTCATCAGGCGTGTGTACACGTGTGTTTACATAATTTAACCGCTTTTTGATTGCTTCTTTTCTCTTCGAACGCGCGCGCGAAATTTGCACCCCTATCGCTAACGCGAATTCACATCGCTCTCATTCAATCCAGAATCGCGCGCAAGTAACGTTACAGAATGTGCAATCCATGAATGATTTGAGGACGGTGTTTCATCTCCCAATCAACGACGCAGCAAAGAAGGTACGCGCACGTTTATATAAAAAAAAGCGTCCTTGAAGTTTTTTTAGGGAGGAATGTTTTTTTTCGTGTCTTCCTCTCCCTTTCTGTGAACTTTTGACACAAAAAACTTACCAAAAAAACAACTTCTTCGATATATTAGTTGGGATTGTGCGTGACTGTTCTCAAACAGAAATGCCGCGAGTTTGGCATCGTGCGCTGGCCGTTTCGCAAGGTGAAGAAGATTGACACGTTGATTAAACAACTGGAAGAGGAAAAGGAGAAGGTTTTATCTGGTAAAGAGGAAACCCAGTCTCCCGGCGGCGGCTTGGTTTTCAACAAAGAAGAAGGAGAAAACTCAAATGCAGAGGATGGCACGGCGAACGCTTGTAACGAGAGGGAAGAAGACGAAGAAGACGAAGAAGAAAAGGAGGAGGACGAGGAAAATAATAACAACAACAACAACAATAATGTTGGAGGAGAAGGAGAAGAAAGGGGAGGAAACGGCGCTGTGCCGACGGCTGCGCAAAAAGTGTTTTTGGAAGATATCGAAAATCGTCTCCAAGAGATTCTCAAAATGCGCGAAGAATTGTACGCAGATCCGAATTCGAACGTGCATTTGTTACCAAATGCCATTTCTGGCGTGATTAACTCTATTGGGTCGACCGCAGAGAAAAAAGGCGAGAGTAATAACGTTGGTCGTTCACCGTCGCGCCAGCAGGCGAAAGCCGCTAGAGCGACCGCGGCAGCAACCGCAGTGCAGAAACATCATCTGCAACTTCAAGAAAAATGTACCGAGAACGAGGACGACGACGGCGTTGACGCCTCCGGTGCAGAGGAGAAGAAAATGACCATCGCAATGACGATGACTAAGATGAAGAGTACTGAAGGTGCGCGTGCTTCCGACGATGCCGATGAAAGAAAGGCGGACGTCGTCCAAAACGACAAAGTTTCTCTCGCCATTCCGGAGGAAGATAAGACGTACAAGAAGAAGCTGAAGGCGTTTTCTGCTAGACTCTGGCAGCGAAGAGATAAAAACGTCGTAAAATCCTCGGCGACTACACCGACGCGACCGACGATGAAACGACAAGGTTCGAACAGCAGTTCTGGAAAAGACAGAGTGTTACTGTTTGATGCGTTGCTCGATGCGGCAACCGCTTTGGACACGGCGAAGAAAAATGCGGGTAGAAGTGAGCAAGTCTGTGGCGACGAGAACAACACCAGCAGCGATGAATACAACTGGGGCAGAAGTAACGACAATGAACCTGGTCGAGGGCAATCGCTCATCGGGTCGCCGAGAAAAGTTCGCAGAAGTAGCGATTTACAACGTTCGGTTCGACCGGCGTCCTTGGACATACCTCGAGAGAAGGTTCTCGACTGTCGTCCAAACTCTGTTCCACTCAATATAAACAGCATTTCCGAAGCAGATATTGCGGCAACTTTTTATCAGCAAATGCAGTTGCATCAAGCTCAAAATGCTGCCGCAGCTGCGGCAGCTATGCAAGCGGCCATGGCCACGTCTATGAACCCATCTCAGCAGTCGATTCCGCTGATGTATCAAGTTCCGTATGTGTTACCACAATACGTGGATCTCAATTCAAAAATGATGCAGATGCAATGGGCAGAGATGAATAAAAATATAAACGCTTCCGCTACTGCTGCTAATTACACGACTGGAGCGACTTTGCTTGAGCGTCGTGCGGCTGAAGCTGCGGCTTCGATCGGTGGTGGAAACGTCGTCTTGCCGTCGGCGTTGGATTTGAAAATACCGACGGCGCCGGGAGAGGGTTCAACGCACTCTGGCGCGTATTTTCAGTATTACAGCGGAATGTACTCTCCGCAACGCTATCATCATAATCAACAACATCAGATGATGATGCCGATGGCGTTTCAAGAACAATCCGTCGCGAGTGAGGGTAATAGCTGCTTGGAGAGAAGTGATTCCGCCGAAGACAAAAACAACTCCAGAAGCGGAGTCGCAACGCCCACGAATATAGGAGCCTTTCCGATGTCTAACCGCACGAGTTTTGAGGACCAGAAAGGGTACCTTTCACCAACGTCTCCATCGACAACAACGGCTACGACTGCAATGACGGGCATTCACCGCCCGTTGGCTCTGAAAAGAGGCCACCTGGAGTTGCAAAGCAATCAGTTTGTTTAAAAAATTATATTCCGCGCGCGTCGATTTTTTATTACACAGTTTACGACGACGCCGATGACAGTCTTTATTAAGTCACTACTTTTGACATTTGTACATTTTATTAGTTTTATATATATAGAAGAGGGAAAGTGAGCGTATGCTGTGCGTAGGGGGTTATAGGTGGTGTTTGCGTTAGCTTTTTAGTTTTTAATGTGAATATATACGGCATACGAACACGTATAGTTGTTTGATGCTTTTTTGAGTCTCGGTCGTTTTTTTTTCGGAATTTTTGCCCTCCCCCCTCCACACAAAAGGGGGACCAAAAAGAGAGTTCTTTCCTCAAAAAAGAATTTGTTTGCGCGCGCGCATACTATCGCGGCAAAAACGAACGAACGAACACCTGCGCACCATCGATATCAGAAGTGCGAGGGGTTCGCGTGTGGTTGAAGCCGATCGCGTCGTCGTCGTTTTCGTCGTCGTCGTCGGTATAGATGGAACGTGAGATTTTGAGTGAACTTCCGCTCAACACGCAAAAAAGCGACTTTTTGTGCTCCTCCTCCTCGTTCTCCTCGCCGTCGTCGTCGTCGTCGTCGTCGTCCGTCGAGAGAAGAACGATGGGAAGGAAAAGCAGCGGCGGCGGTAAGAAGGCTCAGAGCAACTACATGAACAACAACAACAACAACAACAACAACAACAACACTAAGCAGCAGCAGCTCGGAAAAGTGTTCCCGAAAGGAGGAGGAGGAGGAGGTGGACACGCAGGCGCGAGTAGAAAAAAAGGAGAGAGGTGTCCCGACGCGAACAAAATAGTAGAAGAAGAAAAAGTAAAAGCAGCGGAGCGGAAAAACGACAAAAACGATGACGAGAACATCAACACTTCAGTCGCAGTCGTCGACGTGTCCTTCGATGCGTTCATCGTCGACGCATCCAATAGAATCGCCTCGCAGTTTGACTCCAAACAGGTGGCACTGAAACGAGACTTTGAGATACAGTTACAACGCGAACGCGAAGAAAATGCAACGTTACACGAACAAATGGAAGATTTAATGGCAGCTTTAGGAGAGATGACGTTCGTATCCGCAAAACAGAGATGGAAATTCGCGACCAGGTTAATCTTGAGCAAATTAAAAGAACAGAAAGCGACTAAAAATGCCGAAAGGCTGAGAAAGAGAGCGCTGAGTTTAGAGGAACAGCTCAGACGCGTCGAGCGGCACATCTCAAACGCCGCCGAAGATTTCGATAACTTGAACAAAACTTTAGAGAAGGAGAGAGAAGAGATGAAACGAGCGAAAGAGTCCGAGAAGTTCGCGTTGGAAGAGCTGAGAAGGAAAAAGTTGCTTTTGAAACAAAAAGACGAGGAGGACAAGACGCTGTATAACTTGTCGCCTTCGAAGATGCGAGTGGCGCTGAGAGAGCAAGTGAGAAAAGAAATATTAGAAGAGATGCGAAGAGATGTTGGCGCTCGAGTCGAACGAATAACGAGCTCTGCGTACAGCGGATCGACTTCACCGCTATCTCCGGATGAATACGCGTCTACTTTTGATCGTTTGTTATTATTCGAAAATAAAGCCGGAGGAGCGAAGAAGAAAGGCGACGAGGAAGAGGAGGAAGAGGAGAACGAGGAACAAAAAGAACAGCGAAAAGACAATGATAGCAATATTAGAAACAAAAACAGAGAGTCGAGCAGCAGACGACAGGCTGCGTCTGAAGCCGCGCGAACGATTGCAAGGTGCGTCGATGAATTATTGTCGTCCACATCCTCGAGACTGCACAAGAGAAACCAGAAAGGGGAGCAGAAAGACGGCGCCGGTGGCGCGACCGAGGACTCGAATAGGCAAGTTGCGGCGAGGAATATCAAAATGAAGCTCGCTGAAAATAGAAATACTCTCAATGACCCGACGGACGTGTTGAGACTGATGGCGTTGAGTGCGCTCGAAAAGAGCAGCCGATGATTATTGATTGAGCGCCGTTACATCCATATTTTTTATATTTAGAATTTAAGGCAAAAAATAAGTTTCCGCAGAGTGTTACGCGCATGTACAGTTGTATTTTAAAGATCTCTTATTTCAAAAAGCTTGTGGTAAAATACTGATAAGTCTCTCTCATTGTGTCTCTCTCACTCTCCTTGTGTCTCTCTCTTTTTCTTCCTCTCTCTCTCTCTCTCTCTCTCTCTCTTTTTCTTTTTTTGAGCAGTGTG
>Ga0255778_10003884_pt1 | contig 12443 bp, 18 predicted proteins | sample 071ome_31_FD_179976 | JGI IMG/M metagenome (GOLD analysis project Ga0255778, IMG submission 179976) | Coastal salt marsh microbial communities from the Groves Creek Marsh, Skidaway Island, Georgia - 071405CT metaG (version 2) | ecosystem: Environmental > Aquatic > Marine > Intertidal zone >...
TCAGCAGTAGCTAATTGGGCACCAACAAATGCTTGCGTATCTGCCCTTACACCAAACTGTGTGGTAGGTGCTTTTACTCTTTGTCCAAGTTGGTCATATGTAGGTATCTTCGGCATATCTTATCCCATCAAAGTTGCAGTTTTAGCACCAGACTCAAGCAAATTAGCATAGGCTTGTGTTTTGATTGCAGATGCTCTTGATGCACCTTCTGCTCTAATCATAGCTGCTTGTGCAGTCTTTGCTTGTTCTTGTATACTGCTTGCATATCTTATAGCTATAGCATCCATCTCTGTGTTCATATATGTATCTCGCAACGCAAGCAGGTTGCTTCCTGTACCAACAACAACACCAGATTTAGCAGCAGCTCTCTTTGTGCTGAAATTAACTTATCTGAGCCTTCACGCAATCTTACTTGCTCATCTCTTGCAGAACGCTGTAATAATATTCGCTCATTCTCTGCTACCTTAGCATTATACTCGGCAGTCAATCTTGCTTGCTTGGCAGCAGCTTGACTCGCCTTAAATCCCATGATTGCACCAAGACCTGAAGCAGCAGCATATCCTCCATAGCCACCTCCTCCACCTCCACTAGAAGTAGAAGCCTGTGCATCATTTGCATACATACTGTTTGCCATTACGCCACCCTCGCAAAACGATAATAATCTGATCCATCAGGACCATACTTCTTCATTAAACCTTCATTTTCAAAACCCAACCACTCAACATATCTAATGGCTTGCTTGTCATTTGCATGAACGCTTGCCTGTATACGCTTTAAATCGTTGTCTTCTTGTACATGATCTAATAGCAAACTGGAATACTTAGCTGCTGATCTCGGCATATCGTAAGCATACTTGGACATCATAAACCAGGCTTCACCTACATTTTCCCACAATCCGTATACACCACCAATCATAAATACTCTACTTTCCTGCATTGCTGTGTACGCACTTAAACAACTTTCCTTCATCATAGCTGCTTTTGAGCTTTCTGGAAAATGAAAATTTGTTTCAATCAAATCCAAGTCTTTTTTTTCAAACTTCTTAAATTTAAGCATCAAACGTATTAGACCTTCTCATAATCGCTAATATTGTCATTGGCAATGGCTGTGTTTGCCTTATAACAATCTTTGCATCATTATCATAGCCTGATGGAAAAGATATTTCTTTATCCCCAGTAAATAAAGGAACAGCTTGATCCATAGCCATACTACTATCTCTAAATGGCAATCTGTCAAGATTATCCGTATCAGGACCTAGCTCTGCACCAACAGTCTGAAAGAATCTAGCTGTCACACCATGTATCCTCTTTATTTTACCTTGTGCAACACCATCTTCTGCACCTGCTTCCATACGCAATGTTTCTAGCAATGATGTGTATCCATAGCCAACATGAACCTTAGATGCACTCCTGTCTAATGTAATTGTACCATTGCTGACTGTTTTATCAGCGTGTGCAGCACCATCTGCTAAAATAGTTACTGTTTCACCCTCAAGATGATTCAGGCTTGTAATGGTCGTTGTAGCCGATCCATCATATGTCAAGCCACTATCAACAAAGAAAGCATCTTCTACATCATCATTAAAATATAATGACTTAAGATATACAATGTGTCTTACAGTCGAGCCATCTATTGTTCTTTTGACACTAAGATAAACTTGGTCTTCTGCACCACTAGGTATAGCTGTAATACTCTCTACTATACCACTGCCACCTAAACTATGCTCATGCCAACCCACTGTAGCGTTTGCTCTATCATATGTTAGACCTATTAACCTTCCATCAGTGTGTACAAACCATAACAGTAATTCTGGCTCTTGCTGCCATACCATGTCAGTCAAGCCACCTCTAGCTAAATGATCTGCAAGAACAGTCAAATCAACACCTAATAATCCATCTGTGTCTAAATCAAAGGTTATCTCTTTTACTTTTTCTGCACCCTTTTGTATAAGTATTGTACTGTTACCAGCTCTCAGTGGTCTTACAGTTCCTGTACCAAAAGTTGTTTCTCGTAATACGTTAACATTCGTAGGTGTCACTGGTTCTGATCCTGCACCACCTGATAAGGTAAACTCAGCACTTGTAGTCAATAACTGTAGGAATCTAGCTGGTAATAGATGCTTTATCACGTTAACTTGATCTGATGCTATGGTAACATTTATTCCATCATCATCATTTGTACCAGGTGTATGATTCTCAAAGTCAGCAGATACACTGCCAAATATTGTTTGTGGCTGACCTTCAGTACCTGCAAAATACAACCTTTCCTCATAAAACGCTATAGCTCTAGGAAATCCTTGGTCACCACCAAATGCTCCTAATGACCATAACTTAGTGGCATTTCCTGAACCAACAACATGATCTGGCAAAACACCTGTGGCATTTTTAACTGTAGCCGTTACTTCAGTTGCACTTGTAAATGCAGTGATCTCTAAGTACCCAGTACCATCATGCTTATATTCCCAATCTAACGCACCATATGTTTCAGTACCTTCTAAATGTACTGGTGGTGTATTACCTGATGTTTGCGTGCTACCTGTTACCTGCTCATATACATGACCATTATAACGAACTGTAACACCATCTGCATAACTCGTAGATGCTGCCCATTCGTCATGGTGTATCTCTAATATCTCACGAAACCTAACCAATCTTCCCACATCAGAACTTGCAAATAAACTAGCAGAAGCTGTAAGCGTTACGGAACCTGTGTCTGCTGAAGCGTATAATGTTGTCGCTGTAATGTTTTCATCTAACCAAGGACCATCAACAAAGTCTATGTCTGCTAAAGTAAAACTAGTTGCTGTAGTTCTTGTTAGCTTCGCAGGTGCATGGTCTTTATGTGCAAGAAACAATACATCTGCTGATTGTGCATAGTTAATCTCAAATATATCAGTTACGCTGTAAGTCGTTGTAACTTCTACTATTTTTCCTACAGTGCCACCACTTGTATAGGTAGTAAATGCAGAACTATTTATACCTGACAACTGAAATGTATTTGTTGTAGCTCCTGCAACAGTAAACTCTTTATTATTTACCTCTGTCATCCCACCAACACTAGCAATAAACACTCTGTCTCCATTGCTTAGTCCATGTGATGCAGCCGTTACAACTGCTGGGTTTGCTTTTGTGATTGCTGTGATATTTGTTGTTGCTTCTGTAAGTATCCCACCATCTTTGAAGAACCTTACATAGTTTGCACCAAACTCTAGTACATATGCCTGTTCGTCAGAAAATTCAAAGTTAATTAATCTTACTTTGCCACCATCTTTACTACTACCTGCATAGTATGTACCTGGTCTTCTTGTTGTACCTCCCTGTGGAAATACAATCATATTGCTTAAGTCTTTTACGGCTTCATTATATTTTTGTAAATCAATACGACCTTCTAATCGTGGCGATATCTCACCTGCTCTGAAGTTGGTGATGATAGACGATACTCTAGCCATATTAGAACCTTGCGTTTGTGTAAGTATCTGCCTGTAGTTGTTCTGGATAACCCTCTAGTGCATCCATGCTTCTAGCTTCACTTAATCTTGCCTGATATAAAGAATACATTGACTGTGCCAAAGCGTTACTGCCTGTAATGGCGTAAGCTGTCTCTGATGCAAGTCTATGTGCAATCGTGCTACTTAACAAAGGATCGTATTGTTCTGTGTCTGTTACCCTAGCTAAATATATTATAGAACAAGTACCTTCGTTAGAAAGTATCTTTCTGCCTTCTATCTTATACATCACGTTGCTGTCATAAGCTGCAACATCATTGTTTACGTTTGAATTCCAAAAAGAAATAACCCTCAAGCAATAAGGATCTGTTGGTAATGTATATTGAAAAGTAAATCCAAATGCAGGTGCATCACTATCTCTTGCTAGTGTTGCCCTTGATATAGCTACATTCCAAGTATGTGACCTTAAAACGGCATCTCTTACTGTTTCAAATCTTCTATTACAAAGTCGTGCTTCTTTAGAGTTTTCCGTTAATGCAGTTATTGTAGCTGCACCAAGTAAATCCATAGCTTCGTTACAAATATCTACTACTGACGGCATATCAAACTCCTGAAAGTAAGGAGCAGATTAACTGCTCCTCACAATGGTTTTAGTTAACAACATACTCTATGATGAATGACATATCACCTGCTGTACCACCAGTTGCTGAAAAAGTTGCAGCTACATAGTAGTATCCACCAGGATCAGATGATGCACCACCATCTTCCCAAATCTGCTGACCAACAGTGTTGATATTAGCTTCTTCGGTTCTTACGTCAGTCATAGCACCTTCGTCTGCGACTAAAGTTGCATAAGCATCTTCGTCTACAACTGTACCATCTGATGTATATAGACCTACGTTAAATGTACATGAGCCACCTAAAGCATCTGAACCTATCTTTAATGATGTGATAGATGCGTTAGTTGGTATTGGTGCAAGCATAACAATATCATTGTCTGTACTATCACCAGCAGCTAATGCGATTGTACCTTGAGCTACACGCACAACGCCATGTAACTCGTGGGCATTACTTGCAACTTGAGGACTAGCTTCAAAGTTAGCTACAAGTGTTGAATTTTTTGTAGTCATTATTCACTCTCCCCTTAAGCTGATTCATCACAATCGATTTGTACTACTTTGTTTTCTTCCATTCTAGTAGCACCAATGCTCATGCAGTAGTAAACTTGAGTCGCATAACCTTTATCTGCTCTCTCATCTATTCTTGCAGAAACATCTTTTCCAACACCTAAAGCAATACCATCTTCTGCCCAAGCAAAACATGATCTGATATTAGATGCAATCGATAGTCTGTTTGTTACGATAAACTTGAAGCCTAGGAATGTATCCACATCACCTTGTACAAGTGCCTTGACTGTGTTGAAGTCAGAACTTGTTACTGATGTTGTGTTTAATAGAGCTTCAATCTGATTAGGACCAACAGCAATATATCTTGGTATTGATGGGTCAACGTCAGCTAAATCTAAAATCTTTTTAGCTTCGATTAACTTGGCAATAGACATATCGGCACTTCCATTTGCAATTTGATTTGCAGCTTGGAAAGATGTTGATGTTGAGCCTGTTTCGCCTGTAAAAGCTGTACCAAGTGCAGCAGAGATGATAACGTCATCCATTGCTCTTCCCATTGCAGCAGCAGCAGCTTGTGCATAAGAAGATGTAGGATCGATTAACATTCTAACCTTATCTTGGTCATCAATTAAATCGGCATACTCATAGTCAGCTAGACTCACTCTTCTTCTTGCGTGAGGTGTGTCCATCTGTGGTGTGTCGGCATGGCGAGTGGTACGCAACTGAGCAGTAGCAACGCCTACCTGGTCGAAAAAAGCATTTTTACCAGTAATATTCTCCACACGAACTGCATCTCTTAGACGGCTTCCCATCTGCTGAGATAGCATCTGCACGTTAGCAGAATACTGTTGGACAAATGCTGTAGTTACTTGTGATGACATTTAAGTCTCCTTCGTAAAAGTTACATTTGATTTAGTTTGCAGCGTGCTACCCTTTACGGACACTCCTAGTTTTTTGAGCCGACTTTAGGCTATCGTCTTTCCGATTGTCTTGAGGACTTGTTGCCAAGCTACCCTGCATAACCCATTCGTAATATATATCAGCAAGTTTCTCTGGATGCAACACATCTCTTTGTGTTCCATGCTCAACTGCAAGCCGTAAACATTCCAAACGGATATCTTGTTGTGGTGTTATTTCATTAGCCATGAATATATCCCATCAATTCTTGCATACGTTCAACAGCACGTTGTCTTCCTATAGGATCCTTTCTATTCCAATAGGCGTGTGTCTTGTCGTTCATAATTGCATCAACTTCTTGTTGTGCCATTTGTGGTGTGTAAGCTCTGTTTGAAGCGTTCTCAGATACAGTATCCTCGCTTGTTACAGTAGACTTAAACTCACCCATAGCAGCAAATGCTTTGATAAAAGCTGGATGATTGCCAATCATTGTGCCATCTTCCAACTTCATTTGCAGTAGGTCTGTTCCACCAAACTGCTCAACAACTTCTTTTGCAGCCGTTACCTTCTGCTCAAAAGCTTGACCCCATTCTTTTTGGAGTTCTGCTGCTGTAGCTTCAGCCTGCTGTTCTGCTTGCTGTTGTACAGATTCTGCACTTTGTGCAACTGAGCTTTTGTAATAATCTAATACACCTTGTGCTTGCTGTGGTGTAAGCCTTAGATTATGTGCAATATCTGCATATTGTTTAGCAATATCTTCAGTAATAACATTACCATCAACAGGCAGTTCATAGCCTTCTGGTGTCTCTGGTCTGCCTAATCTACTGTAAATGTTATCTAAATCTTCGTCTGTTGGATTCTTAGGCAACGGAACTTTATCACTGCCTATTAACCTTTGTGCGTTAACATAACTTCTAGCCAAGTTACCAACATCTTTGATTGGTGATAAACTTGGATGCTCCCTTAATTCTTCTGGTATCATTTCAATGAAACTGTTACCAGACCCACCTTGTGCAACCTCTGCTGGTGTTTCCAGCGTTGTAGGCTGTACTGGTTCGGCTACCTGTTCAGCAACTTGTTCTGACATATTTACTCCTCTTTCATCATGTTATAAATGTGTAGTATGACTGCCCTTTTACCTTCTTCAAAGGCTGTAGCATTGGCATCTCCTGCTACATAACTTGAAGCACGCCAGTTACAACGCAACTCCAAATCCTCCAATACCTTTTTCCCTGCATTATCCTTAAATGTATCCTGATACATAACCTTTAGCTGTGCTATCTGGTCATTCATTTGCACCCACCATTCTTACAGCCTGAGCAGCTTGACCAACTGTAGCAACATCTTCTTGCTCCATTTGTCTTTGCATCTGTTCTTCTTGCATCATTGCACGCTGTTCTCTTTCCTCATCAATAGATGATTGTGGTCGTAATACTTTCTTTGGAACACCTAATGCTTCTGTTAGATAGTTAACCAATCCATCAGGATCTATATGGTCACCAACAGGTAATGATTGTGATAGTGGCATCAATATTTCTAATGCTCTCATCACACCATTAACAGAGCTAGACTTCTGTGCCCTTGCAAGTGGTGATACATATTCAATATCTATATCTCTTCCCTGCAATATCTCTGGTGGTATTGCAAGCATATCAGCACGCAACATCAAAGCAAACGCCCTATCAATCAAAGGTCTTAGCATCTCATTCATTAACCTGCCAAGAACAGGACCTATAACTCTCATTCTTTCTTCTTGTCTTTGGATAACTTCTGTCGCTGTCATATTAGGTTGACTACCACTTAGAAGCTGGTCAACAAAGAAAGCAGAACGAATAGCCATCCTTCTTTGCTCTTCCATGTTTAATCCAATAGGTATATTTGCACCAGTTTGTAATGGTGTAATGGTATCCCTCGAACCTGATCTGTAAAAGTTGAGACCCCCAGGCTGGGTTCGTATAGGGAGTAGGAACCCATCATCAGGCACAAGTAGTGGAGGATCTATCATTTTTTGTGCTGCTTGTATGATTGTTTTAGACATAAGATTTATCATCTTGACATCTGGCAACGCAACCATTGCTGGAGATCTCCCCATCACTTCTCCAGTTGCCTTCAAGAAGCGTGGTACAACGTAAGGCAGTTCCTGGAAACCACTCTCTGCCAATATCATCTTTGTCTCCATGCAAATATACATAGAAGCAAACGGCATATTTTTATTATCTTGCTTTGTCGGATCCCTGTCTTTTCTTGGCATCACAACATGAAGTATCTCTACATTCTCATCTGGCTTCTTCTCAAATGTTCTAGCAATAAATGCACCAACATTATCAATACCAAATCTTTGTACAGCTTGCCTTGCAGGTATCTCATACTTTCTAAATACAGTATCAACGATACCATACTGATCTTCTGTTACATAAAACTCAGATATATGTCTTGTGCTAAAACGTAATGTCTTATCATCCATCTCCACAAACATACAGCCTGTGCCAAATACAACCAGGTCAACATACATCTCATGGACTTCAGTTTCAAAGTTCGACATGGTAAAAGCACGCATCATTCTTTGTGATGAATCCTCTAACCACCTTTGTACTTCTTCGTCTCTGCCTAGCTCTTCATCTTTCATTGTCAAATGAAACCAAGGTGTAGCACCTGATGTCAGCATCCCATGCAAACTAGATGATAGCAAATCAACTGACTGTAAAGCCGTGCCATCAAAGATAAGTTCCATTCTCTTTTCGCCACGACTTCTTTTCTTAACTATGTCTGCTTTTCTTGGCAGCATATAGTCAGCTAACTCTTGGTAATGATTATTCCAGTTATCTCGCTGACCTTCAACGTGTTCAAATCTAGCAACTATATCTTTGACATTCATCATAGCTCTATCCTAATAAAGTTGGTGTACCACCTGTGCTGCTCATACTCGTAGATGTTTCGCCTAGCTGTCCAGCAACAATCGTACTACCACGACCTCTACGCTTTCTTCTTTCTGTTGCTTCAGCTTCCCCAGCTAACGCAGCAGCCTTTTCATAGTCTGCTTTAGCAGGTTCTTCTGGAACTGGTGGTGGTGGTGGAACCATAACCTTTGGTCTTAGAAATGACATTTCAATCTCCTATGTTACTGATCTTTTACTTGGTGGTCGTGTAACTACGCCATAGCCTTCCATAATTGTACCACCCTGCCCTGATCTTTTTCCTCTAGTGGCATACCTAGTTGTAATTGTTGGTGCTTCGTCTTCAACAACTTCAGGTGTAACCTCTGGTGTAACTTCAGGTTGCGTTGGTGCCCTATAATCTTCTTTAGTTGTGCCTGTTACAGTCTCTACAACTTCCCTAGTCAACTTCTTTACTGGTCTTTCTAAAGGCTCAACTATGTCTGCACCTACTTTTTCAACCACATTAACAGCTTTTTTTACAGGTCTTTCTAATGGTTCAACTAAAGCCTTTTCAGCTTTCTGAAGAGTCTTTTTTGTAGCTCTTGCAATTTTCTTTGGAGCACCACCCATATCACTTTCCTTTCACTGTATGCCACCCTAACTTCTCAGTTTCAGGTCTAAACCAAAAGGCTTTCTTATAGCCACTTCGCATAAACATCCTCTTCAAAACAAGGAATCCAATTCTTGTATAACCTTTTTTTGCAATAAAGTCTACTAACCAAACATCTTTGCCACCTCCCTTGTATCCATCAACAGGGAAATATTTGGTTCCAACATACTCATCAACCTGCTCATCACTGGGAAATCCCCATGTAGCAAACATCAATGGCTCGTGTAAATCGTCTCTCATAATCTTATACTGTCTTATCCCTAAAGGTTTTTCAATATAATTCTGTATCATCTCGTCATCCCAATCTCTATGATGCTCACTATACTGCACCATTTCTAGTGCATCTTCATAGTCTTGACCATACATCATAGCGTAAACGGATTGTACTCATTTACTGCCACCGACTGTGGTGGTCTTGTCATTACAGTACGATTCTCCAACCCAACAGCTAAATATCTAAAAGCATCAGCAGCGTGACTCGTAAAGTCATGTCTAGGCTGATCTCGGAATATCTTTTTCTTTTCATCCCATTCTTGCCTATACTGTCGCAACATTTCCAATCCTTCAGCACATTTGTCTCTATCAAAGTAGCATTTAGGTATCATCATTCTAGCAGCATTGATTCCATCAGCAATTTTCATTCTTGGTATCACCTTAAAGCGTATACCCAAACTAAAAGCCGTCTCTAATCTCGATTTCCCACTACCCAGTTCTCGAACTTCAATATCATGTGGAGCAAGATGATCTCCCCAGTGATAATCTTTCTTTCGCAATACTTCAGCGTAATGGTCCAAGCCAACGCCACTATTCTCATAATAGTCAATAACATTAACAGCACCCCCTCTATAAACCTGTGCAAACCAAATAGCCGTTGAATCATTAATACCTAAATCCCAAGCCGTATGAACTGGCAACGCAGGATCGTATGGAACCCTGGTAATCTTATTGTTATCATCAGCATCAGCTAATAACTTGCCATAATACGCACCAATTATAGCAGCCGTAAATGAACACTCATACTCTTGCTCATATTGCTCTGGTGTCATCTGTAACTTAGCAGCTTCCAGTTCCTCATCTTTCACCAGCTTCGTCTCACTAGCCTTGGCAATCTTCCAGTACCATTGGTCAGAGCCTTCTTCTTCCTGTTCTTTAGCCGATTGTAGTATTTCAAAAAAATGATTATGCCCAGCAGGTGTTCCCAAAAAGATGGCACTACCCTCTCTGTCGGATAGGGCTGGTCTTACAACCTCCCCCCATACCCTAGGATTCTGCATCCCATACTCATCAAAGACACACAAGTCTAAGTAAATACCTCTTAAAGCATCTGGATTCTCACCTGACAATAACATAATCCGACCATTGTTAGGAAAGTCTGCTCTTAGCTCAGTCTCATTAAAGGTTACGCCTGGTATCACACCAGCATAATACTTCACATAATCCCAGCTAATCCTCTTAGCTTGTGTAAACGTAGGAGCAACTAACGCAACTCTTGGTCTTGGTAATGGACAAGTAAGAACGTGTTTAATCATATGATTGACAGCAAACACAGTTTTACCAAATCGTCTGTGCATCACAAGCACATTCCACCTCTTTAGGTCTTTGTGCATCTCAGCCTGTAACGCTCTAGGCTTATATGGTATTTTAACTTGCATCCTCGGAACCAGTCTCCCAAACTATCTTTAGCGAACCATCACTGATCTCAACACCTGCTCGATTCTTAGATTCTCCGAATCTCTCTGGTAATATCTTCTGCACCTTCCAACGTACATGATGCCCATAGTCTCTCAATAGATTAGGATCGTAACTCTTACGACCATGCAACGCATCTCCGTACATATCCTCTAACTCTTCTAGTGCTTTCTCAGCAGCCTGTCTCTGTGCAGTCTTAACTTCAGCATCTAGCTCTGCGTTCTTGCTCATATGGCGATACAAAGTAGCACGACTCACCTTCGCATCTTGGCAAGCCTTGACTAGGCTGTGTCCGTCTGTAATGGATGCTATGATGTGCTCTTGTTTTGCTTTGCTTATCATGTGTGTGTGAAACTATCTATTAACATATATAAAAGTGAGCCGACCCCTTTGGGGTGTGCCGTCCTTTAAAATAGCCCCCCTTGCCTTATTAATTGCGTGTGATTGCGTGCTTTTATTTTTATTGCGTGCGTTCATTCTTTGCCGTGCGTGAATGTCTCAATGCTGTGTTTATAAAAATATATATACCTTGTATCTCTCCCTAATATTCTAAGCTAATCAATATTATTTTTTACCTTGTTATATATACGGCTTACAGATGCTATAAAAATAATTTATTTTTTTTTGCTTTTAGTACTTGACTATTAGAACAATGTTCTATATATGTATATCTATAAATAACTTTTAGCAAAGGTAAACAACATGAAATATATACAAACCATAATATTAACATTGGCTTGGTTATTATGCTTAATAATGATTGGCTTATCTGTAATTAACTTAAACTTATTATATGCTTTATTCTCTTTAGCATTTTTGTTTGTTCTTACTTATGAGCTTAATCAAAGCATGGAGAGCTTATAATGAAATATACAACATTCTTAATACTAACAATGTTACAGTTTATTATAACAATACCAGTTAGCTTCTATCTAATGACTATTGGCTTTACTGGTCTATTCTTTTCATTAACCATGATTAGTTCATTACTTCTAATCATAACTTTATATTATCCACTAATAACAATTAATAACTAAGCAAAGGCAACAAACATGAACAACGTACACATTTCAAAAATGACAGGCAAGCTTGACGGCTTCCAAGCTATCTCAACAAATACAATGACTAACCCATTTTGCATTAAACAAAATGCAAGTGGGAAAGCTGATAATATTTGTACTAAGTGTTACAGTCACACAATGCTTAAAAGCTATCGAAAGAATATGCAACCAAGCTTACAAAGAAACAGCGATTTATTAAGTGAAAAGGTTTTGGAACATAATCAGCTTCCAACAATACTAAATGCATTCTTTAGATTTAATGCACATGGAGAGCTTATAAACGAAACTCATTTAATAAACTTAGTAAACATAGCATTGCACAACCCTCATTGCAATTTTGCTTTATGGACTAAGAGAAACGATATTATTGCAAAATACTTCAAGTATAATGATAAACCTAAAAACTTAATACTTGTTTACAGTAATTCTAAGATATCAAACATAATGCAAAAGCTTCCAAAGTATTTTGATAAAACATTTAACAATGTTTTAGAGCATGAACACAAAGACAAGCAGAATTGCACAGGTCAACAATGCAAAAATTGCTTACTTTGCTATCAACATAATGGAATAACTACAATTGTTGAAAAGGTTAAGAAATATTAATTCTTATATCACTTATAGGCTAGGATCTTTCCTAGTCTATGAGAGCTATAAGAAGCTCATAACCTAGCAAAA
>Ga0255778_10003949_pt1 | contig 12340 bp, 10 predicted proteins | sample 071ome_31_FD_179976 | JGI IMG/M metagenome (GOLD analysis project Ga0255778, IMG submission 179976) | Coastal salt marsh microbial communities from the Groves Creek Marsh, Skidaway Island, Georgia - 071405CT metaG (version 2) | ecosystem: Environmental > Aquatic > Marine > Intertidal zone >...
TGGTGGGTCTCAGATTACTTTTACTGGTCTGACAGCATCACAATCTAATGTTGTAGTCAATACAACAGTTAAGAAGATTAAAATCAAGAATAAGACCAAAGAATTTAATAGAAGTGCAAAGATTAATATCACCAATACATCTTCGGGTGTATCTACCAGCACTTCAGGTCTTACAACCAGCTTCTTCTATGGCACCAGAGTTGAAGATAAAGAAATCTCTCTGAATGTCCCCGATGTAGCAAATGTTGTTGCAGTATATGAATCTCTGAATTCATCTTCACCTTCTCTTGATTCTTTAGACTTCCCATCAGGACTAGCACTCAATACAAATTCTATTCTTGGTGAGAAAATCACTGGTAGAACCAGTGGTGCCATTGCTCAAGTAGTTACAAGAGCTTCGGCAACCAATGTTGAGTTTGTATATCTCAACTCCAAGCAGTTTGTTGTTGGAGAAATTGTTGATTTTGAAGAATCCGACATCTCATCAACAATTCAAACAATCAATCTTGGCAACTATCAGAATATTACTAATAAGTATACTCTTGATAAGGGTCAAAGAGAGCACTACTACGATTATTCTAGAATTGTAAGAAAGACTGATGGTTATATTCCATCACACAGACTTCTGGTAATCTACAACAACTTCACAGTACCTTCTAATGATGCTGGTGATGTCTATACTGTAGATTCATATGATGATGAAAGATACACAAGCGATATCCCAGCATTGCCTAGTGGTGTAAGAGCATCTGATATCCTTGATTTTAGACCAAGAGTTGCTCCATTCACTTCAACGACTTCATCTCCATTTGGTTTTGCTAGCAGAAACTTTGCAACTACTGGCACCAACCCAACACTGGTAGTTTCTCCATCGGAGAGCTCACTGATTGGTTATGACTTCTATCTGCCAAGAATCGATAGAGTTGTATTGGATAAGTTAGGTAACTTTAGTGTCATTAAGGGCGTTTCTGCTCTCAATCCTAAGGCACCTACCAATGTTGAAGAAGCAATGGATATTGCAACTATTGAATATCCTGCTTATCTTTATAATACCGACGATGCAGTTATCAAACTCGTCGATAATAGAAGATACACGATGAGAGACATCGGTAAGATTGATGACAGAGTTTCAACTTTAGAAACTTTAACATCACTCTCTCTGCTTGAGTTGGATACCAAAACATTCCAAGTCAGAGATGCTGATGGTTTCGATAGATTTAAGTCTGGTTTCTTTGTTGATGACTTCAAGGATGTATCCAGACTTGACGCTAAACTGAGCACAGTAAATGTTGATGTTGTTGCTAGAGAGTTGCTGACTCCTATCGACTTCTACTCAGTAAAACCAGAAATCGCTATTGACCCAGCACTTAATGCTGATACTGCAGATTTCTCAGATGACCTTACTCTCTTGGACACTAATGTCCAGAAGACTGGTGATTTGATTACTCTGAAGTATGAAGAGAAAGGATGGATTGAGCAACCTCTAGCATCTAGAGTTGAGAATATCAACCCATTCAACATGATTCTCTTCACTGGTGTTGTAGAATTAACACCAAGCTCTGACAACTGGGTAAGAAATATCTATGTTGACGGTGGTGAGAGAACAATCACTGGTGACTTCAACGGGTCTTATATTGAAACTGTCAAGATTTCTAGCAGACCTGACGAATACATCAGGTCCAGAAATGTTGCATTTGCAGCAGGTGGTCTCAAGCCTCTGACAAGATACTATCCATTCATGGATGGCACCAGTGGTATCGATATTACTCCAAAACTCATCGAAATTGAGATGAGTTCTGGTGTATTTGAAATCGGTGAAACTGTCCAAGGTTTCATTGGTGGCACCAGACTGTTTAGTGCAAGAGTAATTCAACCTAATCACAAGACAGGCACATATAACAATCCAACAACCACATATAGCCTCAACCCATACAATACTAGCGTAACTCTTCCAACTGAGTATTCACAATCCTCAACTGTCCTTAACCATGATTCAGAAGCACTTGCTGATGAAGTATCTGGTAAGTATAGTGGTTTTGTTACCGTTGGAATGACACTTCTGGGCGAGACCAGTGGTGCTGAAGCAACCGTATCTAATATCAGAGTTGTTACAGATACCTTTGGTGATGTTGGTGGCACATTCTTCTTCAGAGACCCATTAGCATCCCCAACTCCACCACTGCGTTTCAGAACTGGCACTAAGACCTTCAAACTGACATCAAGCTCCACCAACGCAGAACCTCTGCCAGGAAGTCTCCTGATTAGTAAGGGTCAGACCACATACGCTACTAGCGGTAGAGTTGATACCTTCAGACAGACTAGAGTTACTGTTAGAACTCCACCCCCACCACCACCAGCTCCAGCACCACAGAGAGGCGGTGGTAAGGACCCACTGGCACAGTCATTCACAGTTGATGAAACTGGCGCATTCCTCACATCTGTTGACCTATTCTTTGCTAATAAGGATGATAACCAGAAGGTAACAGTTGAAGTTAGAAATGTTGAGTTGGGCACACCAACTGACCAAATTGTTGATGACTTCGCAAGAGTTACATTAGACCCATCTCAGATTACTACATCTACAGATGCTAGTGTAGCAACGAATGTCAAATTCCCTGGTCCAGTTTATCTGCAACCAAATACCGAGTATGCACTGGTATTACTCTCACCATATTCAGATAATTATGAAGTCTGGATTGGTAGAATGGGTGAGAAGACCGTCAATACGACGACTCTCCCAGATGCAGAAAGCGTAATCGTCACCAAGCAATACATTGGCGGAAGTCTCTTCAAGTCTCAAAACGGGACTATTTGGACTGCAAACCAGTTTGATGACATGAAGTTTAAGTTGTATAAGGCAGAGTTTGCAACTAACCCAGGCACTGCATACTTCTACAACCCAACTTTAGATACAAACCATGATTCTGCTAAGTTGAATTCTAACCCAGTTAGAACTCTTCCAAGAAAACTCAGAGTTGGTATTACAACCACTACAGCGCTGAATGATGTCCTGAAGGTTGGTAGAAAGGTAAGTGATACAACTGCCGCTGCTGGACCATACGGTTTCATTGAAAATGTTGGTGGTAGAGTTAATACTCTTGCAAGCACATTGGTTGGTGCTGGATACAGCAATGGCACATTTACTGGTGTCCCCCTGTATTCCATCACAGGATCTGGCACAGGCGCAGAAGCAACACTGGTATTCGCAAGTGGTGCATTGTCCAGCATCTCTGCAGTAACAACCGCTGGTAATGGATATGCGGTTGGCGATATCCTTGGCATTACAACTTCGAGTGTTGTCAAGGGTAGTGGAGCACAGATTACAGTATCCGCTCTGAATGGATTTGATACTCTGTATCTGACCAATGTCCAAGGTGAAGAGTTGACTGCAGGTCAAGACTTGGTTGTTTATAATGGAGCAACTGCTGTTTCTTATGCAAACACTGATATTCTTTCTTCCGCAACTGTAAGCAACCTTTATGATGGAAGAGTATTGGAAGTCACCCAATACAACCATGGTATGCACGCTGACAATAACATTGTCACACTTTCAGGAATTGAGCCTAACACGATTCCAACAACTCTTGACGCTTCTCTGGGTATCAGCAGCACGACTATTTCTGTTGCAAACACCAGCATATTTGCCACATATGAGGGTATCTCAACAACTTCTGGATACCTCAAGGTAAATGGAGAAATCATGTTCTACAGCGGAATCACCGCTGGGTCTGGTGGTGCTGGCACAATCGGTATCAGCACAAGAGGTGTTGATGGGTCTCTGGTAAGGTCTCATGGTATTGGTGATAGAGTATTCCCATATGAGTTGAATGGCATCTCACTCACTAAGATTAATACTCAGCACAATATGCCTTCAGATACAACTCTCAAGGGTGCTAGAGACATTGATAAGTATCACCTGCAAATCAGCAGAGGGTCTAGAACTTCTGGTGATTCTCAGTTGAGTTTCACTGATGAAAATTCTGTTGGTGGAGATAATGCTTCTTCATCCAGAAACATTCAATTCAATACCGTCACGCCACAGTTTAATGTCATAACACCTGGTGAGACCACAACTATCTCTGCACAAGTCAGGACAGTAAGTGGCACCAGTGCTGACGGGTCTGAAGCATCATTCATTGACCAAGGTTATGAGTCTGTTGAAATCAACAACGAAAATGAGCTTTCTTCGACAAGAATCGTTGCTTCTAAGGTCAATGAAACTACCAGACTGACTGACCTTCCTAAGAATAAGTCATTCACGGTTGGTCTTACCCTCAATTCTTCAGATAAAAATCTCTCACCAGTTATTGATACACAGAATGCAACTGTTATCTACGGTAGAAGCAGACTGAATTCACCAATCTCAAACTATGTAACTGATGGTGATGTCAATCTGGTTGAGGGTGATCCACATACCGCAGTTTATGTAAGCAGAAAAGTTTCTCTGGAGCAACCAGCATCTTCTCTGAAGGTTATCTTGGGTGCATACAGACATTCATCTGCAGATTTCAGAGTCCTCTATCAACTCTTTAGAGCAGACTCTAGTGAAGTTGAGCAATCATTCGAATTATTCCCAGGTTATGACAACCTGAAGGATACTGATGGTGATGGCTTCGGTGATGAAGTAATCGATTCTTCACTCAACAGTGGTAGAGCAGATTCCTTCATTCCTGCAAACAAAGATGGAGAATTCTCCGAATATCAATTCACCGTTGATGGTCTTGAGCAGTTTGTAGGATTTAGAATCAAGGTTGTCATGAGTGGCACCAATGAGGCATATGCGCCCAAATTCAAAGACATGAGAGTGATTGCCCTTGCATAATATGGAAAGAGTTGAAGGACACAAGCACCTGTTTCGTGAGGATTCAGGTGCTATTGTCAATACTGATACTAATGGTTATAATCAGTATGTTAAACTGAGATCGGAAAGAAGGAGACAAAGAGAAGAAATAGACGGTCTAAAACAAGATATCAGTGAAATCAAGTCCCTACTTATGGAGATCATCAATGGACCCAAACTCAATTCAACTGGAAACAATGACCAGAATGTTTGAATATGAAAAACATTCTAGACTTATTGATGAATTAAATCTTGATGAATTGCGAGAATGTGCTAAATCTTACTGCAAACTTTATTTGAAGCAGCAAGAAGTTGTCAGTAGTTTTGGTCGCCTTGATTCTGGTTTGACATAAATACTTCTAAAGACCAACTTTACCATGGCAGTTTACGTCAGTAATATTGTTATCAATACCAGCACGACATTCGCTCAGTCATATACCCTGGAAAATATCAATACAAATGCCGTATTAGATTTAACAGGATATACTGGTAGGTCTGAGATGAGAAAGCATTCTGGTAGCACTACCGGAATAACAACTTTTACTGTCAGTTTTCCCGATAGAACTGGAGGACAAGTGCAGATTGGATTGACTACTACACAAACTGCAGCACTCAAACCTGGTCGTTATGTTTATGATTTACTCATCGATGATGGTAGCGGAACAGTTGATAGAGTGGTTGAAGGAATGGCAATCGTAAGTCAAGGAGTAACTCGCTAATGGCAAACATTAGAGTTAGAGTAGGTCAAAGAACAGGTCAAAAAGTAATCGCATCTAACAAGGCTGCTGCAAACTCTATTTCTTCAGCAACTGATGTAGATACTACAGGTAGAGCAAATAATACAGTTTTAATGTATGATAGTGCTACGGGCACTTACAAGCATGTAGACACAGCACAGATTGTTGACTTGTCTGATGGAACAGATGATGATTCATTTGATGCTGGTAGCTTCTGAAACACAAGGTAAAAAACAACTAAATAACTGTAAAGGTAAATAGTTTAAAAAATGGCTACTCCTGTTTTACAGTTTAAGAGAGGTGCCTTTAGTAATTTGCCAGCGTTGAAGGCAGGTGAGCCTGGTTTTACGACTGACAAGTATGATTTTTATATTGGATTAGATAATACATCAGGTAACAATAAGTTCTTCGGATCTCACCGCTACTGGACTAGAGAGCAGAACACTGTAGGAAGTGGTGTAAACCTTGTTGAAGGTTTAAACAACGGGACGGACTATGTTACACTGAGAGCACCAGCGAGTGTAGGTGCTGCAGTAACATTTGTCTTCCCAGGATCTCAAGGTGCTGTTGACACATTCCTGAGAAACGATGGATCTGGAAATCTTTCCTGGGATTCAACCCTCACCAATGTCAGTCTTACAAATGCCAACTTAACTGGCATCACGACTATTGGTGCAACTGACTTAGATGTAAATGCTGGGTCTATTGATATTTCAGGCATCACAACCTTTAGTAATACAACTGACAATACTTTAGGTGATGAGAATACTGGCGCTGTCCAACTTGACGGCGGCATGGGTATTGCCAAAAACCTGACAGTTAAGCAAAACCTTCATGTTGGAGGTTACTCTGAGTTTGTTGGTGTTGCAACCTTCCGTGGCGGTACAATCAACCTTGGCGATTCTGATACTGATGATGTCGTAATTGGTGGTGAGTTTGCTTCTCACTTGATTCCTACAACAAATAATCTTTATGACCTTGGTGCAGGTGGCAAGGCATGGAGAAATGCAAACTTTGCTGGTGTAGGCACATTTGCAACTGGTGCTGTAATTGATGCAGTCCAAATCGGTCAGTCTGGAAACGCCGAGATTGACACTTCTTCAGGAAACCTGACTCTCGACTCTGCTGGTGGTACGGTTACTGTTGATGATAACCTGTCAGTAGTCGGTCAAACAGACCTCAATGGCGATGTAAATATTGGTGATGCTGTTACAGATTCTGTAACTGTCACTGGAAGATTTGATAGCGACCTGATTCCTCTTGACGACAGTCAAAGAGACCTTGGTACAACAGGTCTCAGATGGGCAGAAATCTATGGCGATGCGTTAACAATTGATAATGTCCAGATTGGCGTAAGTGGTACTGGAGAGATTGATACCGATGCTGGTAATCTGACTCTCGACTCTGCTGGTGGCACAGTTACTGTTGATGACAACTTAACTGTTACTGCAGGAAATGATATTGTCCTTAGCGATTTAACAAATACTAGAGTTCTGCTTGCTGGTGCTTCTAGCGAAATTACTGATAGTGCAGACCTCACCTTTACAGGCAATGTCCTTACAGTTGTCAATACAATTGATGTTACAACTGTTGAGGCAACAAACCTCAAAGCAAAGGATGGCACCACATCTATTACTATTAGTAACACAACTGGTAATGTAGGTGTTGCTAGTGACCTGACTGTCTCTGGAAACTTTACAGTCCTCGGGTCAACTACTGAAGTCAATACAGAAACTCTTCTGGTTGAAGATAGTCTGATTGAAGTTGGTCTTGTTAACAGTGGCGGAAGTCTTGTTGCTCCTTCATCTGATGCAAACATCGATGTTGGTGTTGTCTTCCACTATTATGATAGTGTTGCTAGAAAAGCTGCCATTTACTGGGACGACTCAGTATCAAGAATCGTTGTTGCTTCACAAGTCAGTGAAACTTCTAGTGTATTGACCGCTTCCACATATGCAGACTTCGAAATCGGTGGTCTCTATGTAAATGATTGTGCTGGGTCTTCTCAAGTTATTTCTTGCACAGGGTCTGAAAGATTCCTGGAGAATATCACGATTGATGCTGGCACATTCTGATAAATAACCGATAACTTATAAATATGGGTAGGAGCAATCCTACCCCTTTTTGTATCTATTGAAATGACTGAAAACGATTATAAAAATTTTATTACAGTATATCAACAAAAGTCTGCTGATTTTTTCGCTCAAATAGTTGCTCTTGAAGCAAGAATAATGACTTCTAATCAGATGATGGAAGCAATGAGTGCAAAGATTGCTGAACAAACTGCAGAGATTGAAAAATTAAAAGCAGCAAAATCCACCAGAAAAACAACAAAAGATAATTCATCTTCTGAGGAATTCTAATGGCACAACCATCAACACGCCAAGGTCTGATTGATTATTGTCTTAGGCGTCTAGGTGCTCCAGTATTGGAAATTAATGTAGACGACGACCAGATTGATGATTTGGTTGACGACGCACTACAACTTTTCAATGAGAGACACTTTGATGGTGTCGAAAGAATGTTTTTGAAGTATCAAATAACTCAAGCAGATATTAATAGAGGAAGTGCCACCAATCAAAGTGGAAGCACTAATACTGTTGGCATCGTAACCACAACCGCAACCTCAACGAATGTTGATGGACTTGGCACGGTAACTTCAAACTTCTACGAAACTTCAAACTTCATTCAGATTCCAGATTCTGTTGTAGGTATCGAAAAGATTTTTAAGTTTGATACCAGCTCAATATCTGGTGGAATGTTTAGTATTAAGTATCAGTTATTCCTGAATGACTTATACTACTTCAACTCTGTAGAACTTCTACAGTATTCGATGACAAAAACATACTTGGAAGATATTGACCATCTTTTAACTACAGATAAGCAAGTTAGATTCAATAAGAGGCAGGATAGATTATATCTGGATATTGACTGGAAGGCACAAACTGCTGGAGATTATATAGTCCTCGATTGCTACAGAGCATTAGACCCAGCATCATTTACTCAAGTATATAACGATAGTTTCTTGAAGAAATACTTGACTGCTCTTATTAAGAGACAGTGGGGACAAAACCTCATCAAGTTTAATGGCGTCAAACTTCCAGGTGGTATTGAGTTGAATGGAAGACAAATATATGATGATGCAGAAAAAGAGTTAGCGGATATTCAATCAAGAATGGCTATGGATTATGAACTTCCTCCTTACGACTTTATTGGATAATGGCACTTAACCCTTTCTTTTTACAAGGCTCTTCATCAGAGCAAAGACTCGTACAGGAGTTGATTAACGAGCAACTCAAAATTTATGGTGTCGAAGTAACTTACATTCCCAGAAAGTTTGTAAGAAAGCAAACCATCATTGAAGAGATTCAATCATCAACTTTCGATGATAATTTCTTGCTAGAAGCATACATCAATAACTTTGATGGTTATAGTGGTGCTGGCGATATTATGACTAAGTTTGGGGTAAGTATCAGAGATGAGTTATCTTTAACTGTCTCCAAAGAAAGATTTGAAGACTTTATTGCAGTCTTCCTTGAGGATATGGATGATGATGAAATTGAAGTTGCTACAAGACCAAGGGAGGGGGACTTAATTTATTTCCCACTGGGACAAAGATTGTTTGAAGTTAAGTTTGTAGAGCATGAAAATCCTTTCTATCAGTTAGGAAGAAATTATGTCTATGAACTAAAATGTGAACTCTTCGAATATGAGGATGAAGTTATTGATACTGGTGTTGATGAAATTACTGATACTTTAGACCAAACTGGATATATCAAGGACTTGATCTTAGTATCTGCTGGAACTACAGCAAGAGCAACAGCAGGTGTTGGCACCAGTTATGTTAAAGAAATATTCCTCAATAATGATGGTTCTGGTTATACCAGTGCTCCAACAGTAGTATTCTCCGCTCCAGATATTGGAGTCGGAAGAACAGCAACTGCAGTTGCAATCACAACCACCAGAAATAATGTAACATCTATTGAAAAGATACAAATAACAGATGGTGGTCTTGGTTATACAACCGTCCCAACAATATCATTTACTGGTGGTGGAGGCACAGGAGCAGCAGCTACTTGCACCATTGCACCTAATGTAACTACACAAGGTGTGATTACAATTACGGTCACAAATGGTGGTGTTGGATACTCTACTGTCCCATCAGTAACTATTAACACTCCAACACTAACTCCAACAAATACTGCAACTGCAGAAGCAGTCCTCGGAGTTGGTGGCACTATATCTGCAATCAGAATTACTGATGCTGGATCTGGATATGATGGTGCAGCAACTGTCACGATTGGTGCTGGTGCTACTGTTGGTGTTGGCACATTCTGGAGAAATGAGATAGTCACAGGTGATGAGTCTGGTGCTACTGCCAGAGTCAAGAGATGGTATGCATCTACCCATACACTCCAAGTTGGTATTACTTCAGGCACTTTCTATCCTGGAGAAACCATCACTGGTGCAAAGTCTGGCGCATTCTACGAAATCCGCACAGAGGAAGAAAATGATGCTCTTGATAAATACAGACAAAATGAAGAGCTTGAAACTGAAGCAGACAATATACTAGACTTCACCGAATCAAATCCCTTTGGTAACTATTAATGTTAGGAACTTACTCATACCACGAAATCATTAGAAAGACAATCATTGCTTTCGGCACGCTTTTTAATGATATCCATATTCAACATAAAGATGACTCTAAGACGATTAGTGACATGAAAGTTGGTCTTGCTTATGGACCAACTCAAAAGTTTCTGGCAAGACTTGAGCAGCAGGCAGATTTAAATAAACCTGTCCAAATTACATTACCAAGAATGTCATTTGAGATGACATCTATTGATTATGACCCATCAAGAAAGACTGGTGTTACTCAAACATTCAGAGCGGTTGATGGTGAGAAGATGAAAAAGGTATTCATGCCTGTGCCATATAATATTGGTTTTGAGTTAGCAATCTTCTGCAAGTTAAATGATGATGCTCTTCAGATTGTTGAGCAAATTCTTCCAAACTTCCAACCAGCATTCAACCTTACTGTTGATTTGGTTGATTCTATTGGTGAAAAGAGAGATATTCCAATCGTCTTAAACAGCGTCTCATTTCAAGACGATTATGAAGGTGACTTTTCCACAAGAAGAGCACTGATATATAGATTACAGTTTACTGCAAAAACTTATCTCTTCGGACCTATCGCAGATAATCCAGAGGGTCTTATCCGTAAGGTTATCGTCGATAACTATGCAGATACGAATACTCAAACTGCTAAGAGAGAAATGAGATACACAGTCGTCCCTGACCCAGTTGATGCTGACCCTGGTGATGACTTTGGATTTAGTGAGACCTGGGAATACTTGGGTGATTCTAAGTCTTACAGTCCTACAAAACAATCTGATATCTAATACTTATGTCTGAATTTGATTCTATTGATGAAGCTCTGAATGTTGAGAGCAGTATAGTTCCGTCTGAAGAATTACCAAAGAGTATTCAGAAGCGTGAAGAAAAGACTGACATATCAAAAGACTATGAATATACCAGAGCAAACTTGTATTCTTTGATTGAGAAGGGTCAAGAAGCAATCAATGGAATCATGGAATTAGCAGGTGAGGGTGGAAGTCCCAGAGCTTATGAAGTTGCAGGTCAATTAATTAAGAGTGTTGCTGATACGACTGATAAGTTGATTGACTTACAGAAGAAACTGAAAGATGTAGAAGAGGATGTTGGTAACAAAGGACCAAGCACTGTTACTAACAATGCAGTATTTGTTGGGTCAACTTCCGAATTGCAAAAACTACTGAAGCAAGGTTTTCTAAATAATAATAAGACCGAACAATAATAATGAAAAAATCCTGCAAGAAGGGTTACTACTATTGCTTCACTTCAAAGAAGTGTAAGAAGATACCTGCTGGTCACCATGTCATGGGATCAGGTCGTTTGATGAAAGATAGTGAGCATGATGAAAAAAATGGTGGCGAAGAATCAACCGAAACTACCAAGAATGGTAACGGCAATGGTAATGGTGGAGATGGTGGCGGTGCAGTAAGTGAAGGGTGGTCGGATAAGTATAAGAAGTCTATTGACTGCAAAAATCCAAAGGGTTTCTCACAAAGAGCACACTGTCAAGGTAGAAAGAAAGTGAACGAAGCAAAAGAAAAGCAAGACCATGAAGTATCAATGGCAAAGACGCAAGTCAAGAAGTCTATTGATAATCTTCAGAAGGTAGCAAGAGTACTTGCAAAGAAAACTGATGCGGATAATCTTCCTGCATGGGTGCAGTCGAAATTATCTGATACTGAGCACAACACTGATGCTGCTGCTTCTTACATGACTGGTGGTGATGATGTAAAAGAAGAATATATTGAAGAAAAGAAAAAAGGCGGCACACTTCACAACTGGTTTAAGAAATCAAAATCAAAAGACGGTAAGCCTGGTTGGGTGCAATCAGATGGATCTCCTTGTGCTAATGAAGAGGGAGAAACCAAAACACCCAAGTGCTATTCCTCAAGAAGACTTGCTGGTCTGAAGAAAACTAAGGAAGGAAGGAAAAAGATTAGAAGTGCCGACGCACGCAAGAGTAGAAAGGATCCTGGACAACAACAAAAGTCCGGTGGTGCTGCACCAACAATGGTAAGAACTTTCACTGATAAGAAAGATTATAAGAAGCACAAGTCTGGTGATTATTCAGCAGAGAGTTTTGAAATGCAGGAAGCAAGAGATGTGAAGGGTAAAGGTAGTGGCAAGAAAGATGCTTGCTACCATAAAG
>Ga0255778_10003960_pt1 | contig 12323 bp, 11 predicted proteins | sample 071ome_31_FD_179976 | JGI IMG/M metagenome (GOLD analysis project Ga0255778, IMG submission 179976) | Coastal salt marsh microbial communities from the Groves Creek Marsh, Skidaway Island, Georgia - 071405CT metaG (version 2) | ecosystem: Environmental > Aquatic > Marine > Intertidal zone >...
AGTTGTTGATTATATGGGAGATGATAGTTCCATTGTGCAAGCTGCAAGAGTTTCATACGGAAAGGGAACAAAAAAAGTTTCAACCGATGAAGGTTTGATAAGATATTTATTGCGCCATTGGCACAGCACTCCTTTTGAAATGTGTGAAATTAAATATCATATTAAATTACCGATTTTTATAGCAAGACAGTGGATTAGACATCGAACAGCAAATGTTAATGAATATTCTGCAAGATATTCTATTTTGGATAAAGAGTTTTATATCCCAACGCCCGATAAATTAGCAGCTCAAGCAGTCAACAATAGACAGGGTAGAGGAGATGTTATTGAAGGTGATCAAGCGCAAGAAGTTTTAAATATTTTAAAAGAAGATTCTCAAAGAACATATGAGAATTATGAGAAGATGTTAAACGAAAGATATGACGGTTCAATTATTGATGAAAATAAATCTGGCTTAGCTAGAGAGCTCGCAAGAATGAATCTAACTTTAAATTCATATACTCAGTGGTACTGGAAAACTGATTTATTAAACTTAATGAATTTTTTATTTTTAAGAGCAGATATTCATGCGCAATATGAAATACGAGTTTATGCAGAAGCGATGATTGATACTTTAAAAAAATGGGTACCCATCACACATTCTGCATTCTTAGATTATAGAGTAGGAGCAGCGCATGTTTCTGCGAAAGGTTTAAAGGTGATTAAATCTTTGTTAAATGGCGATCAAGTTAATCTGGAAAGCTCAGGACTTAGTAAAAGAGAGTGGAATGAGCTAATGGAAGTTCTAGAGAAAAAAGACTTAATAGCTTAGTTTAATATTTCTTTAGAAATTATTTCAAATTGTTTTTTAATTTCATCAGATAAATTTTCAAAAACAATACCTTTTTCTACACAGTGATTAAAAGTTTCATCAATTTTAATTTTATCTAATAATTTAATATTTTGTTTTTTTGATAATTCTTCAGCGCCATTTTTACCAAAAGGAAAAGAAGGATTGTTATTTTTGTCTAATATATAAGACATATTTTCAATTATACCCAAAACTGGAATATTAGTTTTTTTAAACATCTCAATTCCTCTATTTGCATCTGTAATTGAGAGTTTTTGAGGAGTTGTAATAATTATACTTCCATCGACTTTTAACTCTTGAGCAAATGTTAAAATCGCATCACCTGTACCTGGTGGTAAATCAACAAATAGGCAATCCAATTCACCCCAATTTACATCATTTAAAAATGATTTTATTGCATTGATCACCATTGGACCTCTCCAGATCATTGGTGCGTTTTTATCTATTAAAAATCCCATTGATATTAATTTTATATTTTGAGCAATAATTGGATTAATTTTTTTGTTTTGATCAGCAGATGGTTTTTCAGAAATATTGAATAGATCTGGAATAGAAGGGCCATAAATATCAGCATCTAATAGACCAATAGAAAAACCTTGTTTTGCCGCTGCGATTGCAAGGTTCGCACAAATTGTTGATTTTCCAACCCCTCCTTTAGCACTTGAGATTGCTAAAATTTTTTTTACTCCAGGAATGCTTTTTTTTAGGAATTGAGATTTTGGTTCAATTTTTTCTTTAAAATTAGCACTTAAATTTACTTTTTTTTTGTTATCCACCTTGTTTTTTCCTTTTAAACTACCATCTATATATGTAGTAGTAACCCGATTAACTTTTTAAAACAACGGAGTTTAAATGTCAGGTTCCCCTTGGGGCAGCGGAGGAAATGGAAGACCTACTGGTGGCGGAGGGGGGAGTAATAGGCCGCCCAATATTGATGATTTAGCTAATCAATTTCAAGATTCTTTAAAAAAAATGTTTCCCGGAAAAAAAGTTCCCGGTGGAAATAGACCTTTCTTTTTATTTGGTATTATTATTTTAGGAGTATGGTTGGCGAGTGGTTTTTACCGAGTGTTGCCAGACGAGCAGGGTGTTGTTCTTAGATTTGGCAAATATGTAAACCAAACGCAACCTGGACTTCATTATCATTTACCATATCCAATCGAAGCCGTCCTTACTCCAAAAGTAACTAGAGTAAATAGAATTGATGTTGGATATCGATCAGCCTCAGACACTGGAAGAGCTACAAGTGCGAGTGATGTGCCAGAAGAAAGTTTAATGTTAACAGGTGATGAAAATATTGTTGATATTGATTACTCAGTATTTTGGATAATCAAAGATGCTGGAAAATTCTTGTTTAATATTCAAGATCCGGAAGACTCAATTAAAAGTGTTGCCGAGACTGCAATGAGAGAAGTAATTGCTAAAAATGGTATTCAATCTATTTTAACAGAAGGAAGAGCACAAGTTGAGATTGATACTCAAAATATTATGCAAGAAATCTTAGACAGTTACGACTCTGGAATTTCAATTACACAAGTTCAAACTCAAAAAGCAGATCCGCCAAAAGAAGTGATTGATGCATTTAGAGATGTGCAAGCTGCAAAAGCAGATAAAGAAAGAGCTCAAAACGAAGCTGAAGCATATGCAAACGATGTTATTCCAAGAGCTCGAGGAGAAGCTGCCCAAATACTTCAACAAGCAGAAGCATATAAAAGACAAGTTGTAGCTTTAGCAGAAGGTGAAGCGAGTAGATTTTTAGCAATTTATAACGAATACCGAAAAGCAAGAACTGTAACTCAAGAAAGAATGTATCTTGAGACAATGGAAAAAGTAATGGCTAATATTAATAAAATTATTATTGATAAAAAATCTGGTGGAGGAGTAGTTCCATACTTACCTTTGCCTGAACTTAAAAAGAAGGCAGGAAATTAGATGAGCGAAAGAGCTTTAAAATTTTTAGGTCCAGTTATTATTTTATTGGGATTTTTAGGTTACTCTACATTTTTTACCGTTTCAGAAGTTCAACAAGCAATTGTTTTGCAGTTTGGTGATCCGAAGCGAATTGTTCAAAAGGCAGGTCTGAATTACAAAGTTCCATTTATTCAAAACACAGTATTTTTAGATACTAGAATTTTAAATCTAGATGCTCCTCCTGAAGAAGTTATTGCATCAGATCAAAAAAGATTAATCGTTGATGCGTTTGCAAGATTTCAGATTAAAGATCCATTGCAATTTTATATTTCAGTAGGAAATGAAAGAGTTGCAAGGTCAAGATTGTCTACAATTGTAAATGCAAGAATTAGAGGTGTTTTAGGTAAAGAAGAATTAGCAACTTTAGTATCAAAAGATAGAGCAAGATTAATGGATCAGATTACCAAAGATGTAAATGCTGAAGCCGAAAAATTAGGAATTAGAATTATTGATGTAAGAATTAAAAGAGCTGATCTTCCACAAGCAAATAGTGAAGCAATTTATAGAAGAATGCAAACTGAAAGAGAAAGAGAAGCTAAAGAATTTAGAGCTGAAGGTGCTGAAATTGCTCAAACAGTTAGATCTACAGCTGATAAAGAGGTTACAATTATCTTAGCTGAGGCGAATAAGAAGTCTCAAATTTTAAAAGGAGAAGGTGATGGGCAAAGAAATAAAATTTTTGCTGAAGCATTTGGAAAAGATCCTAGTTTCTTTAGTTTTTATAGATCAATGCAATCTTATGAAAAATCTTTAATAGGAAAAGATACTTCTTTAATTTTATCTCCTGATAGTGACTTTTTTAAATATTTTGGCAAATCTGGAACAAATAATCCTAGAAGATCAGTTCCATCAGCTCCTGTAAAAAAATAATTATATGAAAGAGTTTGTTGTAGCGATTGGATTGCTATTTGTAATTGAAGGACTTTTATACTCAATATTTCCTGAGCAAATGAAAGGTATGATGGAAAAAATGAAATCTATTCCAGCCTCAAATTTAAGAACTGGAGGCCTTTTTTTTGCTTTAATTGGATTCATTATAGTCTGGAGCATAAAAGGATGAGAAAATTTTTTAGATTATTTTTATTAATTCTTGTTTTTCAAGTTGTAAGCTCACCTTCTTATTCTTCCATAGATGTTTCAAAAGGCTTTTCTAAACTTGCTGAAAAATTAATGCCTTCAGTGGTAAATATTTCGGCAACAACAATTGTTGAAACCCGTGCACAAGAATTTCCATTCCAGTTTCCTCCAGGTTCACCATTTGAAGAGTTTTTTAAGGAGTTTCAGCAAAATCAAGGTCCGCAAAAAAGAAAATCAACAGCATTAGGATCTGGATTTGTAATTAAAGAAAATGGTACTGTAATAACCAATAATCACGTTATTCAAAATGCAGAGGGCATTTTTGTAAAATTTACAGATGGAAAAGAGTATGAAGCAAAACTGATTGGGACAGATCCTGTCAGTGATGTAGCAGTATTAAAAATTCAATCTGATAAAAAATTTCCAGCTTTAAAATTTGCTAATTCAGATAACGCCAAGGTTGGAGACTGGGTTCTTGCAATTGGAAATCCATTTGGCTTAGGTGGAACCGTAACTCAAGGAATAGTTTCGGCTATTAATAGAGATATTAATATGGGGCGGTATGATAATTTTATTCAAACTGATGCTTCAATTAACCAAGGAAATTCTGGTGGACCATTATTTAATATGGATGGAGAAGTTTTAGGAATTAATACAGCAATATTTTCTAATTCAGGTGGATCTGTTGGAATTGGTTTTGCAATTCCATCTAACTTTGCAAAAAATGTAATTGATCAATTAATTACATTTGGAGAAACAAAAAGGGGATGGTTAGGTGTTAGAATACAAACAGTGACAAAAGAGATTGCAGATAGTCTTGGATTAAAAGAAGATGTTGGTGCATTAATTACTGATATCAACAAAGGAAGTCCTGCAGACAAAGCGGGTTTAAATCCGGGAGATATTATATTGGAGTTCAATGGTAAGAGAGTAAAAACGACAAGAGACTTGCAAAGATTAGTAGGAGAGGCGCCAGTTGGAAAAGCTGCAAATTTAAAAATCTGGAGAGATAAAAAAGAAATTTCAAAAACAGTAGTGCTTGGAAGATTAGAAGATACGGCTGAATTTAAAAATAAAATTCCCGCAAAATCAAAAGAACAAACTTTATCGAGCCTAGGCATTGATGTTAGAGATATTAAAGAAGAAGATAAAAAAAATAGAAATAAATTAGAAAAAAAATCAGGTGTAATTATTCAAAAAATAGATCCAAATGGTGCCATGGCATTGCTGCCGGTAAGACCAGGGGATGCAATCATATCATTGCAAAATAATTCGATTAAAAATGTAAAGGATTTTGAGAGACAATTAAAAAATCAAATCAAATCTGGAAAAAAAACATTATTACTTACCATTATCGATCTTCAAAATACGACAAGATATATTGGCGTTAAGATTAAATAATTTAATTCATGAAAACAGTCATTCTTTTAGCTGGACCTACAGCTTCTGGAAAATCTGAACTTGCAATTCATATAGCTAAAAAAATTAATGGAGAAATTGTTAATGCTGACAGCATGCAGGTTTTTAAAGAAATTAAAATTTTATCCGCAAGACCTATCGATTATAAAAAAATTAAACATCATTTATATGGTATTTTAAGCGTTAAAAAAAACTTCTCTACTGGTGTATGGCTAAAACTTGTAGAAAAAAAAATCAATGAAATATTAAATAAGAAAAAAACTCCAATTATTGTTGGCGGTACCGGATTGTATTTCAAAGCTTTAATAGATGGAATTGCTGAAATACCAAATGTTTCAAAACTCAAAAGAGATAAAGTTATAAAGTTATATAATAAAATAGGAGCTGATCAGTTTTATAAAAAATTAATAAAATTAGATCCCAAGTGTAAAGATAAAATTGAAAAAAATGATAGGCAAAGAATGATAAGATTTTATGAAGTTAAATTTTATACAAAACAATCAATTTTTGATTGGCAAAAAAATACAACAAACAACCTTAAGGATATTGATTTTAAAAAAATTTTCTTAAATTTTCCAAGAGAAATATTGTTAAAGAAAGTTGATCAAAGGTTTAAAAAAATGCTAAAAACTGGAGCATTACGAGAAGCAAAAAAATTTCAAAAATTAAAAATTTCTAAAGACTTAACCTCTAACCATGTCTTGGGTTTAAAAGAAATTATGTCCCATTTAAATAAAGAAATATCCCTAAAAGAAGCAATAGATCGTTCAATTATTAGAACAAGACAGTATATTAAGAGGCAAATGACCTGGTTTCGCGGTCAGATGAAAGATTGGAATGAGTTTAATGATCTTAAACAACAAGATCTTAGAAAAAAAGTTTTAAAGTTCATTAGAACACCTTGACCCAGAAATAAGTTACGCTAAATTCAACTTTTGTAGAAATGAGCGAACAATTAACAGGGGCAGAAATAGTTTTTAAAGCGCTAAATGAACATAGCGTTGAATATATATTTGGTTATCCAGGTGGAGCCGTTCTCCCACTTTATGATCAAATTTCAAAAGAAAAAAATATCAAACATATTTTAGTCAGGCATGAACAAGGAGCAGGCCATGCTGCTGAAGGTTATGCAAGATCATCTGGGAAACCCGGAATTGCTTTAGTGACTTCAGGTCCAGGAGCAACAAATATGGTTACTGCATTGACCGATGCTTACATGGATTCAATTCCATTAGTTTGTATTTCTGGCCAAGTTCCAACACATTTGATTGGAACTGACGCTTTTCAGGAGTGTGATACAACTGGAATTACAAGACCATGTACTAAACATAACTGGTTGGTAAAAGATGTTAATCAATTAGCAGAAACTATTCACAAAGCATTTCATATTGCAACTTCTGGAAGACCAGGACCAGTACTGGTTGATATTCCAAAAGATGTTCAATTCCAAAAAGGAAATTATAAAAGCGCAAAAGAAGTTGTTGTTGAAACTTATAAACCAAAAATAAAAGCAGAATTGTCAAAGATAGAACAGGCAGTAGAGCTAATCATAAAATCTAAAAAACCCATCATTTATTCTGGCGGAGGAGTTATTAATGCTGGAACAAAAGCATCAGATGCTCTGACGGAATTTACAAGAATTACTAATTTTCCAATCACGTCAACATTACAAGGTCTTGGCGCATTTCCAGGAAGTGATCCGCAATTTTTAGGTATGCTTGGAATGCACGGAACTTATGAAGCTAATAATGCAATGTATGAGTGTGATTTAATGATTAATATTGGGGCAAGATTTGATGACAGAATTACTGGCCGGGTAGATGCCTTTTCACCTAACTCTAAAAAAATTCATATTGATATTGATCCATCTTCAATAAATAAAATTGTAAAAGTTGATGTAGCTATTGTTGGTGACTGTCTAAGTGTTTTAAATGATATGCTCACAACTTTAAAAAACAAACATTCTGATTTTTGTAATTCCAATAAAGAAAAAATTAGTGATTGGTGGAAACAAATTAATAAGTGGAGAGAAAAAAAATCTTTATCATACAAGCATGATGATAAACTGATTATGCCGCAATATGCAGTTGAAAGATTATATGAGCTTACTAAAAATCAAGATACCTATATTACAACCGAAGTTGGACAGCATCAAATGTGGGCTGCTCAATTTTATAAATTTGATAAACCCAATCGATGGATGACTTCTGGTGGCCTTGGGACCATGGGGTATGGTTTGCCAGCAGCAATTGGAACACAAATTGCTAATCCTGGAAAGCTAGTCGTTGATATTGCAGGAGAAGCATCAATTTTGATGAATATACAAGAAATGTCTACCGCTGTTCAATACAAGCTTCCTATTAAAATATTTATTTTAAATAACCAGTGGATGGGAATGGTGAGACAATGGCAAGAATTATTACATGGAAAGAATTATTCAGAAAGTTATACCGAAGCATTACCGGATTTTGTTAAGCTTGCTGAAGCTTATGGAGCTGTTGGAATTAGAGCTACAACGCCAAAAGAATTAGATGATAAAATTAATGAGATGGTTGATATCAACCGACCTGTAATTTTTGATTGCTTAGTTAAAAAAGAGGAGAACTGTTTTCCAATGATACCGTCAGGAAAACCTCATAATGAAATGATATTAGGCCCTGATGATGAAGAGGGAATTACAGAAGAAGGAAAAGTTTTAGTTTAATGTCAAAATCTGCCTATGAAATCGACCAGCATCATGATCAAGTTGAAAGATATGTTGTTGTTGCTTGGGTTGATAATGAAGCTGGTGTTTTAGCAAGGGTTTCAGGTCTATTTTCTGGAAGAGGATATAATATCGAGTCCTTGGCAGTGTCTGAAGTTGATCATGATAGAAAAATTTCAAGAATTACTATTGCAACAAATGGAACCCAAGCGGTCATCAAACAAATTCAAGCTCAAGTTTTAAAATTGGTTCCAGTGCATAAGGTTAATATTTATCCAATTAATGATGAGACAATTTTTAGAGAATTAGCTTTAGTAAAGTTCCTTGGAGAAGGAGAAATGCTTCAAAAAGCAGAACAATTATGTGTTGACAATAAGTTTGAGTTTTTAGATAAGACATCAAAATCTTTTATTGTACAAGCTTTAGGGCTTAGAACAGAGATTGATGAGTTTATTGAAAAAATTAAGGCATTTGGATCAGTAAGTATTTCAAGGACAGGTGCTTTGGCCATGAAAAAAGGGTCAGAAACAGTAAAGGATAACAAAGGACAAGTATTATGAAAATGTATTATGACAAAGACGCAGATGTTAATTTAATTAAATCTAAAAAAGTTGCGATTGTTGGATTTGGTAGTCAAGGCCATGCACACGCATTAAACTTAAAGGATAGTGGTGTAAAAGAAGTAGTTGTTGCACTAAGAGAAAACTCTCCAAGTATTCAAAAAGCTGAGTCTGCAGGTTTAAAAGTCATGAACATTTCTGATGCTGCTGAATGGGCAGATGTGCTAATGATTTTAGCTCCTGATGAATTGCAATCTGGAATTTATAAAAATCATGTTGAACAAAGAATTAAACAGGGAGCAAGTTTAGCTTTTGCTCATGGTTTAAATATTCATTATGATTTAATCAAAGCAAGAGATGATCTTGATGTGTTTATGATTGCACCAAAAGGTCCAGGACATTTGGTTAGAACAGAATATCAAAAAGGTGGTGGAGTTCCATGTTTAATGGCAGTTCACAAAGACAGCACAGGGAAAGCAAAAGATCTTGCACTATCTTACGCTTCAGCTGTAGGTGGTGGAAGATCTGGAATTATTGAGACAACTTTTAAAGATGAGTGTGAGACTGATTTATTTGGTGAGCAGGTTGTTCTTTGCGGTGGTTTAGTTGAATTAATTAAAAAAGGTTTTGAGACATTAACAGAGGCTGGCTATCCACCTGAGATGGCATACTTTGAGTGTTTGCATGAAGTGAAATTAATTGTTGATTTAATTTACGAAGGTGGAATTGCAAATATGAATTATTCAATTTCAAATACGGCTGAATACGGCGAATATGTATCGGGTAAAAAGATTGTTGATGATAAGACAAAAGAAAGAATGAAAGAAGTTTTAAAAGATATTCAATCTGGAAAATTTACAAGAGATTGGATGAAAGAAAATGAAAATGGTCAAAAAAACTTCCTTCAAATGAGAAAAGAATTATCCGAGCATCAAATTGAAAAAGTTGGAGAAAAACTAAGAGCTCTAATGCCTTGGATTTCTAAGAATAAGATTATCGATAAGTCAAAAAACTAGAATTCTAGCTAGTTTTTATTTTGAGGGATTTGATCGATACAATTTATGCGTTAATTACTAGATTTTTTCCCAAAGGATGATTACATATCGTCTATGTCAAAAAATAGAGTAATTATTTTCGATACAACTTTGAGAGATGGAGAACAATCTCCAGGCGCTTCTATGTCTTTAGAAGGAAAGTTGCAAATTGCTTCTGCTTTTCAAGATTTAGGAGTTGATGTAATGGAAGCTGGATTTCCAGCTGCATCACCAGGAGATTTCGAAGCAGTATCTGAAATTTCAAAGTTACTTAAAACTACTATTCCATGTGGATTAGCAAGAGCTGTTAAAAATGATTTAGAAAAATGCGTGGATTCATTGAAACATGCTAAGAATTATAGAATTCATACTTTTATTTCTACTAGTGATTTACATATCAAGCATAAATTGCAAAAAACAAAAGAAGAAGTTTTAGATTTAATTAAATCTAGCGTTGAGTTTGCAAAAAAACATACTGATGATGTTGAGTGGTCTCCAGAAGATGCAACGCGAACAGACCCTGATTATTTGTGCAAAACAGTAGAGCTTGCTATTAACTGTGGAGCGACAACGATTAATATTCCAGACACAGTTGGTTATGCACTGCCAAGTGATTATGAAAGAATTATAAAAGATTTATTCAATAGAGTTCCTAATATTGATAAAGTTACAGTTTCTACTCATACGCATAATGATTTAGGTTTGGCTGTTGCTAATGCATTAGCGGGTGTTGCAGCTGGAGCTAGACAAATTGAATGTACAATAAATGGAATTGGTGAAAGAGCAGGTAATGCTGCTTTAGAGGAAGTGGTGATGGCAATGAAAACGCGTCACGATTTGATGCCTTATGAAACAAATATTGTTACGCAAAAAATAAATAGTTGTTCAAAATTATTATCAAATATTATCGGTTTTCCTGTTCAATATAATAAAGCTATTGTTGGAAAAAATGCATTTGCTCATGAATCAGGTATCCACCAAGATGGAATGTTAAAAAATAGCCAAACTTATGAAATTATGACACCAGAAAGTGTTGGGGTAAACAAATCTTCATTAGTCATGGGAAAACATTCAGGCAGACACGCATTTAAAGAAAAATTAGCAAACCTTGGTTATTTTAAATTAAATGAAGACAAGATTGATCATGCTTTTAATAAATTTAAAGATTTAGCAGATAAAAAAAGACATGTATTCGATGAAGATATTGCCGCTTTAGTAGACGATGATTTAATGAAAAATAATAATGTTATTAAATTAATTTCACTAGATGTTGAAGCTGGAACCAAAGGGCAAAAGGCCAAATTAGAATTAGAGGTGTATGGAGAAAATAAAACAACTGAGCAATCAGGAGATGGACCAGTTGACTCTATATTTAAGTGTATAAAAGAAATTTTCCCTCATGATGTGAATTTACAACTTTACCAAGTTCATGCAGTAACCGAAGGAACGGATGCACAAGCAACGGTAAGTGTGAGGATTGAGGAAAAAGGAAGAATTTCTGTAGGTCAAGCAGCTGATACAGATACATTAGTAGCGTCTGCTCAAGCTTATATAAATGCATTAAACAAATTAATATTAAAACGAAAAAGATCTGCACCGAGTGACAAAGATTACTCAGCAGCTATTTAAATAGAAAGGATAACATGTCGATTTTTTCAAAAGTAATGGGAATGTGGTCTACGGATATGGCCATTGACCTTGGTACTGCTAACACACTTGTTTACGTAAAAGGAAAGGGTATCGTTCTGAACGAACCTTCTGTAGTTGCAATTGTTAATGAAAAGGGGAAAAATCAAGTATTAGCAGTTGGAGAAGATGCTAAGCAAATGCTTGGTAGAACGCCAGGATCTATCCAAGCCATAAGACCACTTAGAGATGGTGTGATTGCAGATTTTATTGTGACTGAAGAAATGATAAAGCACTTTATTAAAAAAGTGCATCAAAGAAGTGCATTTGCAAATCCAAGAATTATTATTTGTGTTCCAACTGGATCAACTCCAGTTGAAAGAAGAGCTATTCAAGAATCTGCTCATGCAGCAGGAGCTAGAAAGGTTCAATTAATTGAGGAGCCAGTTGCAGCAGCAATTGGAGCTGGGCTTCCTATTTCAGAACCAACAGGTTCTATGATTGTAGATATCGGGGGCGGTACAACTGAAATTGCAGTAATGTCACTTGGTGGAATTGTTTATTCTCAATCTTTAAGAGTTGCAGGAGATGCACTGGATCAATCAATTGTAACTTATATGAGAAAAAAATTTAATTTACTTATTGGTGATTCAACTGCTGAAAAAATTAAAAAAGAAATTGGAACATGTATCCCAACTAATTCAGATAACACTTATATTATGAAAGGAAGAGATTTAAGAACTGGAGTTCCAAAAGAAGTTACGCTTACAGAAAAAGATTCTGCAGAAGCGATGTCTCCAATAATTACTCAAATTATTCAAGCGATTAAAGATGCATTAGAACATACTCCACCAGAACTTTCAGCTGATCTTGTTGATATGGGTTTAGTCTTAGCTGGAGGTGGTGCATATCTTAAGAATTTAGATAAATTAATCTCAAAAGAAACTGGTTTACCCGTTTCTATTGCAGAGGATCCATTATCTTGTGTTGCGATTGGTACTGGTAAAGCTTTGGAGCAAGAAGGTATCTTTTCATCAATGTTGACTGAATATTAATAATAATGAAGTTTGCATCTTCTGAAA
>Ga0255778_10003982_pt1 | contig 12297 bp, 8 predicted proteins | sample 071ome_31_FD_179976 | JGI IMG/M metagenome (GOLD analysis project Ga0255778, IMG submission 179976) | Coastal salt marsh microbial communities from the Groves Creek Marsh, Skidaway Island, Georgia - 071405CT metaG (version 2) | ecosystem: Environmental > Aquatic > Marine > Intertidal zone > Salt...
GCGCCCAACGTTAGGCGCCACATGTCATTGAACCGCCAATCCAACATGCCGTAGACGCTGCTATTCATGATGGCCGCAATGTAACTGGCTGTTGCTGACTCTTGAACAGATAGAGAAAACCCATTGTTTGGGTCCAGTATTGCAGCATCACCGAATACGATAGAAAGATCTTGTTCGAGTAGCGCGTTATTTGCAGTGATTGCACCAAGCCCAAATTCGCGCTGCTGATAGAGGCGGACTTTTTGGTCATGTCGATAGCCAGCTTTAATATCTAATGTGCCTTCACCGACGCTGTAGGGTAGTGAAGCGTGATACCCGTACGAGCGGACATCATCATCCAGCGCAGTGAATCGAAAATCTGCCGCACTGCTGTTCTTCGCTACGAATGAATTTTCAACAACGCCTCTTGCGTCGTTAATCGTAAACGACTCAACATTTACTTGGTTGGGAATATCGGTCTTTGCGTTGGAATCCGAATAGAACCACTTCAATTCAGCGTCATCGGGCAGCCAGCCAGCCAAGCCGAAAGGGAGCAAGGATTTGATCTCGTCACCTGCGCGATGGGTCCCTGTGAACTGAATAGTTGTGAGCTCGCGCTCCTCAAATCGAATGGTTTGGGTTCTGAATCCAGCTTGATCTAAGAAACTGCGGTTCTCATTAAAATAATCCCGCACGCCCACCTCATCATCCGTATTACGAAGGTAAAGCGATGTAACCGCGAGCTCGTGATTATTTCCGTAGGTGATGCCGGCGGTCGCAATGCCAGTCAAGTCAATCGAGCGGGTTGAGAGGTTACGAGTACCGAAATGATTATTAGGTGCGCCGAACTCAAAATCTTGTGACACCTTGTTTCGCCACTTACTGCCGTAGGCTGCATTGATCTGGACACCTAGTTCGAGATCGTCAGAAAGACCCCAGACTGCACCCCCACCCAGCCGCCAATCATAGTCTTGATCGGGACGATCACTCGACACTGAAATATCTCTGCTCAGTAAAAGTGCCAGTTCTCGATTGCGCATCTCTCCATCTGCAAATGTCGCATTTATTCCTTCACTGCGGAGATCCTTGACCAGCTGAGCTGCACCCAAGTCGCCTCGATGTTGATCAAGAGCAGACAGAATCTCGGCAGGTAGCGCCCGAGTGCCATCATCTGTTCCCCAATCATCATCAGAGCCACCCTCATAACTCAGCACGTCGCCCTTGGTCATTGAATTTCCGCTCAGCCCAATCTCGATCGAAAAATTGTTTTCACTGGGGACTACCTGCGTTCTGATATCGACATTGCCACCAGCGAAATTCGCAGAAATATCGGGACTAAACGTTTTTTGAACGACAAGCCCTGAAGCAATGCCTGCGGGAAATATATCGAGAGGAATCACATTGCGAGTTAGATCGGGAGAAGGCACCGCGGCGCCATTCAGCGTTGTCGCCGAATATCGCTCACCTAGCCCTCTGATATAAACAAATTTGTCGTTCGCAAGTGTCAACCCGGCTACTCGCCTAAGCGCTGCGGCAACGGTTGAATCTCCCAGCCTCGAGATACTATCCGCGTCGAGGATGTCGACTACTGCTTCATCATCTTCACGCTCATTCTGCAGCATCTGCGCAGCACTTAAAAAACGACCCAATACAACCACTTCTTCGATCGTAGCCTGGTCCTCACCTTCGGGAAATTCTGCGCCAAGCAATTCGGTGGGTGAAACCAATAGCGAGAGATAACAAACTAAGTTAAAGAGGCGTTGTTTTTTCATAGCACGTACTTTCAGGAATGAAGTGGAGATGGACTAACTGGGAAAGCCTTAATTCCAAAAGCGCTTGCCCAAGCGAGGACAAGCATGTGTCCTTGCTTCAAGCGCTTGCGTATCAACGGCTAGGGCGTCGCATCGAACCAGAGATTTTCTAGGCCGAAGACCCAATTTGCCGTCCAATCATCCGCCGCTTGCACGGCTCCCACATAATTCACACCGTCGCGCGCTCCGAGCACTACGCCATCAATCACCATGTCGGCAAAGTCAAGAGAGTAGATGGGTGTTACACCCTCTAAGAGAATTAAGTCGGTATCCAGATCCGCTGTTGCGTCAGTCGTGTCCTGAATCGAGGCGAACACTAGCGACTCGTCGAGGTCTTCAACGGCCACCTTCGCCACCGGCGTTTCGCAAGCAATGACCGTATTGGTTATGGATGCTTCCTCTCCAGAGATGATAGCCGCCTGCGTTGGGTCATTTACCTTTGACCCTGCGTTGTCTCCCTCACCATCCTGAGATTTGTCTGGCCGGATACACCAGTTATCGCCATCCACAGCATCACCGAACGAGGCAATCAACAATGAGTTTTTAATCGTCGGGTAGATCCCCTCCCGCAAACGCCATCCAGCGCCGGGATCATGAGTGCCTTGATTATTTAAATCGTCCGCTGCCAGTGAGTCTGAACCCGCGCCATTGGGGGACACGATGCATGTCAGATGATCGATCGTCGGCCTACTGTTAAGCTTCCTCGCCACAAGGTCATTGATGAATTCATCGGTCTTCTTAGTAAATGACCCGATGCCGTCAGCTTCAATACATCGATTGCCGTCATACTGTTCTTGGATGACAAGCGCGTAACTAATAGTTCCTTTGTAACCTTCGTCGATGTCGATGGAGTCATCTTTGACATACATACCAACGTAATGATCCACGTTCACCGCGCCGCCAAAAAGTTCGATCCCATCGTCGTACGTGGAGAAGACTTGAAGATAACTCACCACAGTGTTGCTGCCGACCGCACCAAAGGATATACCGTTTAACTCGTTGCCAGGCGCAACTTCAAACCCGGTGTGCTTCACACGCACATACTCTAACTTTCCAGAGCTATCCTCATCATTGTTACCACCGTAGTGCGTTGTGTTCTCTCCATCTGAGCCCTCAGCAATGACGTGACACCCTGCCGTGAGTGTCGTGGCACCTCGCTCACCGTCGTACTTGCACTTATTGGTCACTCCGAAACCATTGATGACAATACCTCCCCACAACTGCACCTCTCCAGCAACTGCCTCGCCTTCGACCGCATCCTTCACCGCGGTAAACGTGATGGGCGCCTCGGCAGAACCAATCGCATTAATTTTTGAGCCCCGGTTAATTGCCATGAAATTCTTCGCGCCCGAAAAGGCAATCGTAGCGCCAGCTTCAATATCTAACGTAGGACCGTCTCCTCCTTTTGCGATACCCGCAGCGGCAAGTTCCGCATCGGTGCCATAATCCTTACCAATAAATAGACCACCTTCAAAGATATGAACCCCCCCGTTTTCCAGCGCCGGGATGTAGAGATCCACCACGATTGGTTTTGCACCTGCATCAGCAAAATTTTTAGAGTAAACGCAGTTGGCGCCACTGAACTCACCCTGAATTTTTGCGCCTCCGGAATTCGTATAGGACGCACAGGGATTCTCTTCGACTACGGGCGCCGCCGTGGTGTTATTAGAATTGGTCACCGAGTTATCAGTTGAGTTATCTGCGGTAGATGGGTTGATATTGATATCGCCACTCTCGCAGGCTGCAAGACAAGCAAGCATTAAAAGAATGGCAAACGTTTTCACTTTCATGACATGGTCCTATGTCTAGACTTGATCGCCCGCCATTATCTGGAGCGACTCGAAAGGACCAATAAAGACCCAAGAAAGAATCGATAAAACTCTTTGAAGAATCGTAAAGATGTGTGAAGAGATCTTTACAATTTTTTTTGCGAAGAATCATCGCCTCATGAACAACGTGACTTCTCGGTGTCCAATGCTCTATCACTTACCACAGAACCACAGGATTCTGAATTTGGATCGAGGCAGGTACTGAAAAGATCTATAGTTTGGGCACGTCTACTACCCGTTTTTTGACTCAACCTTCAACCAAAAGGCGCGAGGAGGATTTAATTAGTCAGCGCGATGGTCTGTGCTGCACTGCCCGAGACCACAAAGCTCGCCGCCTCGAAAGACGGCGGCCCAAACCGACCCATTGCATTGTTGCTAAACCCAAATTGTTCTTTGGGGATACCGAACAATCCTGTGTCGAGCCGATTGTTGCGATTCGCATCGTGGAAGACACCCATTGCGTAGCGGCCCTCTGGCAGCTCAAACCGAAACGAGACGGTAGTGCCCGATACTTCTTGAATCACACCATCGATGATCCCCTCAGCTGGACCACCCTTTTCGCCGTTGTCCCCTTGAAAAGCTTCTGCGTCATCGTAGATCGCGATATGCAGCTCGCCGGGCGACCGGATATTAACGACCTCAACAACCAGGGTGTCAGCAAAGCTCGCCCAAGGGAACGTAAGGCACAAGATGACGCAGACAGCACTTACTGACTTGATGGGCGGACGCATGTTAGCTTTCTTCTTTAGGTTTTGATCGGCTCATTATGGATTTACTCCTCAATCAACCGCAACCCATTCCCTCACACGCCATGATTGCATTGGCTTGCGTGTTACTGGGCGGCTTTCAATTTGTTTCGGCAAAAGGCACGCCCCAGCATCGTTGGCTCGGCCGGCTCTGGGTCGGCGCGATGACCTATGTGGCACTGTCTTCCCTCTTTATCCATGACATTAAGCTCTGGGGCCTCTTTAGTCCGATTCATCTTTTAAGTCTCTGGACGCTATTTTCGCTGGCTTATGCAACACATCTCGCACGCAGAGGGCGCATCAAGCAGCATCGAAGCTGGATGATCGCGCTGTATGGCCTTGCACTCATCGTCACGGGCGTGTTCACGCTGTGGCCCGGACGAGTGATGCATGATTTACTGTTTTAAGCGCATCGCATCATTCATCTACTTACGCAGCCGTGAGATGATCCTCCGAACTTAGACGCTGAACTGAGGTGACCGCCGAAATGGAGTCTCGAAACATTCACGGAACCGATCTGAACGTCTCATTAGTCGGCATCGGCTGTAATAATTTCGGCATGCGTGCTGACGAGGCAAAAAGTTTCGAGGTCATTCATGCCGCGCTCGACACCGGAATCAATTTTTTTGATACCGCAGATATCTATGGTGGCCGTGGCCGCTCCGAGGAAATCTTAGGCAAAGCGCTTACCGGCAGAGACCGCTCCACCGTGATCATTGCCACTAAATTCGCCAACCCTATGTCAGATGATGGCACCATGAAGGGCGCGAGCCGGGATTACATCAAGCGAGCAGTGGAAGCCAGCTTAACTCGACTGAACACCGACTACATTGATCTCTACCAGCAACATGTACCGGACCCAAAGACGCCCATCGAAGAGACCCTGCGAGCATTAGACGATCTCGTGCAATCAGGCAAAGTGCGGGCTATTGGCCATTCCAACTTCACAGGCTGGCAAATCGCCGATGCGGATTGGACCGCGGTATCAGCGGGCGCGTCTCGCTTCGTCACCGCACAGAATCTGTACAGTTTGCTCGACCGAAGAATCGAACGTGAGGTAATCCCGGCATGCCAGCGCTTTGGACTCCAGATGCTGCCCTACTTCCCCCTTGCCAGCGGCATGCTCACGGGAAAATACACCCGTGGAGAGGCGCCCAAACCGGGTACGCGTCTGGCTTTGTTTGGTGATCGGGGCAAGAAGGCCCTCTCGGATGATAATTTCGACAAAGTTGAAGCACTCACGGAATATGCGAACAGCCAAGGGCATACGATCCTCGAACTCGCAATGAGTTGGCTAGCAGCACAACCCTTCATTCCCAGCATTATTGCTGGCGCGACAAGTGCCGAACAGGTTCATACCAATGCAGCCTCTGTTCATTGGGCACTAACCGATGAGGATCTCGCCACCATTGACGGCTTGACCCGATAGACGATGCGTTCCATTCAAAAGCAACCGTTGCTGAATTTACGCGGGCACGTTGACCAACAGCGAGCAAGTGCACACACAATGGAGAAGTTCATGAATCCCCTTGCATCATTTCGTGACGAAGTCAGGCAGTTTCTATCTGAGAAGCTCACGCCAGATTTAAAGCGCGCAGGCAGACTCGAGGCTGGCATCTACGCAGAACGCCCTGTGGCCGAAGCATGGCTCGCGATCCTTAATGAACAAGGCTGGGCCGTACCGGGCTGGCCTATCCAATGGGGCGGGACAGGCTGGTCGGCAGAACAGCACGCCATCTGGCAGCAAGAACTCACCTTAGCCTCGGCACCTTCAGTGCCTCCCAATGGCATCAAAATGGTCGCGCCCGCCATCATGCATTACGCGACAGAAGCGCAAAAGCACTACTACTTGCCCCGAATTCGTGAGGGTAAGGATTGGTGGGCTCAGGGGTACTCTGAGCCCGGTGCCGGCTCAGACCTTGCATCACTCAAGTGCGCTGCCGTTCGCGATGGTGATGACTACGTGATCAATGGCTCGAAGATTTGGACCACTCACGCCCATTATTGCAACAAGATATTTTGCCTCGTGCGGACAGACTCGTCCGGTATACCGCAACAAGGAATTACATTTTTGCTCTTCGATCTTGATCAGCCAGGCATTGCCATTGAGCCCATCATCTCTATTTCAGGCGATCACGAGTTCAATCAAGTGTTTTTTACTGACGCGCGTGTCCCCGTCACTGGCCGGCTGGGTGAGGAAAACGATGGCTGGTCAGTGGCTAAATACCTCCTGACTCACGAGCGAGGCGGAAAATCGGCGACCGGCATGCGCATGAAAGTCGAGCAGTTACACGATTTTCTTGCCAATGAAGCCGAGCGCGGCTTCGATCTCAGGCAGGACTTTGCATTCATGCGGCAGCTCGGTGACCTTGAAATTGAGCTGGATGCTTATGTGGCCTTTGAGGAGCGTATATTCAATTCAGTTACAGCGGGCGAGTCCGTCGGCGATATCTCTTCGGTGCTAAAAATCCGTCGTACCGAGCTCCGCCAACGAATCGACGAACTGGTGCTCGAGGCCGTCAGCCATTATGGCTTGCCCTACCAGCCCGACGTGCGCAATTTCGAACATCCTGAAGACCCCATCGGTTCGGAGACCGCTGCCACGGCCATGCCGCGTTACCTAAACGACCGAGCCGCAACCATCTACGCGGGTTCCAATGAAATTCAGAGAAACATCCTGGCGAAGCGCGCATTGGGACTATGACTGGCGTTATGTAGAGATCATCGACTCCGGCCCTATACATTGAATACCCACATTATTTTAGGCACTCAGTCTGGGGCCACTCCTAGACCGCTCATCTTATTCAATTGGCTCTTTGTCCTGCGCATGAACTATCGATCCAGTATCAACGCGCTTCGCTCAGCGCTTGAGCAGCAGCGACCGGCGGTGCTCTTTGAAGTCTGTTAAGCAAACCGAAGGCTTTTGAAGGCGAGCGCTTTTGATCCCAATGGCCGTATGAAGCCGTGGCCCAGCCCATTTGTAACCCTTTGGTTACCTGTCGAACGTCAACGTGATGTCTGGCATTGCCAGCACAATTCGAAGTTCGCGGGATTCGATGCCTTGCAGCCCATGCAGGCCCATTCCGCCTCTTCCTGCAGGGCTTGAATATCCTGAATGCAACCCTTGGCCTCTTCGGCTCGGGTCTCGTCAAAAATCCACAGCTCGATCCATGTCTCCCCCGGTGCGATTTCGCCAGCCGCTCCGCCTAGGATATCGTTTCGAGTCTCCGTTTCGATTCCGCGTTGTTCGAGCGCATTGGCCATCACGCCGACCATCATCGAATTGGGGTGGGTGTATATCAACTGCATCACTCTGCTCGACTAAGGACGATCGCAAGTCGTGAGTTTAGAACGAGCACTGGCACCATCCTAACCGGATTGGGCTTAGAGACTGAACCGACCTGACCACCCATCAATCACTCTAAATTGATCGGACCCAATTGACTTTCTATTGCGGGGCGGCATTGAAGAGCGACACAGGAGGGAGGCATTGAAGAGCCGCACTGAAGTGTGGCAGCTATCACGAACCGAGGTCTTTCGCCTTGAGCACCACTGACTTCGCTCTGCAGCCCAAGACCTCAGTTCGACTCATCATAACGCGAGGCATTAAGACTCAGGATCCGATATTTATCGCCATCGCTTCTAAACTTGAGGAACTCTACTTTAGGAACTCTACTTGAGGGACTTTCACGAAACACTAACCCCAAAGCGCACGCGCTTCTTTAGCCAGCTCTTCACGAAAATCAGGGTGCGCGATACGGATCAGTTCTTGGGCGCGTTGACGATGGTTTTTATCGAGCAGGCGTGCAATACCAAACTCGGTGATCACCGTGTCTGCCAAATATCGCGGTATGGTAATCAGCGTACCGGCCTCGTGCTTGGGCACGATCTTCGATACGGCACCGCCAAGCGCTGTGGCTCGAAGCACAATGATGGCCCGCCCGGTCGGGCAAAGCGCAGCACCCATGTGGTTATCTGGCTGGCCACCGGTGCCATTGACCATCATGCCGCCGTAACGGTCCTCGCTTGAAACTTGGCCAATCAGATCGACCGCAATCGCGCTATTAATGGACGTCATTTGATGATTTTGTGCGATGAGCGTGGGGTTGAGCAGATACGAGGGGTCATACAACTCAAACGCTGGGTTATCTCGGATAATCTCCAAGTCATCAGCGTCGCAGCCCGACCAAGCCACCGCCACTGCTTTGCCCTGATGGATGCTCTTTTTCGAACCATCTAAGATGCCTCGGGCCCAGAGCCTGGCTAGACCAGGGGAGCCGAGTTCTGTATGCAGCCCCAGGTGCTTGGCATCATCAAACGCGCCGGCTTCGAACATCAACGAGCTAGGCTGACCGATACCCACTTGAATGGTGTCGCCATCGCGAATGAGCGTTCTCAAATGGTCCGCGATCTTCTGCGCTTCGGGATCGACAACAAGGTTCAATGCTTTCTCAAGGACTGCGGGATCCATCTGCGCAATGGTGCTCTGAATGGGCGCGAGCCGATCTCGAACGATCACGTTGGTGATTCTAAGCAAACGTTCTCGATTTTCAGGTGGAGCTTCCTGCTCGATTCGGGCTTTCACCGCCTCAACATCCACGATCGGCGCTGTCACGCCCTCAACGAAGGCCGTGAACTCGCTGACATGCGCCAATACATCGCCGTACACCGGCATTAAATTGGGGTCAACGAACGCAATAGTTTTCCGGCACCGTTTGAGATAGGCCTTGCGCATCCAATGTGTGGGACCAAAGTGAACGCGGCCTTCATCGTTCGGTGCGCTGCACACAACGATGTTTACATCTGGCATGCGGGCCTCTTCGCGACCACTGTCGAATGCTTTCATGCCGAGCATAAAGGTGTTGGGTAGATAGGTTGCGCGCTGGGTGTCATGGCTGGGCCGCGCGGGTTCACCTATGAAAATTTCGATCTCCCGCTCACCCGCCTCACGCCCAGAGGCCAAAAGCGGCTCAAGCGCGGGCCCTAAAAGCCGCATATCTAGCGAGCCCAACGCTTTCACTCGCGTCTCAAGAAGCGCCGTAACAGCGGCCGGCGTGCCCACATTCACATTCACCAGATCGCCAGGTTCGATCAATGCTAAGGCCTCTTCAGCGCTGCGCAGCCGCTGGGTGTACTCAGATTTCCAATCGTTTGGGTTCATTACTCAACTATCATCCTTATGCCTTCTGCGAATATACCGTTTCCTAACAAACCCTTCAGGACTCTTTTTTGCAGGATAGTTCAGTCGGACTTTGCGCTAGGGACTTGTTTGGTCTTTCCGGGTGGACGCCTTGATACTTCAAGCGCGCTGATGCTCGATATTCAACCGCTACTTTGAAGTCGGCTGTACGCGAGCAAGTTTTAGACCTCGCCTAATGGACGCCTCATAAGCGCAAGTGGCTAGATCCTTAGGTGCGAACAGGGGGTATGCGATGGCTTGGCTCGTAACGAAAAATTTAATCACAGCCGTCATCGTGGTGGTGGTCTCTGAAGTGGCCAAGCACAGCGACCGATTGGGCGCGATGATTGCTGCGCTGCCGATTGTGACGATTCTCACATTGATTTGGCTCTACGCCGAAGGGCAACCGACCAGCAAGATTTCGAACCATGCGTTCTACACCTTTGGTATGTGATTCCGACGCTGCCCATGTTCCTTGCGTTCCCCTATCTTCATGCAAAGATCGGATTTTGGCTCTCGCTACTCGCCTGTATCGCCCTTACGACAGCCTGCTTCACGCTGCTCCTGCTCTTCATGAGGCGTTTTGGAGTCAATCTCTGGTAGGCAGAGTCGCTGGCGCAACGGCATCAGTAGGAAAAAACGCCATCCTTGCGATAGGTGTACTTAGGACACTTTTTTGTCAACTGCATTGTCTACTGCTCAGGCTCGTTCACGAAAATTATGAAGCTGGACAAGTAGTTAGCGTATTTAAAATAAGTTGAATGGTGGCCAGAGGCAGAATCGAACTGCCGACACGGGGATTTTCAGTCCCCTGCTCTACCAACTGAGCTATCTGGCCATAGCGGGCTTTTCAGCGACATAGAACGCAATTGCTGCATTCAAGGGGCGCCATTAAACCCATTGGCCCTTGTACAGTCAAGAGCGGCTAGCGGAGTGAACAGAGCCCGCTTTAATTCGACCACAACCGAACGAGGTGTCCGAACGAACAAGAAGCTAAAATTTGCTTGACCGCTGAACATTTGCTCGTACAGCATCAGCGACCGATTTCATGAACCACTTCACCGCCGACCATGGTCATCCTGACTTCGGTGCTGTGAATGGTGTTGGGGTCAATGCTGAAGAGATCATTGGCCAATAAAACGAGATCCGCCTCCTTTCCAACAGCCAAGGTACCCAAACGCTCGAGCTCACCCAGCTGGATTGCGGTGTTGCGCGTCATCGCGATGATCGCTTCCTCGAGGCTAATCGCTTCGGCCTCGTTTCGGGAGGGCATAGACGCCTCGCCCGGCAATTTTCGAGTGACTGCCGCTTCCAACAATTCGAGCGGCTTGTAGGTTGAAAGGTACGCCGACGCAGGCCAATCCGCGCCGAAACTTTGATTCGCACCGGCATCCATTAAAGATCGAATGGGGTAGGCCTCTTCCACTTTCTGCATACCCACAAAACCGCCAATATTGAAATAAGACGGGTCCCGCGCGGCCCACTGGATCGACGTCTGAGCCGTCACATTCAATTCCGAGAACCGAGGGATATCGTCTGCGCTCACGAAATCCATATGCGCGATGGTCGCTCGCACCGTTAGGTTGCCGGTGGCTCGTCTCGCATCGGCAATCGCATCAAGCGTCATGCGCACGGCAGCGCCACCAATGGCATGCACATGCACCGGAATATCTGACGCAAAGTAAGTGGTGATCTGAGCGGTCAAATCCGGCTTCGACATCATGGGATACCCATAATCTTCATCAGGCGTATCCACATAGGGCGTCAACAAAAAAGCCGTATGCCCCTCGGGCACACCATCAGCTACGATCTTCACGGCTTCGAGCCTTAGACGCTCGCCGGTGAATTCCTCACGATACTGCTCAAACCGGCTGGTCATACCATCGGCCGACGTATTCTGAATGATGGACCCAAACACTCTGAGACTGAGCGCGCCCGATTGATCTAAAGCTTGCCAAATTTTGTAGGCATCCTCTTCCGTCGGCGCACTGGCTGTGGCATCGAACACACTGGTAAGCCCCGCTGCCGCCGCTCTGGGCAACCAGGCTTCGAGCCGATTTTGGTAGGCAGTTTTGTCACCCGGAATAAACGTGGTGCGTATGAATCCACCCGCGCCCTCACGCGCCGTGCCAAGCGGTGCGTTGGTTAGTGGGTCTCGTTCAAAAAAACTGACCCCGGGTTTTGGATCCGGAAACGATGCATCAACACCGGCCTCTCGCAGCGCTCTCGAAGAGAACCAGGTCGAATGCCCATCGACTGACCCCAGTATTACAATGCGATCACCAAAGACCTCATCAAGCTGTGACGCCAGCGGCCCATGCGCGGGAAACAAATGATTCTGCCACCCACGAGCGTAGACCGGCGCGGTGCCTGGGTTGTCATCACGAATGGTTTCAAGCGCCGCCGCGAGCTTGTCTGCTGTGTCGGCAAGACTGAGATTCACGCCCACATCGGCGTACGAGCCGTTGAAGATATGGGTGTGTGAGTCCATCAGACCTGGAATTAGGAGGCCTGCACCCACGTCCACAACCTGCGTTTCGGCACCGATGAAATCTTGCACGCCGTCGCTCGACCCCACATAAACGATTCGCCCGCCTGTAACAGCAACCGCTTCAGCCCAAGGGGCATCCGCTTCAGCCGTGAAGACCTTACCGCCTTCAAACACCCAATCCGCTGCGGGCTCGCGCTCACTTTGATCGCAGCCTGTAACAACGAACCCGAAGGTCAGGACCAGCAGGGTAAATAGATGCGCC
>Ga0255778_10003999_pt1 | contig 12273 bp, 9 predicted proteins | sample 071ome_31_FD_179976 | JGI IMG/M metagenome (GOLD analysis project Ga0255778, IMG submission 179976) | Coastal salt marsh microbial communities from the Groves Creek Marsh, Skidaway Island, Georgia - 071405CT metaG (version 2) | ecosystem: Environmental > Aquatic > Marine > Intertidal zone > Salt...
TGGCCGACTCATTTTAGCCTCTTAAGGGCTGGCTTTGGGTAGACGCAGGACCTCATTTGTCCCATCAATTTGGTATCGAACTCTAGCCTCGGCGTCAGGGTATGCTGCAAATATTGCCGTGTGGGAGAACATTGGCGAGGTGTTTGGCTTAGCTCCGTGCCACTCTTGATAGATAAAAATAAAGTCATCGTCGATTTCTGCCCCAATAGTAGCGAGTGAGCCTGCGACGTCCGGCGGATTCATCGAAAAGTTTTCTTCAACGTGGATCGCAAGAAGTGCTTGCCCCCTGATCGAGTCAATATGTTCTGCGGGATCAAGCGCTTGCAGAAGGACAATAGCATCAGCGAGGTGCAATCGATGGCTTATCTCAAAGTGAGTTCCTGCCCATACTACCTCTGTCCAGAATCCATGCTCCCGGTGGGCCCAAGATCCAAGAGGCACCAGCAGGATAATAAGCAATATGGCCTCTAATTTTGTGAGCAAGTGCCCCTGGGCTGAGGGCGTTCTCATTAGTCCACCACCGCCGGTGTTAGAGGAATGTCTCGCTGCGAGGACACGTCCTCGTCTTTTTTCTTGAGCTCAACCAGCAAGTCGGCCATCAAGTTTCGGACCTCGGTTTTTGACTTGTAGGCTTCCACCCGAGAGGTCTCGATGGTGGGGGGGAAGCGGTTATTTCCAGTGTTGGCATCTGCAGTCTGATGTTTGACGTCAGTTTCGATGGCTTCGATTGGACTTGATTCAACAAGGCGATAGGTCACTTTGTTATTATCTCGTCGCCAGATTTCTGCAGGTAGCACCAGCTCTCGCTGCCCACCGTCGCGATAGAAGATGGTGAGTGGGATGGGGGAGGGAACCCCGCCTTTGTTTTCGATATCAACAAAGTAATAGATCGACTGCTCGGTGACCGCCCGATCCAGCGCCCGCTGCTCCCAGGGATCTAGCTTGTTGTATTTCTTGGCCGCCTCATTGCGATCTTTGTTGGTGACGGTAAATCGATCGGCGTCACTGTAAAGATCTTTGAGCTCGTCGAAACGATCTTCCCGCGGGACAATGCCCTCGGCACGGTTGCGCTCGATGCTGATGGGCGATGGCTTGTTGTTCTGTTCCTCGGCACGATCAGCCGCAAAGTCGATGTCAGGGTCGTTCGATTTCAGGGTGTAGGCGCGGACATCGCTGATGGCGATGTCAACGTGATCGGTACCGTAAAACCAGGCTCGCCAGAACCAGTCTAAGTCGACCGCGGAGGCGTCCTCCATGGTGCGGAAAAAATCTGCCGGAGTCGGCCGCTTGAATTTCCAGCGCTGGGCGTATTCTCTGAACGCAAAGTCGAACAGCTCGCGGCCCATGACAGTTTCCCGTAGCACTGTGAGCGCAGCGGCGGGCTTGACGTAGGCATTGGGACCAAACTGTAAAATGGAGTCCGACTGGGTCATGACCGGCACCTGGTTCTTGGAGGTCATGTAGCTGGGAATGTAGTCCAGCACGTTGGTGTCGTTGCGAAAGGCGGGGTAGTCCTCTTCCCATTCGAGCTCAGCGACGTATTCGAGGAACGTGTTGAGTCCCTCATCCATCCAGGTCCACTGTCGTTCGTCCGAGTTCACGATCATCGGGAAATAGATGTGCCCAATCTCATGGATGATCACCCCGATCAGCCCGTATTTGATGCGACGTGAGTACGCTCGCTGTTCCCGCGCGAGTGCACCGGCATCTTCAGCATTATTGGATTCTTCGGCGTTGGCCTTGGGCGGATCGGGCCGGTAGCCGTTGAAGGTGATCATGGGGTATTCCATCCCACCGGACTTCCACGCGTTCACCGATTGGGCGGTGGGGTAGGGGTAGTCAAAGGAGAAACGGCTGTAAACCTCCATGGTGTGGACGACCGCATGGGTTGAATAGGTTGACCAGACGGGTTCGGCCTCATTGGGGTAAAAGGACATCGCGAGGACTTCGGGTTGGGTGGCATTGGGCTGGCGGTGAATCATGGCGTCCCAAATAAATTTGCTCGAGCTCGACCAGGCGAAGTCACGGATATTGGAGGCGGTGAAGCGCCATGTTTTCGTACCCTTGGACTGGGTCTTCTCGTTTTTCGCCGCTTCTTCCGGGGTGATGATGAAGCGTGGGGCATCGTCGCCGATTGCTTGCAGGCGTTGCTGCTGAGTTTGAGTGAGCACGTCCTGTGGATTCTCAAGCACACCGGTGGCGCTGATTACCTGGTTATCAGGTACGGTCAGTGAGACGTCGTAATCGCCGAACTCGAGGGTGAACTCGCCACGTCCCAAAAACGCTTTGTTCTGCCAACCTACGTAATCGGTATAGGCAGCGAGCCGCGGGAACCACTGTGCCAGAAAGAAAATTTGGGTGTCATTTTCTTCAAAGATTTCGTAGCCACTGCGGCCACCGATTGCCGCTTCCTCGGTAATGTTGAATCGCCATGCGACGTTAAACGCGATCGATGCACCCGATGCCAGCGGTGAGGGTAGGTCGAGTCGCCCCATGGTATCGACGATGGTAAGGGGTAGCGGGTCGCCGTCGTCGCCGGTAATCAGCAAGTCTTGGTAACCGTAGGTGTTGTCGGCCATCGACTGCTGGTCGCGTAAATCCTGGAGGCTCACGCGATCGGAGGATTCAGTGCGCGAGCGTCTATCGAGAGAATCCGGACGAAAACGATTTTGGTCGAGTTGAAGCCATAAATAGCTGAGCGAGTCGGGGGAATTGTTGGTGTAGGTAATCGTCGCGGTGGCTTGTATTTGGCGTTTCTCTTCATCGAGGGTGGCGTCAATGGTGTAGTCGACCTGTTGCTGCCAATAGGCGTGTCCCGGCGCACCCGAGGCAGTTCTTATGGTGTTGGGCGAGGGCAGCTGTTGTTCCAACTGCGCGAAGGCTATTGCACCGGTACCTGTGGGATGATCCTCAGAGACCTCACCGTGAACACTAGAGGCAAAAAAGCACGCTGCAAGGGCAAAAACGATTGGCTTCATGAGGTGGTTGCTCTGCAGATTTGGGGGGACGCCAAGTATAACTCAGCCGGATTTCCTCGAGGGCTATGTGGCGATGCATAGGACAGACTGGCGCAATAAGCTAGGGGTTGCTTTATAGTAAGACGCCCCAGTTAGTAGCCACCTGCTTATGACCCTTACCGTTTTTCAGTCAGCGCCGCTGGATAGGCCCGCATGGATAGACCGGTGCATGGCGAGCGTGAGGAACTGGGCAGCGCTGCAAGGCTGGTCCTATCAGTTCATCGGTGACGAGATTTTTGACTTGGTAGCCCCGGAGCTGCGAGCCAAGTTGAAGGGCAGGACGCCGATTCTGGCGGATATTGCACGTCTGGAGCTTATGCAGCAGCATCTGGACAAAGAGGGAGGGCAGGCCCTTTGGATCGATGCCGATAGCTTGGTTCTCAACCCTCACTGGTGTCCCGTTTTTGATAGCCCAGCCAGTTTTGGCCAGGAATTTTGGGTTCAAGATGATCCTGGTTGTGACGGCTGGCGGCACTACCAGACCCCTCACAATGCGTTTATGTCATTTTCTGCAGGAAGTCCGATCCTCCCGTTTTTGCGCTATGCCGCGACAAACCTGCTGGAGCGTGTCGATACTCAAAAACTGGCGCCTCAGTTCGTTGGTCCGAAGCTCCTGAAGGCGCTGCACAATCTCTGCCCATTCACGCTCCATGAGCAAGCGGGTGCCCTCAGTCCGGCGTTAGCTAGTGAACTTGCTAGAGAGCCTGGCACCGCCGTGGAGTACTATCGAGATAAGGGTGGCCCGGCATTGAGCGTGGTGAACTTGTGTCAATCATTGGTGGGTAGTCAGGTGTCTGTGGCAGCCATGTCGGATTTGATCGACCAGCCTCAGCGGTTGCTCGCCCTTTCATCCCGGCAAGCTTAGGTTGAGTTGGATGGGCCGGAGAAGGGTGAGGCAGGAACGATGATTACCGAAACCAGATCGAAACACCTATACCTTATTTTATGCGTTGGGCTGCTGTTAGCCTGCCCCAGTCTGACGGCCGAAGATTTGGCTGCAGGCACCACCGTTGTTGTTGTCCGTCATGCCGAGAAATCAATGCTGCCTGCTGAAGATCCTGTTCTCACGGAGAAAGGCATGCAGCGTGCCAGGATATTCGCAACCATGCTAGATTCTGCGAGAGTAAGTGCAATTTATACGACTCAGTTCGCAAGAAATATGCAGACGGCCATGCCGGTTGCGCAGAGGCAGGGGGTTTCACCTACAGTTTTGCCCATCACGTCGGGGAAGGTTCCAGAATACGCTCTGACCCTGCAGCGCGACATCGCGTTAAATCATCCGGGCACTACCGTGGTCGTGGTAGCTCACAGCAATACAATCGATGACATTATTCTCGCTTTGGGAGGCCCCGATATCGGCGACTTGAGTGAGGATGACTACAACAGGATCTTTATCCTATCCGTTGGGAACAGCGGCGAGGCCTCTTTAGTAGAGGCCGCCTTTCCTCTGCTTGAATAGCTGCTTCACTGGTGACGCTCAAATCAACAGATTTTCGAGAGGAGCATTCGAGAAATTAAGACGATTCGGAAGAGCGATATCCAATTCGCTTTCGGTGAGTCCAAACCAGCGACCCAGTTCAGCGGCATATTGATCAACTGATATTGTTGGAATCAGCCGTCCTCTGCCCGAGTCTTGCGGATGGTTGTAGATCGGGTCAGGTATGTCTCCATAGATGGTGCCGCCATTCACCGCGCCGCCTACGACGAAGTGATGGCCTCCCCAGCCGTGATCTGTGCCGTCTCCATTGACCGACAGGGTGCGGCCAAAGTCAGAGGCTGTAGCCACTACAACATCACCAAACATGCCTATGTTCCTCATGGCCTCGGTGAACGCGAGAATACTGGTATCGAGCTGCGTGTGGAGCGCCGGCAAGGTCTCTGCTTGAAAATCATGGGTGTCATAGCTTGGTGCCACTGCCATGAAAATCTGCCGGTTAATCGAAAATTCATCCCTAACAGCTATCGTTCGTGCGATGTTCTCTAGTTGTCTTCCTACCCTTCCGCCCGGGAACTGCACACCAAGGTCTGGTGCATTCGATGTTGCCGATGCATAGGCTCGGTTATTGGCAAACGCATCAATCGTCATCTGAGATAAATCGCGCATCAATATGTGTTCGGCAGTTTGACCCTGATTAGTTAACAGGGCACCCAACTGATTCAAGCTCAAGCCGGTAGAGTCGGCCACAATACCTTGAAGCTCTATATTCAAAGAGCCGTTACCGCTGAAGGGAAAGGTGTCCATGCCCGTGAGTAATAGGGTCTCTGAACCCGTGGCAACGGTTGTAAAGGGCGATGTGGCGGTCAGCCCTGATGCAACCACGGCGTCGGCAAAGAGGCCACCCCAACCAAATTGTGCGCCCTCAGGATTATTGGCTTGCCAGATGGATTGTTGATCATTGTGCGAAAAAAGCCTCGGCGGCAGGTTTGGATAGCCGGCCAGCAGGTCGTCCAAGTTGGTGGGTTCAATCAGCGGACCAACATTTCCAATAATGGCAGCAGACCCCTCATCAAATAAGGTTTTGAGTCCACTCAATTCGGGAGGCAAGGCAAAACCTGTGGAGGACCCGTTGGTCTCTAGGGGCAGCAGAGCATTGCGCTCGCGACTTTGCCCGTAGAGGTCGAGAAGTGGTGCACGGATCTCAGCGAAAGCGTTGTACGCGGCAGAGTCGTAGGGCAATACCGTGTCGTGACAGTCCACCCCACCAGTCTGGAAGATGATGACAAGAGCCCGGTAATCCGAGCTTGGTTGTGCTAGCACTGAGCGAGCAAAAGGTGCCAGAGCCAGAGTAGAGCCGCAGGCTGAAAGGAAATGTCGTCTATTCAATCTATAGGTCATGGCATCACCTCAGCGTTGAATCAGATAGTCAGTGGAGGTCATCACCAGGATGACGGCGAGCGCGGCACGAACTTCTTTCGATTCACTCGAGTCATCGGCGAGCGGCACAGCTTCGATGTAGTCAATCAGTGTCTCCTTTGTTTCCTGTGAAAGTTGATTAGCCGTGAGCAAGAGATCAACTCGATCAAGCAGCATGACTGGATCCTCCGCCATAGCTGAAAGATCGCTGTAGTTAGGGACGAAACTTTCCTGTGCCAGGCGTGGGTCAAAATCCACACCTACCGTATCGGACACCTCCTGGTAAAACTCCAGATCAGCCTCGCGTGTTCCGCCCCTTGCAAAGAAGGTGATGAAGTTGATGTATCCGGGAATCGTCGTGCCATTAACCAGTTGAAACTCGGGGACTGTCATGTTGACTGCCCCACTCTGCGTATTGGGTGGTACATAACCCGGTCGGTAAAAGTTAAACACTGAGGCCGCTCGAAAAGGGTGTTGGCCAAGCCGATCGGGAGGAGAGAGGTCGTAAAACCCGAAGGTATATTCCGGATGATTGGTACCCTCCGCGAATGCTCGCGCCCACTGGGTGAAGCGGAGTACAGGCTCTCTTGGCTTGCCGTAGCGGTTGGGGTCAGCTGGGTTGAAGTTCTCGGGGTCCAGAAGAATGGAAGAGAGCGTTGCTTTCAAGTCTCCCCGTCGTCCAGTTCCCACCATGCTACCGTCAGGCAGTGTGAACTGCCCGCGATTGAATGTTTCGGTAACGCGACGGACGTAATCGGAAGAGGGATTAGAGGTGGTAAAGCGCTGTATCAATTGGCGAGACAGGAATGGTCCCATGGCTGAAATCCCCATGAGGTGATCCAGCGCCAGAGAAATACTGTCTTCAGTACTCGTCCCTGCGGGGATCGAGAGTCCAAGGAAGGCTTTCTCTGATGTGGAATGATCCTCCGGATATACGACCATGGGTTGCCGCCAGCTTGCTCTGATGACGGATTCGTTTTCCAGGTTTGGAGGAATTTCTCTGTCGATACGATCCAGCCCAGTAAACACCTTGGCCAGTCCGGTGATGTCTTGATTTCCATAGAGTTCGACTGGGTCGTTTGTCGCGTCTGCGGCATAGGCTGGCGTTCCGTCGTCATTGAGATCGATTAGTCCAACGGTGAAAAGCTGAAGAAGTTCCCTGGCGTAATTTTCATCGGGTTGTTGCCCGGTATCGGGGTTTTCTTTTTGATTACCCATGTAAGTGAGATAAAAACCCATGGCGGGTGAGTAGGTGACATCTTCAAGCAGGCTTCGATAGTCCCCGAATGCATGGGTCGCCAGTACCGATTGGTAATAAGCCACGGCCCCGGGTAATTCCAGTAACTTGGTATCAGCTGCTGTCGAGATCACCAAAAGTTGAGACAGGGCAAAAACCATGCGTTGACGAAGTTGATCGGTCCCGTTAATGCTGGCTCGCCAAAAGGCAAAGGTTGAAGACCACTCACTCCAGGGGTTTCGGAAGCGATAGGGAAGTCTCGCTTGATACTCGTCCACAACGCCAAGGTAATCAAAAGCTGGCTTATCAAACTGCTCCAATAGCCAGTCGGAGACGCTGGTACCAGTCAATGCGCTGATGTCGTCAGCCGTGGCGCCAAATGTCGCTTGAGAGAGGAAGCGCGCTGTGCTGACGTCAGTCTTAAAAGGCGTTGCGTCGTCGACCAGCGGAGGAGGAGGCGCCTCCTGCAGGCCCCTTACAATTTGGGTTTGATTCAGTAAACCACCGAATGTGTCAGCCGGTCCGGGCCACGCGGGTGTGCTTATGATCAATAAAGCCACTGCCCGCAGACCCTGATCTCTCAGGCACTTAACACACCATTGAATCGTGTTGCGCGGCGATCTTACTGGTGTCATCGTCACTCTCCCTGTCGACGTGATCCTTTACCCTACAGCCAATTCCAGAGGGAATAAACCTTACCCACCGGTTTGAGCGTCATTGCCAAGGCTCTAAAGCCTGGGTCAGGACAGCGACCACTAAAAACCATAACTCATTACCTTTACGGGCTAGCCACGCGAACCCGTCGGGGTACTTTGAATTATTTTTTAAGCTGGAACTCCTATTAAGAGGTCTGACGGACACAGAAATGGGGCGAACATCGGGTTTAACAATATCTGACGGCGGGTATCGAGGGCTGAAGTCCCTTTTCGTCCTCAGGGACAGCTTATGCGCTGTAGCGAGAAGGCCGCCAAACCCAGCGCTACGCCAGAAATAAAAAAACCACGCGATGCGTGGTTTTATATATTTGGCTCCGCCTGCTGGGCTCGAACCAGCGACCCAATGATTAACAGTCATTTGCTCTACCAACTGAGCTAAGGCGGAATGGGTGTTCCCCCCAAAGAGGAGGCGCGCATGATAAATAGGGGGCTTTGGGGTGTCAACACTTGCCCCAAGAGTCGTATCCCCCATGGCACTCTCGCGAAAATGCCTCATACTGTAGGCCCCTGAAAACACTCCAAATTGGCTTATTTTGAGTAAATCATTTCAACTTTCGTCGACCTACCAGCCCGCCGGGGATCAGCCAGCGGCCATTGCGAGGCTGACCGAGGGGTTGCAGGCAGGTCTCGCCTCGCAAATATTGCTGGGTGTGACCGGATCGGGCAAGACCTTCACCATGGCGCACGTGGTGCAAAACCTGCAGCGTCCGACCATTGTGATGGCCCACAACAAAACCCTGGCGGCCCAGCTATACGGTGAGTTTAAGGAGTTCTTTCCCAACAACGCGGTGGAGTATTTCGTCTCTTACTACGATTACTACCAGCCCGAAGCCTACGTGCCGTCCTCAGATACCTTTATCGAGAAAGATGCCCAGGTAAACGACCACATTGAGCAAATGCGGCTCTCTGCAACGAAAGCGCTCCTCGAGCGGGAGGACTGTCTGGTCGTCGCCACAGTATCGGCTATCTACGGACTGGGAGACCCAGAGTCCTACTTCAAAATGGTGATGCATCTTTCACGTGGAGAGATCATCGATCAGCGGGGGATTTTGCGACAGCTAGCCGAGTTGCAGTACACCCGCAACGATATTGATTTCAGGCGCGGTACCTATCGCGTGCGCGGTGAGATTATCGATATCTTTCCCGCGGAATCCGACGAGCTCGCGATTCGCATAGAGCTCTTCGACGAAGAAATAGAGAATATTGCTGCCTTCGACCCGCTGACCGGTGAGATCAGGGAAAAGTTACCTCGCGTTACGATTTTTCCTAAAACCCACTACGTCTCTTCGAGAGACACCATGTTAAGCGCCGTCGAGCTGATTGAAGAGGAGCTTGAGCAGCGGGTTAAGCAATTGAAAGAAGCGGACAAATTGTTAGAGGCGCAGCGCATCCAGCAGCGCACACGATACGATATTGAAATGATTCGCGAACTGGGATTTTGTCAGGGTATTGAGAACTACTCGCGTTATTTGTCCGGGAGAGCCCCGGGCGAGCCGCCACCAACATTGTTCGAATATTTGCCCAGCAACGCCCTTATCATGATTGATGAATCTCATGTGACCGTGCCGCAAATCGGGGGCATGTACCGGGGTGACCGATCTCGAAAAGAGACCTTGGTGGAGTATGGCTTCCGTCTGCCTTCGGCCCTCGATAATCGACCGCTTCGCTTCGAAGAATGGGAGCAGCTTCGGCCCCAGGCGATTTATGTTTCGGCGACACCGGGCCCTTATGAACTCGAGCATGGCGATCAGACTGTGGAGCAGGTTGTCCGGCCCACAGGTCTGGTTGACCCCGAAGTGGAAGTTCGCCCGGCGAGAACGCAAGTGGATGATTTACTCGCTCAAATCCGTACGACGGTGGACGCGGGTGATCGCGTGCTGGTCACCACCCTGACAAAACGTATGGCGGAGGATTTGACCGAGTTTTTGAGTGAGCATGACATTCGTGTGCGCTACCTCCACTCCGATATCGATACAGTAGAGCGTGTAGAAATTATTCGCGATCTGAGGCTTGGAAATTTTGACGTGCTGGTTGGCATTAACTTGTTGCGCGAGGGACTCGATATGCCGGAGGTGTCCCTGGTCGCTATTCTCGATGCAGACAAAGAAGGGTTTCTCCGCTCTGATCGCTCATTAATTCAAACGATAGGGCGTGCTGCCAGAAATTTGCGAGGTCGAGCTATTCTTTACGCAGACAACATCACGGGCTCAATGGAGCGAGCCATGGCGGAAACCGCGAGGCGCCGGGATAAGCAGGTGGCATTTAATGAAGCCAACGGCATTACGCCCAAGGGAATCGAGAAGAGTGTGCAGGATATTCTCGAGGGGGCGCGGCGAATGCCCACGAAAGCCCGGTCCGCGCGTGACCGACGTGTTGCAGAAGAGAAGGCCGCGTACGCCGCCGAGATTGTCAATCTCACGCCCGCGGCTCTCGCCCGCAAAATCGACCAGCTCGAAGCGCAGATGTTGGAGCATGCCAAAAATCTCGAGTTTGAGGAGGCAGCGCAGTTGCGTGATCAGCTTTCGGAGATCAAGCAGGCGGCTTTCGTTGGTTAGCTAGTGTTAAATGCACCCGATACGGCTGGGCTGGTCTTTTTTTAAAACGCGTTTAACCAAGAAATCTCTAGATCTGTCCGGTGCTTGGTGAAGGGGCGCTGATAGCCCGTGCAACTCCCGCAAAATTGGGTTAGGGTTCATCAACGTTTGGCAAAAGGAATATTGCGATGCACGTTCGATGGTTTTTAGTTGTTCTTCTCGGTCTTTTAGTGCGCGACGCGCTCGCCACGGATAAACCCAATTTCCTCATGCTTTGGGGCGACGATATCGGCTACTGGAATATCAGCGCCTATAACCAAGGCATGATGGGGTATGAGACGCCCAACATCGACAGTATTGCCGAAGAGGGCATGCTGTTTACCCACGCTTATGGAGAGCAGAGCTGCACGGCAGGGCGTGCTGCCTTTGTAACCGGGCAATCGGGGTTCCGAACTGGCTTGTTGAAAGTGGGCTTACCGGGCGCGAACGAGGGGATGGATGTTCGTGACCCGACGATCGCAGAGTACCTGAAGTCCAAGGGCTACATGACGGGTCAATTTGGCAAAAATCACCTGGGTGATCGGGACGAGCATTTGCCTACCAACCACGGTTTTGACGAATTTATCGGCAACCTATACCACTTGAACGCGGAGGAGGAGCCGGAGCATCCGGACTATCCGAGCGACCCCGAGTTTCGTAAGAAATTTGGGCCTCGAGGGGTCATTAAATCAACAGCCGATGGCCGGATCGAGGATACGGGCCCCCTCAGTCGCAAACGAATGGAAACTATTGACGAGGAGGTGACTGCAGCAGCTCTTGATTTTATGGAGCGCGCGGTTGATGCCGATAAGCCGTTTTTTATTTGGTACAACACGACCCGGATGCACGTGTTTACCCATCTAAAACCCGAGTCCGAGGGGGTTACCGGGCTGGGCGTCTATCCTGACGGTATGGTCGAGCACGACGGCATGATTGGCCAATTGCTCGATAAGCTAGATGCACTGGGGGTTAGTGACAACACCGTGGTGATGTACACCACTGATAATGGCGCTGAAAAGTTCACCTGGCCCGACGGCGGCACGGCCCCTTTTCGGGGCGAGAAGAATACCAACTGGGAAGGGGGTTATCGTGTTCCTCTCCTTGTTAAGTGGCCAGGGGTTATCGAAGCAGGCTCTCGAAGCAGCGGCCTCATGAGCCACATGGACTGGCTGCCAACGGTTGCTGCCGCTCTGGGAGACACTGACCTAAAAGAACAACTCAAAACCGACGTGCTGTTCGGCGAGGAAAATACCCCCGTGCATCTCGATGGCTACAACATGCTGCCCTACTGGAGCGGTGAGGTCGATGAGAGCCCGCGCGATGAGTTCTTTTATTTCAGCGACGATGGCAACCTGGTGGGCATGCGCTACAAGCGTTGGAAGGCCGTCTTTGCTGAGCAGCGTGCTCACAGTTTTGAAGTATGGGCCGATCCCTTTGTGCAATTGCGTGTACCCAGAATCTTTGATCTATACACAGATCCTTTTGAGGAAGCTGAACACGAGTCTATTTATTATCATGATTGGTGGTTCCGGCACGTCTTTTTGCTGGTGCCGGCTCAAGCCTATGTTGGCCAGTTTCTTTCAACCTTCCAGCAGTATCCTCCGCGGCAGAAACCCGCGAGTTTCTCTATCGATCAGGTGCTGGAAAGTATGCAGAACGCGGCAACCCAGTAGCCGCGGCGAAAATACCGACAGGGGGTTGAGCGACATACAGATCCCTAGCGGTATTGTTGATGCGTGAGAAGGCCGTTTAGAGCGGCCTTTTTTTGTGTAACCGTTTAAAGATACGCGTGGTAATAATGACTCACCTTTTATTCTTATGCACCCACAACCGCTGTCGCAGCATTTTATGCGAGGCCATTGCCCGGCAAGCACTG
>Ga0255778_10004003_pt1 | contig 12261 bp, 8 predicted proteins | sample 071ome_31_FD_179976 | JGI IMG/M metagenome (GOLD analysis project Ga0255778, IMG submission 179976) | Coastal salt marsh microbial communities from the Groves Creek Marsh, Skidaway Island, Georgia - 071405CT metaG (version 2) | ecosystem: Environmental > Aquatic > Marine > Intertidal zone > Salt...
AATGTGGGAGAGGCCCCGAGTTCGATTCTCGGCATCCCCCATCTCTGCTTATCGGGGATGTGGTCTAGTGGTATGATTCTCCCTTCGGGTTCCTTCGCACGTACCCAGCGCGGAATAGCGCTATGTTTTTTGGACTCGTGGATGATGTAATTTGGCTAATGATGTAATTTGGCTGATGTAATTTGGCCATCGCCCATAACGTATTGTGGAGAGAGGGCACGTGCGCGACCGAGATGGCAGCCCACTGTGACGCTTGAATTATATATTACATCTCTCACGCCGAGTCCGCCGCGTACGGAACAAAGTCAAGACACGCAGAGAGAGAGTACGCATTTAGGACGACAACTGTATTACATCTCGCGACGCTTTTTTGTAGCTGAAATAATGTACTACTACAACGTTGCCTCCGCCGCGGCGGCTTTTCTCTTCGCTCTCTTTTTGGCGTTCTTCTTGGCGTTTTTGCCGACGGCTGACCGTTGCGGTTCGAGCGGTTTTTCGTCGTCGTCGTTCGACTTCTTCGCTCTCTTGCTCGACGAGGACTTGCTCTTCTTCTTACCGAACGCGGCGTCCGCGTACGATTTGGCGCGCGCCTCCGCGGCTTCGTCTTCGTCGTCGTCTTCGTCGTCGTCTCCGTCGTCGTCGTCCCTCTTTTTCTTCGTGCCCTTGGTACGGCTACCCTTGGCTTTCTTCTTGTCGGCAGACTTGGCGTAGAATTCTTTCGCCATGCGACGTGCGCGCGCGCGTTGGTTCGCACTCACCGCCGCGTCGTCGGCGTCTTCTCTGTACGGCGCGAGTTTCTTCAAACCGACGATTTGGTTCAATGATTTATCGTCCATTTGGAGAATATCGCGCGTCGTCAAACCGTACATTTTTGGCGCCACCTCGGTGTACGCGAAACGAGTCGGGACATCGCCGATGAAATCTTCGGCGTCCAATTTGTAGTACTCGTCCATCTTCGCCTCGAGTTGTTTTCGCCACTTTTTCGCCGCGCGTTTACTAAACTTGTTCTCCTCGACGTCGTCGCGTTCGTCTCCGTCGTCTCCATCGTTTTCGTCGTTTCCGTCGTCATCGTCGTCGTCATCGTCGTCGTTGTCGTCGTCACCCACCTCCGCTTCTTCGTCGACCTCCTCCTCGTCCGCTCCCTCCGCCGCTAACATTTCCTTCACTTCCTCATCCAAGTCGCCGAATTCAGGCTTGGCGCCGAGCGCGCCGTCGTCCTCGTCCTCGTAATACTCCTCGCCGTACATCTCTCGCATGGCTCTGTCGTGCGCCTCGGGATCAAACTCTTCGGTGAGGTTGGTCACCTTGAGAGACGACGCCGACGTTTTGCTCGACAGACCACCGACGGCGGAGATTTGACGCATCTTATTCTCGATCTCTTCGCGCTTGAGATTTTTCAATCGACGAATCTCGGCGAGGAGTTTCGCGCGCTCGGATTCCTTACGCTCGCGAACTTGTTTACGCTTATCGCGTCTCTTCGTGTCTTCGCGACGAACTAAACCTTCGATGTGACGCGAGTGCGACACCAACTTATCCGCGCCGGGCTCTTCGAACCTAAAGTTGTAGTTGTGTTCAAACGCCTCGGCGCGCTCGAGGAGCTCGGAATCGCTCGACGCGGCGTCGCCGTCCGACGCCTCGTCGTCGTCGTCCGAATCGCTCTCGTCGTTTCCACCGAGCGTTTTCATGCGCGCGGCGACGCTCTTTGCGTCGTCCTTCATCCACTGTTTCTCCAAGACGTACTCGCGAAGGAATTTATCCTCGGCGGATAACTTTTCCTCGTCTCCGAAGAATTCCGACAACTTCTCCGTCGCCGCCGACGCGTCCTCGGCGCGAGATTTTACCACCAACCCACCGTCGTCATCGTCGTCATCGTCTGAATCGTCGCTCTCGCTCTCTTCTCCACTCCCGCCTCCACCGGCGCCGAACGCGGCGTCCTTAAAGGCGCGTTTGAGCGCCGCCTGTTCCTCCACGTACGACGGCGCGTCGTCCCTCGCCTTCATCGCCTCCGCCTCCGCCTCGGCGTCCTCCAACGCCGTCGCGCCTCCCTCCAACAACTGACGCGCCGTCACCTCACGAAGCGTCGCCTTCTTCTTCTTCTTCGTCGTCGTTTGCTTCGTCTTTCCCTCCTCCTTCTCGTCCTCCTCCTCCTCCGTCGTCTCGTCGTCGAAGAGCTTCGTCTCCGCCTCGTACAGACTCGGATCCCGACGTCGAATCTTCGTCAACGCCTCCGCGAACGCCCCATCGAACGCCCGCTCGAGCGTTTCCTCTTCATCGCTCTCCGTCTCGCTCGACGCCGACGCCGAATCCGACGCCTCCGCGTCCGCCTCGAGCGCCGTCGTCGCGTACTCGCGCGCGAGCTTGGCTTGCAATCGATGCATCTCCTTTCGTCGTTCGTTGTGTTCGAACCGTTCGGCGAACGCGCGATTCACGGTGAGCGACGTCGTCTTTGTCTTCCCCGCCGTCGTCGTCGCCATCGTCCTCGCTCGTGTCCGAGTCGTCGTCGAAGAGCGCGCCGTCGCCGCCGCCGCCGAGTCGTCGTCGTTCTCGGGACCGGTCGTCATCGCTCGACTCGGACGACGACTTCGACTCGGACGAGGACGACTCGGAGGATTCGGACGACGACTCGGACGACGCGGGTCGTCCACTCGCCATCGTTCGCGCGCGCGCGCGTCTCGCGGTGCGGGGCGCGACGCGAACGGCTGCCCGCCGCTTCCGTCGAAGTACCTTTTTAGCGCGCGCATACATCGTATTTCATATCCATTGAAACCCATCTACATATATAAAATACATTTTAATACTATTGCATCATACTTAGTACTTACACGCTCTATGTACGTCTAAACCCTACACCACGTGTCGCGCGCGGGGGTGCCCAATGGGAGGGACACATCGACGAGTCGTGAACGGTCAGCGAGAGGGACACATCGACGAGTCGTGAACGGTCAAAGACGCACGCCTCATCCGCCGGCCGATCGTTCGCCCCCGTGCGGCGGACGACGACGACGCGTCGACGCGTCATCCATCGTCCGCGCGCGCGTCGATCGTGTGCGCGTCGAGTCGTCGAGAGTGTGCGTCGCGTGCGCGTGACCGGCGCGTCGGGCGTTCGTCGTCCGGCGACGTCGTCGTCGTCATCCATCGCGACACGACCCATCTTCCATCGCACGTCACGCATTCGTTCGTCGTGACGAGGGCGCGCGCGCGCCGCGAACGTCGTCATGGGAAGCTTTCGTAAGGCGTTCGGTGGACGATCGACCAAGTCGTCGTCGTCGGCGGCGGTGGGAGGGGACGATCGGGGACGCGACGCGGACGGCGCGACCGACGACGGCGCGTGGGACGTCGTCGTCGTCGGCGCCGGGGTGGCGGGGGCGAGTCTCGCGCACGCGTTCGGGAAGCAAGGTCGGCGCGTGTTGTGCGTGGAGCGAGATTTGAGCCAACCGGATCGAATCGTCGGGGAGTTGTTGCAGCCGGGTGGGTATCTGAAGCTCAAGGAGCTTGGATTGGAGTCGTGCGTCGAGGGCATCGACGCGCAAAAGGTGTACGGGTACACGATGTTTAAAAACGGCGAGGTGGCGACGATGACGTATCCGCTCGAGGGACGATCGGACGACGTCGCGGGACGGAGTTTTCATAACGGTCGATTCGTGCAAAAGCTTCGCGAGGCGGCGGGCGCGGTCGAGGGTGTGGAGCTTCGTCAAGGGACGGTGAAGAAGCTGCTCAACGCGCGGGGCGAGGAGTGGACCGAGGGCGAGACGGTGGCGGGAGTGTCGTACACCACGGGGGAAACCTGGGACTCCAAGGCGCAAAAGGTGATTCCGGGGTCGAGCGTCACCAAGACGGTGTTCGCGCCGCTCACGGTGGTGTGCGATGGGCACTTTAGCAGTTTGCGCTCCAAGTTGAGTCCGCAGTCGTCGCCGAATCACCCGAGCCACTTCGTCGGGGTGATTTTGAAGGGGGCGCCGAGCGACTTGTTGCCGAACGGTAGTCACGGTCACGTCGTGCTCGGCGACCCGTCACCGGTGCTGTTTTATCCAATCTCATCCAACGAGGTGCGATGCCTAGTGGACATTCCCGCGTCGGTGAAGATGCCGAGCGTGGCCAAGGGGGAGATGGCCAAGTACGTGTTGGAGAAGATTGTGCCGCAGATTCCGGAGCAGCTTCGACCGCACCTCGTGTCCGCGGTGGAGCAAGGAAACTTTAGATCGATGCCGAACAAGACGATGGCGGCGAAACCGACGCGAACTCCGGGAGCCGTGCTCTTGGGCGACGCGTTCAACATGCGACACCCGCTCACGGGGGGCGGCATGACGGTGGCGCTCAACGACATTTCCACCTTTAAGTCGATGCTCTCGCCGTTGCCGAGCTTTTCAGACTCCGTGGAGACTGGGGCGAAGCTCGACGAGTTTTACCGCCACCGGACGCGACCGGCGTTGACGATTAATACGCTCGCCAACGCTCTGTACGCCGTCTTTTGCTCGAGCAGCGACGCGAGCATGGAGGAAATGCGCCAGGCGTGTTTCGAGTACCTTAAGCTCGGTGGAAGTTACGCGCGCGGTCCGATCGCGCTCTTGGGCGGTCTCGATCCGAACCCGCTCAATCTGGTGACTCACTTTTTTAGCGTCGCGCTCTTCGGCATCGGACGTCTCATGGTGCCGCTTCCGACGCCTGAGCGTCTCTTCCAGAGCGGTAACATTTTAGCGGGGGCGTGCAAGATCATCTTCCCCATCGTCAAGGGCGAGGGATTCGCGCGCATGTTCTTTCCAGCGTGGCTTCGAACGCGTCTAGGAATTATTTAGCGACATCGCGATCCCTCCGCATTTATTAATAAAATTCACCTTACCTGTAGCGTACTATCATCATACTATTACACACACCGCTCACTCGGGAGCGCTCACTCGTCGAACGGATACTCCTCGGGCACGAGCTCTAACAGCTTGACGCGAATCGCAAACTTCTCCCCCGTTCCGCGCAACGGATCGCCCTCAAACGAACACGCCGTGCGCACTCGCACCGCCTCCAACGCGCCCTGAATCGTCCCGCACAGCGCGTTACAGTAACACAAATCCCCATACCTCTTCGGCAGCTCCACAAACTCCGCCAGAGGATTACTCTCCATCTCGATCACGCACTCATCCCTCTCCTCGCTCCAATCTCTCGTCCTCGCCTCGACGTTTAAAAACATCTTCATTCCAACCTTGGCCGTCATCTCCATCGCATCCTCGAACGACCGACACCCCCCCGCGCTCGCGTTCGTCTTCGCCAGGTACTCCTCGATGATTCTCGCCCCGATCGACCGTCCGATTCGTTCCAACGCCTCGTTCGTCGCCTCCACGTCGTCCTCGCGGTCGCGCAAAATCTGTCGAACAAAGGCGCCGTGCGTGAGCGCGAACAGTTCCGCGTTCACCTTCTCCGCACCGTTCCAACACGCGCCACCGAGCGTCTCCGCGCGCACGCGTCGAGGCATCGTCGTCGTCGTCGTCGTCGTCTGCGCGTTCGGCGCCATCGCGTCGCGCCCGTCTCCCGTCTCCCGTCGTCGTCGTCGTCGTCGTCGTCGAGGAGGAATGTCCTCCCAGAAAGAACTCTTTTCTGAGTCCCAACCCTTAAAAAAACCACCGATGATGACTCAAAAAACAGTCCTCCCGAACGTCCCGGGTCGCGCGCTCTTGGTGCCCCCCGACCGGGATGTCGGTCCGCACACGCGCGCCCGCCCGCGCGCGCCCGCGTTCGCCCGTTCGGCGACGCGCGACGCGTCATGGGATCGCACGCGTTCGCCCCGTCGCTCGCGCGCGCGACGACGCGCGTCCGCGCGAGCGTGAGACGAGGAAATGCATCCACCGAACGGTACCCGACGACGACGCGCTCGAGGCGGGAGCGCGCGTCGACGACGACGACGGCGCGCGCGCGCGCGCGCGTCGGTGGTCCGCGCGAATCGATGATGCGGGTGGTTCGTGGCGATGTTTTGGCGCGCGCGATACGCGACGCCGAAGACGCGGGGGATTCGTCCGCGAAATCATCGTCGGCGAGAGAGGCGAGGGGCGGCGAGGCGTCGGCGGCGGCGAGCGTCGGCGGCGGGAGTTTCGGGGATCCGAACGCGAGTGGGTTCAGTTTTGGATCGTACGCCTCGGCGGGAGCGAAGCCGTATAACAACGAAGCGGAGGCTCGATCGGACGCGGCGCGTAGGTTGGAGCGTTTAGAGTCGTTGACGCAGTTGAGGGAACTGTACGCGATTGTCGTCGACTGCGAGCAGCGCTTGGCGGACGAGAATCTCGTCGGTTTAGCGGTGGACGATGAGGAGGACGACGCGTTGAAACTGTTACGAGGAAAACCGTTGAGCTCATTCGCCGTGCCGAGCACGGAGCTCGAGGAGGCGATGAGCGTATTGGAGGAGACGGTGGAGATTTTGTCTTCGCTCGAGGATGAAAAGCAAAAGTTGCGCTCGGCGGCGACGCTCATGGAGGGTAAGTGGGAGCAGGTGTTTAGCGAGAAATCGAGCGCTCGAGAGATTTTAGAGCAGAAGTTTGCCGACTGCGCCGATCGCGTGGAGGCGCGGTGCGCCGAGATGGCTGCGTATTTACCGTATTCGTCGTGCGCCGAGGCGGAGCGCGCTCTCGACGAGACGCGCGCCGCCATAGAGACGGCGGAGGAGGATCAGGGTGAGAAGCAGGTGGCGGCGAGACTTCGGCCGATCGGACGCAAGGTTGGCCGTTTTACGTCGAGACGGGTTCGGAGCGCGGAGGGCGTGCTCGGAGAGGGTATCGAGGCGCTCAAATTGAGACCGCGACAGTCGCTGTCCAACGCCGCCAACTACTCAAAGGGTATCTGGGCGCGCATCAACGGTGTCGGTGACACTGGCACGGTGGAGGCTTTGAAAAACTTTCCGTTGCCGGTGGTGTCTCGTGAACAGCGCGAGGCGCGCATTTTGCGGCTCACGATTGAGGTTCAAGACAGGGACGCGGCGTTGACCGAGGCGCAACGGGAACGCGAAAACATCATCGCGCAGGGTCGCAGCGCCGGAGCCCTCTCTCGCGTCGCGCTCGGTGATAAAGTGCGCGTGTGCGACGAAAAGGTGACTCGAATCCGTCGCGTGTTCGCCGTGCGCACGTTCCAAATGGAGATGGAGCGCATCATGTTGGCGCTCGAGGAAGAGGCGGCGTCTCCGCCGGACGCCTTCTCCAAGGATGAAATTGAGGACATGCGACTGATGGTTGCTGAATTCGGCGTCATGGATGTCACGCTGCGCAACATGATCTCTCTTATCGATCGTCAGCAGTCAGAGCTCATCGATGACGAGGATTTATCAAAGCTCGCCATGGAAATTCCCGACATGAAGCTGCGGTTGGCCATCAATGACGAGCCAAACGTGGCCATGTCGCTCGACGTCGCGAGAGAACGCATGATTTTGACGATGGAGGAGGCGCTCTCGACGATACGCGAGGCGGGAACGTTCCTCGTTCGCGGTGTTCGCTTACTGGGATCGGACGTCGGAACGTCCATGCGCTTATTCCTTCGCGCCGTCTTCGGCACGACGCTGCGTCCTCGCGAGGTGCAGATTCTTCGTCGCACTTTCCTAGACCTCTTCACCTTTGTGCCCTTCATGATCATCCTCATCACCCCGATCACGCCGGTCGGGCACGTGCTGGTGTTTGGTTTCATTCAAAAGTATTTCCCGCAGCTCTTCCCTTCGCAGTTTACCACGCGAAGACAGGAATTGATGCAAAAGTACGAAGAGCTCAAGGAGCAACTCGCCATCGCCGAAGAGGAAGCCGACGCGGCGAACGAGAGCGCCGCGCTTCGCAGAGCCGTCGAAGCGGTGAGTTCCGTCCGTGGCTTTATCACGGGTGCGGTACAAGACGTTGCTGAATCCCTCATTTCGGACCAAGGCGCCGACGCGTCGGAGGAACGCATGCAAGCGCTCCGCGCCGAGTTGGACGAAACCGAGGCGCGTTTGAGCGAATCCATCGACGACACCGCGGAGGGAAAAGACGCCGATAAGAAGACGCGCTAAAAGCACTTAATAGCCCGCTTTTATATTACGCTTTTGTTAGTCCTCTGTCCGCGCGAGCGCGTCGTGTCTTCTTCTCGTCCCCGTCTGTCCGCGCGGGCGGTCCCGACAACCGCCGCGCGCGTCGTCACACCGTGGTGCGTGCCCGCTCGCGCACCGCTCCCCCGGCGGCCCGGCGTCGTCGTCATGATCGCCGCCTCGATTCCCGGACACACCTCACGCATCGATCGCGCGCGTCACCGGTCGCCTCGCGCGTCTTCGGTCGTCTCGCGCGCGACGAAGATGCGCGACGACGCCGCGCACGACTGGGCGTGGCCTTCCGACGCGTCCGCCGGCGCGCACGTCGTCGGCGAGAGTTTTCGAGTCAAAGGGTTACACCTGACGAACCACGAGATCGCGGTGCGTCCGCCGTCGCCGTTGAGCGCGAGCGCGCGCGACGTCAGCGTCGACACGCATCATCGAATCGAGCGCTCGGTGTCGCTCGTCGTCGTCGTCGTCGAGCGACGGACTGACCTGTGTTTCTCCGACATCCTCCGCAGGCGCCGCTGACGACGGATGCCGATTCGCCGCTCATTCGCGTGTTTTTCCGAGAGGTGGTCGCCGCGTCGCGAGGAAAGATGACGCAAACCGAGCGTCGCGCGTTACCGGCGGTGTTGTTTCTTCAGGGCGGTCCGGGCTTCGAGTGCGCGCGTCCGTGCGAAGAGGGCGGTTGGCTCGGAGAGTTGGTCAAGGAGCACCGCGTGTTTTTGATGGATCAGCGAGGGACAGGGATGAGTTCGGCCGAGCTCGTGCGCGCGCGGTTTGAGGATGACGGTGAGACGTTGGTCGAACCGGACGTAAACTTGGCGACGGGGATCGACGCGAGCGCGGCGAGTCGGTGGGCAAAGCTGCTCAAGTGTTTTCGAGCGGACGCCATCGTTCGCGACGCCGAGTTGTTCCGAAAGTGCGCGCTCGGGGATGACGTGAAGTGGACGCTCTTGGGTCAATCGTTCGGTGGGTTTTGTATCACGACGTATCTATCGTTCGCGCCCGAGGGCGTCAAGGAGGCGCTGTACACGGGCGGTTTGCCTCCGTTGATTGACGAAGAGGCGTCGGCGTTGGGCGCGTACACGAAACTTTTGAATCGCGTCAAGACGCAGAATGAAAAGTTTCACGCGCGGTTTCCTGGAGATAACGAGCGCGTGCGCTACCTCGCGCGTCACATTCAAGAAGTGGACACGCCGTTGCCAGGAGGAGGCTCGTTATCCGCGACGCATTTGAGGGCGCTCGGGTTTTCCAATCTCGGCACCGCGCACGGGATGGAACGTTTGCATTACATACTCGAGAACGTGCGCGTCGAGCCCACCGGTAAGGCGCCACTGAGCAAAAAGCTTTTGATCGAGATTGAAAACGCATACAGGCACTTTGAGACCAACCCGCTGTACGCGATTCTTCACGAGAGCATTTATTGCAGCGGCGCGAACGCGTACGGCGCCGCCGACGAGGCGCTGCGAAATCGCACAGAATTCGACACCATGGCCGATCCGAGCAAACAATTCCTATTCACCGGTGAGATGGTGTACGAGAGCTTCTTCGAAGACATTCACTCCCTTCGCCCGTACCGCGATATCTGGAGAGAACTCGTCCGCGAGAAAGAGTGGACGAAATTATACGATTCAAAGCGTCTCGGCACCAATGAGAACATCCCCGTCGCGTGCGCGAGCTACGTCGAAGACATGTTCGTCGATTTCGATCTCGCCGCGGAGACGGCGGCGAAAATTTCCGGCGCCAGAGTGTGGTCGACGTCCGAATACATGCACTCCGGCATTCGAGAAAACGGCGCCGTCATCGTCAACAAACTTCTCTCGTACACCCGAGACGAAGATCCGATTCGTTGATCACCGGTCGCGTCTAAATTTGTTGTGTAATCATTAAATCTTCTAGAGTTTACTATCGCCGCGTCGCTCGCCCCCACCCGCGCCGTTCATCGCTTTCGCCCCTCCGCCTCGACCTCCCGTCGCTTCATCGCCTCGTGCTGCGCGTTGTAATGCATGAATCCCTTCGCCGTCGTCGCCAGGAACCACGCCCCCGAGACGACCGTCGTGGCGAACAAGCCGAAGCTCGTCGCTCGAAACGCGACGTCGACGAGCGTCGTCTTCCCGCTCATCTCGCGCCGCCGTCTCGCCACGACGCGTCGTTCACCGCGCGCGGTTCGCGAGAGAGGATGCCTTCTCGCGCGTCCACCGGCGAGGGCCGGTCGCGGTCGCCGCGCGCGGGTGTGCGGCCGACGCGTCGGGGGGAATCGAGAAAAACATGAAAAAGAGAGCTCTCTCGAGAGCCGGGCCGGCGCGGGACGGGACGGGACGCGAGACGTAGTAATAAAGTGCTTTCACGACAAACTTAATGGCGATGTCGCGACGCTTTGGACTAGAACTCGGAGAACTAAACAAAACACGGTTTTCTTTTCGGTCGGGTGCACGAGGTTGGCGTCGGGATCACCACCCGTCGTCATCGTCGTCGCTCCCCCAGGCGTCGTCTGCGGCTCCGGCGGCGGGAGCCGCGGCGACTCCGGCGGCCGCGGGAGCGCTCACCATCATGTGCTTGAACTTGTCGTCAACGGCGATGGTGACCCCACTTTCGGTCTCAACGACGGAAGGTTCGTCGGCGCGACCTTCGCGCCAGGCTTTGGCTTCCTCGCGCTCCTTGGCGCGCGCCTCTCGGCCGGTGGCAAAGGCAAACATGTTACCGGCTTCGAGTTCCATCAAAGCGCGCTTGATTTGCGCGACGATGAAGGAGTCACGATCGGTGTGGAAGGATGTCGATCGACCAGTCATGCCGGCGCGACCGGTACGACCGATGCGATGGACGTAGTCTTCAAAGTTGCGCGGAAGATCGAGGTTGACGACGTGCGCCACGCCCTTGACGTCCAAACCGCGAGCGGCGACGTCCGTGGCGACGAGCACGGAACATTTGCCAGTCTTGTAGTCTTGAAGCGCCGCTTCGCGCTCTCCTTGGGTACGACCGCCGTGGAGCGCAGCCGCGGAGACATTCTCCGCGTTCAAGAGTTCGGCGATTTCGTCGGCGCGGTTTTTACGCTCGACGAAAACCACGGTCATGGGCATGTCGTGTCCCATTCTTTGCGCTTCATATTGCTCACCGATCAACATCGTCACGAGTCTGTTCACCTTTTCAGCGTCCACGACCTTTTCGAGGTGCTGCGACACGTTCGCAGTCGGAGCGCTCGTTTGGCCAACCTTGACCTTGACGGGCTTCTCCAAGTAGTCGCTCGCCAGCGTTTCGACCTCGCTCGGCATCGTCGCCGAAAAGAGCAACGTCTGATGAGGCTTCGGCAAGTTCATCAATACCTCACGGATTTGCGGTTCGAAACCCATGTCCAACATTCTGTCAGCCTCGTCCAACACAATCAAGGAGACGCGAGAGAGGTTGGTGTTTCCTTGCTGCAAGTGGTCAATCAAACGACCCGGGGTGGCGACGATGATCTGCACGCCCCCGCGCAACGAGCTTCTCTGTTCGTGCATGTTCGTACCACCGACGATGATGGCCGTTTTGAATCCCTTTGAGCTTCGCGTGAAGGTTTTTGCCTCTGCTTCAATCTGCTGCGCCAACTCGCGCGTCGGCGCCAAAACGATGGCGTACGGGCCATCTCCGTGTCTCAACGGCGCTTGGTTCAGCGCGTGTTGAACCATGGGAATAGAGAAAGCAGCCGTCTTCCCACTACCAGTCTCCGCGCATCCCAACACGTCCCGTCCGCTCAGGATGACTGGAATCGCCTGCGCCTGAATTGGCGACGGTTTATCGTACTCCTTGAATCGAATATCCGCCACGATGTCGCGCTCCAACTGCATGTCTTCGAACGACTCGATCGCGCTCGGCGCTTCCGGCTCACCCTCCGGAACCTCCACGCTCACCCCCAAACGCTCTCGAATCTCCTTCTTTTGTTCCTCCGTCAGCGCCTCCACGCGCGCGCTCGGCGTCCACTTCGCAAACACCGCCGCCACGCTCCCACCGCCTCGTCCACCGCTCCCACCACCGAGCGATCCTCGATCACCGTGCGCATCTCTCGAGCCACCACCGCCCCGCGCCGGCGGACCGCCTCCTCGACCGTCGTCCCGCGCGCCGCGATCGTCGCCCCAGCCCGAGGATTGTCGCCCGCCTCGCCCGTCGCGCGCGTCACCACCACCGTCGCGCGCGTCACCGCCCCCGCGCAGGTGCGGGGGCACGTATCCCATCGCCGTCGCGCTCGCTCACGAACGACCTCGCCT
>Ga0255778_10004025_pt1 | contig 12221 bp, 12 predicted proteins | sample 071ome_31_FD_179976 | JGI IMG/M metagenome (GOLD analysis project Ga0255778, IMG submission 179976) | Coastal salt marsh microbial communities from the Groves Creek Marsh, Skidaway Island, Georgia - 071405CT metaG (version 2) | ecosystem: Environmental > Aquatic > Marine > Intertidal zone >...
GGCGCCTTTTATGGCCCTAAGCATGAATTCGTCCTGAGGGACTCCATCGGCCGCCGATGGCAGTGCGGGACGATTCAGGTGGACTTTTCGATGCCCGGGCGTCTCGGTGCGAGCTACGTTGCCGAGGACGGCTCAAAGAAGGTGCCGGTCATGATTCACCGGGCCATATTGGGCTCTTTGGAGCGGTTTATCGGTATTTTGATCGAGGATACCGAGGGCAAACTGCCTTTCTGGCTTGCGCCGGTACAGGCCATTTTGCTCAACATCACCGACAAGCAGAGCGACTTCGTCCTGGATACTGAAAAACGTCTTAAAAAACAGGGGCTCAGAGTCGAAAGTGACTTGAGAAACGAGAAAATTGGCTATAAAATCCGCCAATCAACGCTTCGGCGTATTCCGTATCTGCTCGTCGTGGGCGATCGGGAGAAGGCCGAAGGCACCGTGGCCGTGCGCACGCGCGAAGGGCAGGATCTTGGCACCATAGCGGTGTCCGAACTGCATCAGCAGTTACCTGACCTGGAAGCAGGCGCGCGGCATTAGTTTTTCTGGAGGATCTGGCAATAGCAGGAACAAAAGAGCAGCGGCTCAACGAAGACATTACGCACGCGCAGTTGCGCTTGGTCGGTGATACCGGTGAGCAATTGGGCATCGTCAGTGCGCAGGAAGCGCGGGCGATCGCAGAAGAAAAAGGAATGGATCTCGTCGAGATCGCCCCAAACGCCGAGCCCCCTGTGTGCCGGCTGATGGATTACGGGAAGTTTTTATATTCCAGCTCCAAGAAAAAACAGGAAGCAAAGAAAAAGCAAAAGCAGATTACCGTCAAGGAAATTAAATTCCGGCCCGGGACCGATATCGGCGATTACGACATTAAGGTTCGGAGTCTGAATAAGTTTCTTGATGCGGGTAACAAAGTAAAAGTTACGCTGCGGTTTCGTGGACGGGAGATGGCCCACCAGGAACTTGGCATGCAAATGCTGAAGCGCGTAGAGGAAGATTTGAAAGAAGTCGGCATCGTTGAGCAGATGCCGAAGATGGAAGGGCGGCAGATGGTCATGGTCATCGCCCCCACAAAACATTGAGCGCCGGGAGCGCCAAGGACAGCAGGTCATGCCAAAACTGAAAACCAATCGAGGGGCTGCGAAACGCTTCAAGCGTACCGCCAGCGGGAAGTTCAAACGGTCCCAGGCCTACCTCAATCACATCCTGACCAAGAAATCGACCAAGCGTAAGCGTCAGTTGCGTGATGGGGTGATCGTCAACGCTGCCGATCAAGAATCGCTGCGTCGAATGATGCCCTACGCCTAAGGCGGTCCTGTCGCAAGATCCTGTCGCTGTATGAGCAACGTATTTTTCGTTCAGGTTGTCCTGAACCAAGACAAGAGCTAACACCATGCCCAGAGTAAAAAGAGGCGTCACCGCCCGAGCCCGCCACAATAAGGTCCTTGCCCGCGCCAAGGGGTATCGTGGCGCTCGAAAGAACGTTTATCGGGTAGCCAAGCAGGCCGTCATGAAGGCCGGCCAGTACGCGTACCGTGATCGCCGTCAGCGCAAGCGACAGTTTCGGGCGCTGTGGATTGTGCGTATTAACGCCGCCGCGCGTATTCATGATCTCAGCTATAGCCGTCTGATCGACGGGTTGGGTAAAGCCAATATTCTGGTGGACCGTAAGATCCTCGCAGATATGGCAGTCAATGACCAAGGTGGTTTTGCGGCACTGGCGGAACGCGCCAAATCCGCGCTGGCAGCCTAACCGTTGATAGTCGGGCGCTCCCCTCAGGGCGCCGTACAAGAAGGGGAAAAGGCGAACAGCACCTTTTCCCCTTTTTTATTTCCCTCACGCCAAAATCCATGACCGTAAGCGCCCATCAGGACCTGTCGACGATCCTTGAGAAAGGGCAGGCCGACATCGAGAGCGCACAGACGTCGAGAGAGCTCGAAGCCGTTCGCGTCTCTTTATTAGGCAAGCAGGGCGTCGTCACTGCCCAGCTCAAGCGAATTGGCACCCTGCCTGCTGAGGAGCGAAGTGCATTCGGCGCCGCGGTCAACCGCATTCGAGGCGAACTCACGGACGCCCTCGAGGCCCGCGCGGTAGCTGTAAAAGAAGAAGAGCAGCGGGCGGCGATTGCGGCGCAACGGGTCGATGTCAGCCTGCCCGGCAGGCGCGTCGCCTCTGGCGCGCTTCATCCCATTACGCGCACGCTGAGACGCATTGAGAAGATCTTCTCACGAGCTGGGTTTGATATCGCTCATGGCCCGGAGATCGAAGACGACTTCCACAACTTCGAAGCGCTGAATATTCCTAAGAACCATCCTGCTCGTGCAATGCACGACACGTTCTATGTGTCGCCCGACACCGTGCTGCGAACGCATACCTCGCCCGTACAGATTCGATATCTCGAGAGCCACGAACCGCCTGTGCACGTTATCGCACCCGGTCGTGTGTACCGGTGTGATTCCGATGTGACGCATACGCCGATGTTTCATCAGGTGGAGGGGCTCGCGGTCGATAAGGACGTATCCTTTGCTGATCTCAAGGGAATATTGACCTTCTTTCTCCAGGAGTTCTTTGAGCGCGACCTGCCGGTTCGGTTTCGGCCGTCCTTTTTCCCCTTCACCGAGCCCTCGGCTGAAGTGGACATGGGCTGTGTCTTCTGCGAGGGGACCGGATGCCGTATTTGTGGGCACACCGGTTGGCTTGAAGTGCTCGGCTGCGGCATGGTGCATCCTGCGGTCTTTGAGCAGGTGGGTATTGATAACGAGGCCTATACGGGGTACGCGTTCGGGCTGGGTATTGAACGACTCGCCATGCTTCGCTACGGCGTTAATGATTTAAGAACGTTCTTCGAGAACGAGGTGCGCTTTCTGGAGCAGTTTGCGGGAGGCGTCAGCGGATGATCGTCAGCGAGAATTGGCTCCGCACTCTGGTGAAGTTCTCACAGGGCTTCGACCAACTGCCTGCGCTGTTAACGCAGGCAGGGCTTGAAACGGGTCCCATCCAATCCATCGATTCGCTCCCTAAGGGTTTCATTACAGCCCAAATTAAAAGCACTTCAGCGCATCCGGATGCCGATACCTTAAGGATATGTGAGGTCGAAATCGGCAAAGCCACAACGGTACAGGTGGTTTGCGGCGCAAGTAACGCGAGAGCCGGCCTTATTACCGTGTACGCGAGTCCTGGTAGCGAACTCCCTAGCGGCATTCGGATCGAGAAGCAAGCAATCCGTGGGGTCGATTCCCACGGCATGCTCTGCTCGGCGAGTGAGCTCAATCTTGAGGAGCAATCGGGCGGCATCATCGAACTAGACGAAGATGCCGCTCTCGGCAAAAGTGCAAATCATCCGCTTGGGTTGCCCGACCAGATCTTTGAGGTGGAACTCACACCGAACCGGGGCGACTGCCTCAGCATGCTCGGCGTCGCAAGAGAGACCGCGGCCGTGACCGGCGGAACGCTTCTCAGCACCGCGCCTGCGACGATCAAAGCGGGAGATAAAGAAAAGCGAAAAGTCGAACTGGCGGCGCCAATCGGATGTCCGCGTTATGTCGGCCGCGTTATTCGCGGGCTTAAAAAGGATCAAAAAAGTCCTGACTGGTTACGTGAGCGACTGCGGCGGGCCGGCATTCGCAGCATAGACGCCCTGGTTGATATCACCAACTACGTCATGCTCGAGCTCGGCCAACCCATGCATGCGTTCGACAACGAACGCTTGAGAGGCGCGATTCAGGTCCGCATGGCAGAGCCGAAGGAAAAAATTACGCTTCTCGACGGCCAAAAATTGACCCTCGATGACGCATCTTTACTGATTACCGACGACTCCGGCCCGGTGGCGCTGGCGGGGGTCAAGGGCGGTGCCGGAACAATGATCAGCAGCAATACAGACGCAATCTTTCTTGAGGCTGCGTTCTTCGATCCTGCGACAACTGCCCGCACAGCCCGGCGATTTAACCTTAATACCGATGCATCACATCGGTTTGAGCGTGGGGTTGATTTTGAACTACCAAAGCGGGCAATAAACCGGGCCACCGAGCTTGTGCTGGCCATATGCGGCGGATCGGCAGGCCCCATAGTTGACGCAACAGAAAAAAAACATCTCCCAAAGCGCGCTCCGATTCAGCTTCGCAGCGAGCGTCTCAAGCGAATGCTCGGGACCAGTCTGCCCGCAAAATCTGTCGATAGGGTGTTCACCCGAGCCGGATACGAGTTTTCACGAAGTGGAACTGGTTGGAGCGTCCTTCCGCCGTCGCACCGGTTTGATTTGTCCGAAGAACACGATTTGGTCGAGGAGGTTGCCCGTCTGGTGGGCTACGACGCATTTCCTACGAATTGGCCAAATGTAGCGGCGAACAGCCAGCTCGCGCCGGAGGCCGTGGTCGCCTTAGACCGGGCCCGTGATCTGCTGGTTGATAGAGGCTATTTTGAAGCGATTACTTACAGCTTCATCGACTCATCTCTGCAAGCCGCATCCTCAGGCGGGCGGTCCGGCATCAAGTTGAAGAATCCGATTGCGGCGCATCTTGCGGAAATGCGTCTATCTCTTCTCCCGGGACTGCTTCTCGCCTTAGGCAATAACCACCGCCGGCAGGTGAGGGATGTACGGCTCTTCGAGACCGGCCATATATTTTCTGGAACAGCTCGAAAACCGAAAGAGCAGCTTAATATCTGCGGCGTGGCTACGGGTTCGGCCACCGGGGCTCGCTGGGATCAGGGTGCGACGGAGATCGATTTTTTTGATGTGAAAGGAGACGTTGAATCGCTGCTCGATCTCACATGCCTAGGACGTCAGACCCGCTTTTTGGCCGCTTCGCATCCGGCGTATCAGGACGGCCAATGTGCACAGGTTGTTATTGACGGTAATGCTGCGGGATACATCGGACGGGTAGCGCACGCTCTGCTTAATACCGTTGACATTGATCGCCCGGTATTTGCCTTTGAACTTGCGTGGGACGCCATTCGCGAGCGGCCGATTCCCCGTCACCACCCGGTCTCCCGTTTCCCGCAAGTGACTCGGGATCTGTCTTTTGAATTTGCAGAATCCGTCGAGGCTTTCGAGGTGCAGTCGTGTATTGAAAAGGTCGGCGGTGAATTGCTGCGGGGCACGGAAGTGCTTGATGCCTATAAAGAAAAGGATTCCAAGTCAACCAAAAAATCAATGACTTTCCGCTTGACCTTGCAGTCTGATTATCGCAATCTTACTGACGAGGAGGTTGAGGCGGTTGCTCGCTCGGTTGTTGCGGAAATTGCCGCAAACTTAGGCGGTGAACTGCGAGGCGGATAGTTCCCAGCCAAAACCCAGGGAAGTCAGGCAACCCGTTTTCCCGGGTGAGATTTGACTTGAAAAGATGATCACCTTAGATTGGATCGTGATCAGAGCAACAGATCAGACCAATAAAAGAATTGAAGGGCAGGACCAGACGTTTCTCTCATGAGTAGCACAATCACTAAAGCCGATCTTGCCAACACACTCTTTGACGAGTTGGGTCTAAATAAACGCGAAGCCAAAGAATTCGTCGAGTTATTTTTCGAGAAGATTCGTGAAGCGCTCGAAGTAGGCGAGAGCGTAAAGCTTTCTGGATTTGGCGGATTCACCATTCGCGAGAAGAACAGCCGCCCTGGCCGTAACCCAAAGACTGGTGAGACAGTCCCCGTAAGCGCACGGCGAGTCGTAACCTTCCGCGCCAGCCAAAAAGTAAAAGAGGATGTCGGCGCAAATACGCAGTCGATTGCGAGTGTCATGGACGTCGCTGAGAGTCGCGGATGACGATGCTGGATCCAGGCGCGGAGGATCTGCCGCCGATTCCCGGTAAGCGATACTTCACCATTGGCGAGGTGGGGCAGTTATGCGCGGTCAAGCCGCACGTGCTGAGATATTGGGAGCAAGAGTTTCCGCAGCTTCAGCCCGTTAAGCGACGCGGAAATCGACGTTATTACCAGCGCCACGAAGTTGAGCTCATCCGAACGATCAGACGGCTGCTGTACATTGAGGGCTACACGATCAGCGGGGCGTGCAACCAGTTAGCTGCTGAATCAAATTCCGGCAACGGTGAGACGGGTCTCTCCGAGACTGACATCCAGAAGCTTGTTTCAGAACTTGAGCAAATCTCGTCATTACTTGACACTTAATCCATTATTGATCTTTCGGGGCGTAGCGCAGCCTGGTAGCGCACCGCAATGGGGTTGCGGTGGTCGGAGGTTCAAATCCTCTCGCCCCGACCATTTACAGGCATGACAAGGCGTCGCCTGCGAGGCTCCCACCCATCGTTAATTAAACGAGACGTCAGCCGGCCTCGCGCAACGTGCTAAACGGCAAGGTCCCCGCGAATGAGTCGTCTGGATAGTATGATCCGCCGCCTGGAAGCCCAACGTGCGTGCATCGATTGGGCTCTTGCAGAAATTCGCCCTCTGAGCGGGGCGATTCTTGAATTAGGGCTCGGCAACGGTCGCACTTACGATCATTTGCGTGCTAATGCTCCCGATCGAGACATCTATGTGTTCGAGCGGGCGCCAGCGGCTCACCCGGACTGTACACCCGAAGCGCAATATCTTATTGAGGGTGACTTTCGCGAAACCCTGCAGCAAAACCTTGACCTCCTTCGCGGCAGGGGTGTCCTCGCCCATTGCGATATCGGAAGCGGGAACCCCGAGCAGGATAGAGAGCTCGCGGCCGCAGTTGCACCCCAGATCGATGAACTCCTCTCGTTAGGTGCACTGGTGCTTTCTGACCAGGTTTTTTCCTTCTCAGGGTGGGAGTCCGTAGAAACCCCGGAAAGCGTCCCTGAAGGCCGGTACTATATTTACCGGAAGAGGAAGCTCAAATGACCGAAACGGTAAACGCGAAAGCGCCCAGCCCGATGTTTGATATCGGCCGCAAGATGAAGTTTCATCTTGAGCTGACGGATAAGTGCAATGCAGCGTGCCCTATGTGCGGACGCACGCAGCAGCTTAACCGATGTCTACCCGATATGACCAAGGTCCGAAATATTGACCTTGATCTGGCGACCATTAAGCGGAATTTCCCTACGGCGCTGTGTCAGAACATCCTGGAGATTGACCTCTGTGGAGGTCTTGGGGACCCAGCCGCTGCTCGAGATTGTTTTGATATCTGCGAGTACTTTATAACCAACGGCATACGTCTGATTTTCTCATCTAACGCTGGACTTCGAAGTGCCAGCTGGTGGGAACGTCTCGGGCGGCTGTTTGTACAGAATGATTCTCTCGTCGAGTTTCATATTGACGGGCTCGCCGATACCAACCACCTATATCGACTGAATACCCGATTCAACAAGATTATGGAGAACGCAAAGGCGTTCCTCGGTGCCGGGGCTAAGGCCGAGTGGCATTTCATTCCTTTCGAGCATAATCAGCACCAGATTGCGGAAGCCCTTGCGTTGAGTCGCGATATGGGTTTCATAGCCTTCAAGGTGATTGACACCATCCGCTTTGGCAAAAATGAGGGATTTGATTACCAGATGCCTGACGGATCTCTTCGTCAGCTGCGCCCAGCGGATCAAAACGTCGTTGCTCGTCAGCTTGGACGAGGCGATGAAAGCAACGCGCAAGAAGCCCTTGAATCTACCGCTGATCTGACGACGATTCGCTGCAAGTCGCTTGAAGAAAATCGCCCGTACATCGTGGCGACGGGCGCTGTTTCTGCCTGCTGCTGGGTGGAAGGCTCTGACGACGAAAAAAACATGTATCAGCAGGCAGATCGAGACCCCATCGAGCACAACGTCAATCACCGCCTGCTGAGCGACATTCTTATGGAGGAGCCCTACAGGTCAATTTATTCCAAAGCCTGGGATTCCGCAGCGAACCCCGTTTGTATTCGTAAATGCGGAAAAATGCGCCGCAGTACGCGGGAGGCGTTTTAGGTCATGTACCGTAAGTTTTTCTTGGCGCTCGTATATGCTGTCGTATCTTCTGCTGCTTCCGCTGAGCTTTTAGTGGGCGGCAAGCCTGCGGAACTGGGCCTAGAGGGCGAGTCGGGTGGGCTGCTTGATGGGTCAGCCTGGTCCAGCGCTTCACTCATCGGACGGGTTCATCTCTTAATGTACGTCGATCCGGATGAGTCAAAACTGAATGCCCGGGTTGAAGAGATGCTGGCGGCACAAAAATACGATCCAAGCCAAGTGGGGTCCGTTGGCGTCGTGAACATGGCGGCGACCTGGAAGCCCAGCTTCGCCATCGATATGATTCTTAAATCCAAGCAGGAAAAGTTCCCTAATACGATCTACGTGCGAGACAAGGCGAAGGTCTTCGTGAAGCAGTGGGGGCTCACCGACGACAGCTATCATGTCGTGGCGCTGGGTCGCGAAGGACAAGTTCTTTTTCCTGCTGGCGGGAAATTATCCGATTCCCAAATTACGACGCTCATTGAGGCGATCGATGGGGAGATCGGTCGTTAGACAGGGCTCGCGTCCAGTTTTTATGGATATAAAAGTAACAACCACGAACCACAGTACGCTCGACCGCCTTGATCGGGAACCCCTTGCCTTTGGGAATATTTTCTCCGATCACATGTTGATTCGACGATGGCACGAGGGCCAGTGGGGCGCTGCCGAGATCAGACCCCGTCAGCCCATACCCATGGATCCGACCACGTTGGCGTTGCACTACGGCCAGACGGTTTTTGAAGGCATGAAAGCTTATCGAGGGGTGTCGGATGGACGCCTGCGGCTCTTTCGGCCGGAGCAAAATGCAAAGCGTCTCGCAAACTCATGCGAACGCCTTGCGATACCGGCGGTTGCAACGGATGACTTTGTGGAGTGCGTTAAAGCGATGGTCCGCACCGAACAGGCCTGGGTGCCTCGGGCCCGCGGGGAGTCGCTTTATATTCGCCCATTGATCTTCGCGACCGAGGAACACATCGCCGTTCGAGCTGCTGTCGACTATCTTTTTGTGATCGTGACAGCCCCGGTTGCGCCTTATTTTTCCGCAGAGGCCAAGGCGCTCAGATTGAAAGCTGAACCGCGCTACACCCGCGCCGTTCCCGGAGGTACGGGGTTTGCGAAAACGGCCGGGAACTATGCGGCTACCCTGAAACCCATGGCCGCGGCCGCGGCCGAAGGGTTCGATCAAATCCTCTGGTTGGATGCTAATGAGCACAATTACGCCGAAGAGGCGGGCCAAATGAACATATTCTTCCGGATCGGTGATGAGGTCGTCACACCAGAACTCTCAGGGACGATCCTCCCCGGGGTGACACGTGACAGCGTTATTCAGCTGCTCAAGGACTGGGGCATACCGGTCTCGGAGCGCAAAGTGTCGATCGCAGAACTCCAACAAGCTGCAGACGAGGGAGAGCTCAAGGAGATGTTCGGGGCCGGCACCGCTGCGGTGGTTGCGCCGATCCAGTCCGTAGAGCATCTCGGAAGGGAGATCCGCGTGACACCTGACCCAAACGGTTCATTAACACAGCGCCTGCTGGATACGATCCTGGGTATACAGTTCGGCGAAGTTGAAGATCACCACGGCTGGGCCCTTGAGGTCGGTCAATAAAAGTAGACGCGTGTCGACAGTGAAGCAGGTCTTATATTTCTTGGGTTGCGCTCTTTGGGCTTGTGGCGTCTTGGCGGACCCTGTCAAAGAGGGGTTGGATCTGTCGATCAAATACTGCTCACGGTGCCATGTCATTGGTGATTACAACCGTCTTGGAGGCATTGGAAATACCCCATCGTTTAACTGGATGGTAAAAAGTGATGATTGGCGCGAACGGTTTACCACCTTTTATACCCGTCGACCCCATCCTGTTTTCGCACGGGTCCCGGGATATCCCCTCTGGTCTGAGTCAGATCCTTACTACCCTCCTTTCGAAATCACGATAGAAGAGATAAACGCGATCGCCGAATATGCAGGCAGTCTGGCTGATGCAAACTGAGCATGTTCTTGCTTTTTCGAGCGGCGCTTAACTCAACCATCCTCTCCTGTTAGGAATCGAGTCCCCTCAAATTTAAGCTATGGGTGAAGTTGTCCTTCTTCTTGGGTTGTTATTGCTATCTGCCTTTTTCTCTGGCGCGGAGACGGCGCTTGTGTCGCTCTCACGGGCGCGAGCTGACGCCTTGGTTGACGATAGCCGTCCCGGCGCTCGCGCGCTGCAACGACTCAAAGCCGAACCCTCTAAGATGCTGGTGGCGATTCTCATCGGAAACAATGTGGTAAATATCAGCGCATCCGCGCTCGCCACAGTCATCGCAACAAGAGAATTCGGAAGCATAGGACCCGGCATAGCGGTGGGTCTTTTGACGATCGTTATCCTGATCTTTGGCGAGATTACGCCGAAGAGTCTGGCAACGCGATACTCCGAGCGGATCTCCCTCGCGGTAGCACCCCCAATCCTTTTGCTGACGTACATCACGCAGCCGGTGAATCGCATTTTCGATGCATTCGGATTGGGCGCAGCCCAGCGAGCCGGTAGTGGCAACGACGATCCGATAGTGACCGAAACAGAACTCCTGCATATGGCGAGTTACGGCGAGGAGGAGGGAACCATTGATGAGAACGAAAAAGAGCTGATTGAACGCGCCTTCGTCTTTGGTGACCTGTCCGTTGCGGACGTCATGTCGCCGAGGCACAAGGTATTCAGTTTGCCGGAGGGCCTTTCGGTATCGCAGGTCATGGATGCCTTGGTCGATAGTCCCTACAGTCGGATTCCATTGCATGGCGATGATCCCGATGAGATTACCGGGGTTTTTCATGTCAGGGATCTCTTAAAGGCGATCGCCGCAAGTCAGACCAATCTGCCGGTCAGCGAGCTCTCACGACCGCCTTACTTTGTTCCGGAAAACCAGTCCCTCACGGATACGATTGCGGCGCTTCGTCGGGAGCGCCACCATTTGGCGGTAGTCGTGGACGAGCACGGTGTTATGGAGGGGATAGTGACTCTCGAGGACCTCATGGAAGAGTTGGTGGGGGAAATCTACGATGAGAGTGATATCGCTCCGCAGGACATCATTGCCCATGGCTCCGATAGCGTCACGATCGAAGGCGCCTCCGAGATTCGCGTTCTCGAGGAATTTTTCGACAGGGAGTTATCAAACAAACCCACAGACTCGGTGAGCAAGTGGATCCTCGAGCATACGCAACGCATTCCGCAAAACGGCGAGGAATTTACGCTTGATGGGCTTTTCCTGCGTGTGTTACGCGCAAATCCTCGTCGAATTAACGCGGTATTGGTGAAGCGAATTGCTGATCCGCAAGCGGAGCTCGATCTACGATAACCCGCTTAAGATCCTCAAGTCTGTCTTATCAGGGATTTCCGGACCACAGTATTTCGACCTGATCGATCTGTGTTTCAGCCGAAATAGCATCAACAAGGGTCGAGATTTGACCCGCATCAACAGGCGTGTCATTCGGCTGTGGCAGTACCAACTCGCCAAATAAACGGCCATTCAGATAGTGAAGCGTTAACTTCATCTCGCAGGTGGCCCAGTTCACATTGGGCAGATCCAAGTCACGTTGCAGTATTTCGCGAACCCTTGATTCCAGGACGGTTCGCTCTTGAAGGGGAATTATGGGGAGCCCATCGTGATCATCCTCGGGGTCGATGTGGACCACAATATCCGTTAATGCTTCGAATTCCGATTTGAGTCGCTGCATAACTTCATCAGCGATTCGATGGCCCTCCGAGACACTAATCTTCGGCGCGACGCGGACATGCATGTCGGCGAAAACGTCAGACCCCATGCGCCGGGTACGCATCTCATGAACATCGATGACTCCAGGAACGTTCTTTGCGACCTGCCGGATGCTCTTCTGGGTCTCAGGATCTACCGCGGTATCAATCAGTTCTTCTACCGACGGGCGACCGATTTTATACGCCGCATAGAAGATGATCGCTGACACACCTACCGCACCTGCGGCATCCGCCCAAGGAAATCCGAGCATGACGCCCCCAACTCCGGCAATCACCAGAAATGAGGACAGCGCATCCGACCGGCTGTGCCAGGCGTTCGCTTGTAGAAGCGCCGATCGATGGCGTCGCGCCGCGCTCATGGTGTATTGATAAATGACCTCTTTAGCAACGACCGAAATAGCGGCGATCACAAGCGCTGGCCATCCCGGCGACGTGATCGTTTCCCCCCGGAAAATCGAGTCAAGGGCATCCCAGGCAATGCCTGCCGCGATTAATCCAAGGCTGATGGCGAGGACTGCAGTCGCTATGGTTTGAATACGGCCATGACCATAGGGATGCTCGCGATCAGCCTCAAAACTTGCCTGTCGAGCGGCC
>Ga0255778_10004034_pt1 | contig 12210 bp, 7 predicted proteins | sample 071ome_31_FD_179976 | JGI IMG/M metagenome (GOLD analysis project Ga0255778, IMG submission 179976) | Coastal salt marsh microbial communities from the Groves Creek Marsh, Skidaway Island, Georgia - 071405CT metaG (version 2) | ecosystem: Environmental > Aquatic > Marine > Intertidal zone > Salt...
GGCGTACAAATGTGCTTTCATGCCCGAAAGGTAGGTAGGGAGGGTCGTACCTTTGCGACAAAGAATTGCACATGGACTCTGCTGCCCTTACTACGGTTGAAACCGCCAAAGAATTAGGCCTCCTTCCGGAGGAATTTGACAAGATTTGCGAAGTCTTGGGCCGAACGCCCAACTTCACAGAGCTTTCCGTCTATTCCGTTATGTGGTCGGAGCACTGTTCCTACAAGAACTCCATCGTTTGGCTGAAGACGCTTCCCAAAGAAGGTCCGCACATGCTTGCCAAAGCGGGCGAAGAAAACGCCGGCTTGGTGGATATTGGCGAAGGTCTAGCCTGTGCATTTAAAATTGAATCCCACAACCACCCCTCCGCGGTGGAGCCCTACCAAGGCGCTGCCACCGGTGTGGGCGGTATCAACCGCGACATCTTTACCATGGGTGCGCGCCCCATTGCCCAGCTGAACAGCTTGCGATTTGGCGATCCCACCACGGCGCGCACAAAGTGGCTCGTCAAGGGCGTCGTCAAAGGCATCGGCAACTACGGCAACTCGTTTGGCATCCCCACGGTGGGCGGTGAAGTCTACTTTGACAAATGCTACGAGCAAAACCCCTTGGTCAATGCCTTCTCAGCGGGTATTGTCGAAGTGGGCCAGCAAATTTCCGCCAAGGCCAAGGGCGTCGGTAATGCCGTATACATTGTAGGCTCGTCTACGGGCCGCGACGGCATTCACGGAGCTGCCTTTGCGTCCAAGGATTTGAGTGAAGATTCGGCCAACGACATCCCATCCGTTCAGGTGGGCGACCCCTTCCAGGAGAAATTGCTCTTGGAAGCCACGATGGAGCTTGCGAAAACGGGCGCCGTCATGGGCATGCAGGACATGGGTGCCGCAGGCATCACCTGCTCAACGAGCGAAATGTCTGCAGGCGGCGGCGTAGGTATGGACATCGATTTGGACAAAGTTCCTACACGTCAAGACGGCATGGAGCCTTGGGAGATCCTCTTGTCTGAATCCCAGGAACGCATGCTCGTGGTCGTCGACAAAGGCCGAGAAGCCGATGTGGAGGCCATTTTTGAAAAATGGGACATTCACTGTGAGGCCATCGGCGTTGTAACCGAAGGTCCTTACGTGCGCTACTTCTGGCATGGGGAAAAATTGGCCGAAATTCCTGCCGAGTCCCTCGTATTGGGCGGCGGTGCCCCCATTTACTATCGCGAAACCCGCGAGCCCGCCTATTACAGCGAATACCAGAACTTCGACATGGACCTGGTTCCCTGCCCCGAAGATCTTCAAAGCGTCGCCATGGAATTGGCCGGCCTGCCCAACATCGCCTCCAAGCGCTGGGTTTACGAACAGTACGACTCCATGGTGGGCACCAAAAACCGCTCCACCAACGAAGCGAGCGATGCAGCGGTTGTCAACGTGAAAGGCTCCAAGCGTGCCATTGCCATGACCGTAGATTGCAACAGCCGCTACGTGCATGCGGACCCCGAAGTGGGCACCATGATTGCGGTCGCAGAAAATGCCCGAAACATCGTCTGTTCCGGCGGCGTTCCCTCGGCTATCACGAACTGCTTGAATTTTGGCAACCCCTACAATCCGGAAGTGTACTGGCAATTTGTCGGCGCTATCAAGGGCATGGGCAAGGCTTGCGAGAAGTTTGCCACTCCCGTTACCGGTGGCAACGTGAGCTTCTACAACCAAACGCAAATCGGCAACCGCATCGAGCCTGTCTTCCCAACGCCCACCATCGCGATGATTGGTCTGGTAGAAGACACGAAGCACGTGACCACGATTCCTTTCAAAGCCAAGGGCGACTTGATTTACATGCTGGGTACGTCGCGCGACGATATTTCGTCCAGCCAGTACTTGGTGCACCACCACGGCATTGAGGCTTCTCCCGTTCCCTTCTTCTCCTTGGAGGAAGAGTACGCCAACCAAGAGCAACTTAAGGAACTCATCCGCAAAGGCGTGATTGCTTCGGCGCACGACGTGTCCGAGGGCGGTCTCTTCATCACCTTGTTGGAATCTGCCATGCAAGGCGGTTTGGGCTTTGATATCACCACGGATGTGGAAATTCGCCCCGATGCCTACCTCTTTGGGGAGAGCCAGAGCCGAATTGTGGTTTCTGTTACTCCCGAGAACGAAGAGTCCTTCATCGACCTCATGATGCTCAATGGCGTGGAGTTTGACCTCCTCGGCCATGTCACCAAAGGTTCCATCCGCGTAGACGACGAGGATTGGGGCATGGTGAGCGACTACGCCAAGCCTTACCAGAACGCGCTGGGCGAGGTGCTCGAAGGTTAAAGGGTCTAAGGGTTAAAGGGTTTAAGGGCCCTTTTGCTTGTCGTTTTGCCTGCATCACTGAGTCGGGATAGGCCGAATGCCTGCTTTTTTGGGTACCTTCCGAGGTAGATATGGTTTCCAAGTATCTACCCATCTCGTTGCTTTGGACAGTGGCTGTCTTGATTTTGTGCGCAACCAAGCTGCACGGTCAGGTGAATTATCAGCAGTTTAAGGACCTGCACTCGACGTGCAGTCGTATTGATTCCGCGTCGGTGATGAAGGATTTTGTGGCGTTAGATACGTTGCGGAATCTAGGAATCTCCGGATATGAAGATTTGTTTTTAGAGGACCTTGGGATGAATTATTACTACCAATTTCTCTTGTTTAAACGGCAGGCGGATCTCGATAGCAGTATTTCGGTGAGCCGTTTGGGCTGGGAATCCTACAAGAGCAGTCGCTCGTTGTGGATACTGGCGTTCAACCTCATCCAATCGGGCCAATATGAAGAGGGCATTGGCTATCTAGAAACCTATGTGGCACGCATGAAGGCGCAAGGGATTCCTGTGGATTATGAACAGGTCGACCGCTTGTACAAGAAGGCGTATGAGGGGCTAGGGGAGTCTAAGGGTTGAAGGGTTGAAGGGTTGAAGGGCCCTTTTGTCTTTTTGTCTTTCCCCAATGGCGGTACCTCAGCCTTCCTTTCTGAATTAGCGCAGCGTTGCGCCTACACCCTCTTCTGCGGCCTTCAGGAATTTGGCCATAGCGCCGTCCACCTGTGCGTCTTGAAGCGTTTTGTTCGGATCCAAGAAGGTGAAACGCATGCCGTAGGACAGCTTTCCGTCGGGCAGATTTTTTCCTTGGTAGACATCAAAGAGCTCAATGCTTTGCAAGGTTTTTTCCTTGACCTGGCGGAGGCAGCTGTAGAGCGCGCCGTAGCTCAGGCTCGCATCTACGATGAGGGCCAAATCGCGGGTGACTTTGGGGAATTTGGACGGTTCGCGGTAGGCAATTTTCACGCGAGAGGCCGCCTTGACAAAACGGTCCCAATCGATGCGCGCCGCCAAAACGGGTTGCTTGAGATCTGCTTGCTGGAGGGCCCAATCGTCTACCCAGCCCAAGGAGGCTAGGGTTTGACCCCCTACGGTAAAGCGAACTCCGCCGGCAAACTCGCCGCCTTCGGCGTCTAGGGGGTGTTCTTCAACGTTCAAGCCAAAGCGTTGGCATAGTCCAAAAACTAATCCTTTGAGGGCAAAGAAGTTAATTTTTGCTTCGCCGGTCATCCAGTGGGGGCCGGGGTAACTTCCGGCGAGCCAAAGGCCAAGGGCATTGCGCTCAGACAGGCCATCCGCGGATTGGTGGTAGGTTCGGCCAAACTCAAATAAGGCTACATCGGCGTTTTGGCGCTTGGCGTTGTAGCTCACGGCATCCAGACCGCCGAGCATCAAGCTCGGACGCATCACACCCAAATCCTGACTCAAGGGATTCAAGACGGGCACGACGCTTTCGGCGGCAATGCTGGGGTGCTTTTCATAGGCTTGCGCGCGCGTCAACGAGTTGTTCATGATCTCGAACAAGCCCTGGCCCACTAGAAAGTCAGCCGCTTTGCGGCGCAGCATTTCGGGGCTAATGCGGTCCTCGTGCGCCACGTGCGAGCGCATGGCCGGAGGAAAGGAGATGGCGTTGAAGCCGTAAATGCGCAAAATTTCTTCGGCGATGTCGGCCTCACGCGTGACATCCCAGCGGTACGCAGGGACAGAAAGCGTCCAGGCAGTGCCCGACTCGGCGGTGATCAAGATGTCCAGGGACAAAAGAATGCTGCGCATGCGGTCCACAGGAATGGCCTCGCCAATGCTGGCTTGGATGCGCTGCGTATCTATGTGGACGACGCGGTCGTCAAAGGGGGCATCGGGGGACTCAAAGGCGTCGTAACCCGTGACTTTGGCGTCCGGGAAGATGCTCTGCAACAGGGTCCAAGCCAATTCCAAGGCTTCAGTGCCGAGGTGGGGGTCCACGCCGCGCTCGTAGCGGAAGGAGGCGTCGGTGTTGAGGCCATGGCGCTTGGCGCCCTTTCGGATTACGACGGGGTCAAACCACGCAGATTCCAAGACGATGGAGGTCGTGTCGGCCTGAACGCCGGACTTCAGACCGCCGAAGACACCGGCCAAAGCCATGGCGTCCGTAGCGTGGGCAATGACGAGGTCGTCTGCGTGCAAGGTGCGCGCTACGCCGTCCAAGGTGGTGAAGGCCTCGCCCGACGATGCGCGGCGCACGACAATGGCGTTGCCTTGAATGGCGCGGCTGTCAAAGGCGTGCAAGGGATGGCCCACGCTGTGCAGGACGTAGTTGGTGATGTCCACCAAGGCGTTGATGGGCTTAGCGCCAATGGTTTTGAGACGGCGCTGCAACCATTCGGGAGAGGGGATGGTAGAGACGCCTTCCACCTTCAAGGCGAAGTAGCGGGGACAAGCTACGGGGTCTTGGATGTCCAAGGTGAGGCCGGAACCTACGCTGGGCCATTCGCTGAGCATGGGCGGGCTCCACAGGACCTCTTCATCATGGCGCAGCAAGGCGGCGCGCAGGTCGCGGGCCACCCCCATGTGGCTCATGGCGTCCATGCGGTTGGGGGTGAGGCCGATTTCGAGTGCGGTATCGCTCTCCAAACCAAGGTGTTCGCTCAAGGGCTGGCCAACTACCGCGGAAGGGTCGAGGACCAGGATGCCGTCGTGGGACTGGCCCAGTCCGAGTTCGTCTTCGGCGCAGATCATGCCTTCCGAAACTTGGCCGCGGATCTTGCCTTTTTTGATGGTTAAGCCTTCTTCGGAGCCGCTGGGGTAAAGCGTGCAGCCGATGGTGGCGACGGGTACTTTTTGGCCGACGGCGACGTTGGGGGCACCGCAAACAATTTCTAGGGGCTGTTCGCCGCCGATGGAGACGGTGGTGCAGCGGAGGCGGTCGGCATCGGGATGCTTGACGACGGTGAGGACTTCGCCTACGACCACGCCGCGAAGGCCGCCGGGTACGGCGTCTACTTCGTGAACTTTTTCAACTTCCAGACCGGTGGCGGTGAGGAGTTCGGCCATGCGCGTGGCGCTTAAGGCGACAGGTAAGTAGTCGTGGAGCCAGTCCTTAGAAATCTGCATAGGCGCAAAAATACGGCCTTCGCCGGTTCTGACCTATGGGCGGGAGGGGGACGTTCGGGCCGAAAATAGGGGCCCTAAACCAAGCCGAAAATGAAGAGCGCGTAAAGAAAGAAGCGCAAAAAGCGCGTGGCGGCGACCCAAAGGAACCAGCGGAAGCGGAAGTTGACCACGCCGGCGACGGTGCAGACAGGGGGGAAGGGAAGGGGCGTCAGGGCCGCGAGAAAGATGAGCAGCCCGCCGAAGCGTTTAATTTGGGTGAAATGCGAAGCGAATCGAACGTCGACGAGTTCTTTGATTTTGGGGACGTGGTGCAGGCGTTGGCCGATCCAATAGCTGGCGAGTCCGCCCGCGTAGGAAACCGTGGCGAGCAAGAGGACCATGGCCCAGGGATGCGAAAACGTGTGCGCCCAGAGGATGAAAAAATCAGGGGGTAGGATGCCAAAAACCACTTCCGAAAGGCCCAATACCAGCACGACAAAGGCCCAGTGCAGGTGGGCGGTTACCCATTCGGTCACCCATTCCAGATCGATCAAATACGTGTTGATGGCCCAAATCGCCACTCCAAAGGCGAGGAGGCCCAGCCCTAGTTTGCGGAAGCCCTCCAAGAGGAAGCGGTAGCCGCCCGTGATGCGGTAGAAGCGGTGCGTGAGGTGCAGCGACTTCCAGAAGGGGCGGATTTTAGGGGGGCGCAGGGGCATGGTGAGGAGCTAGGAGATCAAAGTGTCGCAGAAAGCGTGCCAATTAGGCGATGGCGCCCCAGGCCATTCGGTGGCGGGCGTAGTCGGTAAAACGCATTCGGAGGGCCGCATGTTCAGGGCGCTCCAGGCGTGGGTCCTCCTGCACGGTGGATTGGGCTTTTAGACGGGCCCATTCGATGAGCTGCTGGTCCTGCCCCAAGTTGGCCACTTTGTAGTCCAGCATGCCGGATTGGCGGGTGCCCATGACGTCTCCGGGACCGCGAAGTTGGAGGTCGACGTCGGCAATTTCGAAGCCGTCGTTGGTGCGGCACATCGTTTCGATGCGCACGTTTCCGTCGTCGCTGAGCTTGTCGCCCGTCATGAGAATGCAGTAGGACTGGTCGGCGCCTCGGCCCACGCGGCCGCGCAGCTGGTGCAGCTGGCTGAGGCCGAAGCGTTCGGCATTTTCGATGACCATGACGCTGGCGTTGGGCACGTTCACCCCGACTTCGATGACGGTGGTGGCGACCATGAGCTGGGTTTCGCCACGGGCAAAGCGCCCCATTTCCCATTCTTTGTCTTCGGATTTCATGCGGCCGTGGACAATGCTGATTTCGTACTGGGGGCGGGGGAAGTCGCGGCAAATGCTTTCGTAGCCGTCCATGAGGTCTTTGTAGTCCATTTTTTGGCTTTCCTCGATGAGCGGGTAGACGATATAAATCTGGCGGCCCTTGGCAATTTCTTCCTTGAGAAAGCCCCAAACTTTCAAGCGGTTGTGATCCGTGCGGTGGACCGTTTGGATGGGCTGACGGCCGGGGGGAAGCTCGTCAATGACGCTGAGGTCCAGGTCGCCGTAGAGGCTCATGGCCAAGGTGCGCGGGATGGGCGTAGCGGTCATGACCAAAATATGCGGGGCGATGGCGTTTTTTTTGCGGAGCCGCGCGCGCTGGGCGACGCCAAATCGGTGCTGTTCGTCCACAATGGCCATGCCGAGCTGCTTGAATTCGACCGGATCTTCGAGGACCGCATGGGTGCCGACTAGGATGTGCAAATCGCCGGTTTTGAGGGCTTCGAGCAGGGGTTTTCGGGCCGAAACTTTCACCGAACCCGTCAACAAACCGATGCGCAAGCCCAAAGCCTCGCACCAGGGCTGTAAGCTCGCGTAATGTTGCTGCGCCAGAATTTCCGTCGGGGCCATCAGGCAGCCTTGGAAGCCGTTGTCAATGGCCATGAGCAGCGCCATAAAGGCCACCATGGTCTTGCCCGAACCGACATCGCCCTGCACCAAGCGGTTCATGTGCAGGCCACTCGCGGTGTCCTTCCGAATCTCCTTGAGGACGCGCTTTTGGGCGCCCGTCAATTCAAAGGGCAAATGCTCCGAATAAAATCGATTAAACGCTTCGCCGACGGCTTGAAAGACCAGTCCGCCCTGCTGATGCAAACTCGCCTTGCGCTTGAAGGCGAAGACCAATTGGTCCAAAAAAATCTCTTCAAAGGCCAAGCGCTGGCGGGCTTTGGCGAGGGCGTTTGGATCGCTCGGGAAGTGCATGAGGCGCAGACATTCGTTGCGCGAAGCCCAGCCGGCCTGCTGCACGATGGAGGCGGGCAACCAGTCGCCCCCTTGCGCGGGCCATTCCTGAAACAAGCTCTGAATCAGCTTGCTCAGGCCGCGCGCGTGCAAGCCCATGCTGCTGAGTTTTTCCGTAGTTGAATAGACGGGAAACAAGCCCTGTACCGGACTTTGCTGGAAGGAGGCCCAGGTTTCGAGCTCTGGATGCGCCATGTTTTTGCGCCCCTGAAAGTCCGTGACGCGCCCTACTGCTACATAGTCCTCGCCGGGCTTCAAGGACTTCTCCACCCAGCGAATGCCCTTGAACCACACCAATTCCACACTGCCGTCGGGGCTGATCAATTGGGCGGTTAAGCGTTTCTTGGGGCCGCCGCCCTGGGTCTGCACGTGGCTCAGGACGCCTCGCACTTGGACCTCCGCGGGTCCGGCTTCCACCTGGCCCGCCGAATACAGCACCGAGCGGTCCATGTACCGAAACGGAAAGTGCTGCATCAAGTCCTCGTAGGTCCGAATGCCCAGCTCGCCCGCCAGCGCCTGCGCCCGTTGCGGGCCCACGCCTTTGAGGTAGGTAATGGGGGTATCTGCGTTCCACGATGCCATGCTCAAATTTAGGGTTAACTTCAAGCCCTCATGGACGCAAATCGCACAAGCCCCTCCGAAGCCGGTCTTTTGTTCGGCGATGGCCTGCTGTTGGCCGCCTCCTTCTTGGGTTGGGCGAGCGTTCGCTTTGGCGATCTCCGGGCCGAAAACCCGCTCTACTACGACCAATACGTCACCCTTTTCGCCTTGGTGATGCTGCTTTGGCTGGCCTTGGCCTTGGGGCTAGGGGTGCACCGGCTTCCGGCGGGCGTTGAAATTCGGCGCGTCCTTTCCCGTTTTTACCGCCTTTTCCTCGTGCACGCGGCACTTTTAGCGGTTTGGGTGGTCTCCCTCAAGACATCCACCTTCTACTCGCGCGCCTTTTTGCTCCTCTTTTTGGGTACCTATGCCGTGTTGGGCACGGCGTTTCGGATGTTCTGGGTCCGAATGCTTCGCGCCCGGTACCGCTCCGGCGTGGGATTGCGCCGAATGGCCACCGTCGGCCTCCATGGCCCTTGGCAACGCGTCCATGCCGAACTCGAACGCCACCCCGAATATGGCTACCGCCTCGTTCAGCATGCCTCCCAGCTCTCCGACCTCAACCCTGAATCTCTCGACGAACTCTGGGTCGCCCCCGACCTAGCCGTCGAAGCCCTGGAATGGACCGATGCCCACAGCCTCCGCCTCCGCCTGGTTCCTGACCTCGGATTCCTGGGCGCCCAGCGCACCCGCATCCTGCCCCTCGGCGATCTTCCCATTTTGGAACTCCGCCCCGAACCCCTCAGCCAAGGCCTACGCGCCTGGCTCAAGCGCGCCCTCGACCTCCTGGGCGCATTGCTGGGCTGTTTGCTCTTGCTCTCGTGGATGACGCCACTCCTTGCCCTCTTTTTAGCGCCTCGCGGGGGGCTCTTTTACCGCCAAACGCGCTACGGCTGGGGAGGCAAACCTTTTGAAATCTGGAAATTCCGAACCATGGTCCCCAACGCCGACGGCTCCCGCCAGGCTACCGCCGGCGACGACCGCATCACCCCCTTGGGGCGTTGGCTGCGCGCCACCCACTTAGACGAGCTTCCCCAACTCTGGAATGTGCTCCTGGGCCACATGAGCCTGGTGGGCCCACGCCCCCACATGACCTCCGACCACGAAGCCTACGGGCAAGCCATCCGCGCTTATGGGATCAGGCACTGGGTCAAACCGGGGATGACCGGCCTCGCGCAAGCCCGCGGCCTCATCGGCGAAAAGGATGCCTCCTCCATGCAGGAGCGCCTCCAAGCGGATCTTTACTACGTGGAAAACTGGTCGTTTCTCTTGGATTTAAAAATTATCGCTGCGACCCTGCTGGGCTTGAAGCGCTGGGTGTAACGCGGACCGCTTCGCGGCCGCGGTTGGGGGGCTAGGGAGCTAGGGAGCACGGGCTGCGCGCAAATTAGCTAGGTAGCTAGAAAGCTAGAGGGCTCGGGCTTCGCGCAAATTAGCTAGGTAGCTAGAAAGCTAGAGAGCACGCGCTTTGCGCTGTAGCCTTTTCGCTTAAACGCTTAATCTCTTTTACCCTTAAACCGTGTGGTGGACCTTCGCCGCGCGCCGGGACCTTCCGTTGTTTTGCCAAGCTCTAGCCCTCTAGCCCTCTAGCCCTCTAGCCCTCTAGCCCTCTAGCCCTCTAGCCCTCTAGCCCTCCAGCCCTCTAGCCCTCTAGCCCTCTAGCCCTCTAGCCCTCATTCTCCCTGCCAAGTCGGCGTAGGCTTGGGTGACGGCAGGCCAGGAATAGCGGTTAGATTCCGAGGTGAAGGTGGGGAGGTCATCCGCATGGTTCCACGCGCGGACGAGGTCGGAGGGGCTGCTGAAGTAGGAGGCGTTCGGACCGAGAACGGCACGGTTGAAAACGTTGTCGTGGGCAGAAATTCGGCAACCAGCAGCCATAGCCTGAAGGAGGCCCGGATTGGTGCCCCCCGCGGAATGGCCGTGCACGTAGAGGCGGCAGCCTTGACGGAGCGCCTGCGTGTAGTTTGGATCAAAATTGGCTTGGAGCTGAATGAAGTTTGGATGCGCTCCAAAAAGTTTGAGGAGGGTCTGGGCGTAGGCGTTGGACCAGTTGCCGAGGACGGCTACCGGGCCCTCGTCCAATAAAGCGTCGAGGGCGAGATCGATGTTGTTTTCGGGCACTAAACGGCAGAGGAGGAGTGCGTAGCCGCCAGGTCTCAGGCCGCTTTCCTCCAGGGTTTGGGCAAGCGCTTCAGGACTCATAGGCATGGGTGACTCCACGCCGTAGGCAATCTCTTCAATGGGAAGTTGGTAGGCCTGGAGGTGGGCGCTGATGCCCGGATTGTCGGAGACTAGGATTTGGGCACCTCGGGTGGCCCAGGTTTCGGCGCGGCGCAGGTAGGCTCGGACCGCGGGGGAGTACTTTCCGCGCATCCACTCCAGCCCGTCCATGTGGACAGCTAGGGGGCTGCGGCCGCGCCAGAAAGTCCACCGAAGCCAAGGCCCACTGCTGGTCGTTCCGAGGGCAAAATGGGCGTCGGGCTGCCAGGGTTTGAGGGCGCGCAGGCTGATCCAGTCGTAAACAAATTGGCCGGCGGAACCCAACCAGGATTCGGGGTCCAGATGCCGGGCACGCCGGATGCCGGGGTAGTGGTAGTCGCGGTCCGGATGGGCGGAAGAGGTGCTGATCCACACGCGGTGGCCCTGATCGGCCAACCCGCGCCCCACGTGGTCGACCATTTCTTCGTAGCCGCCGTAGCGGTTGGGCATACCGCGCGAACCGGTGAAGGCGATGAAATGACCTGCTTCCGCATAGCCTTGGGCCAGGGCTTTGGAGGCCGCCTCCCAGGTGAAGGCCTCCGGAGGAAGCGGCAGGGCGGTGTGGGCGGCCAGGACAGCTTCGGCCAGTGCAGGTGCATGGGGCGCAGCCGTTCGGACATAAGGGGCCAAAAGACTGGCTGATTCGGCCGCGGAAGAGAGGACAACTTCGCAGCCGGCATGGAGGCCTTCCAAGGCGGTCAGACCAAAGGTTTCAAAGAGGGAAGGGACCAACACCCCGGTGCTCGTGGCGAGAACCTTGGGTACTTCCGAAGGCGCTAGGGCAGGATTCCAATCGACGTCTGCGCCTAGGGTTTGGGCACGTTTCAGGGCGGCTTGGAGCTTTTTTACATAGCGGCCGTGGTTGGGTGCGGCGTCCCCAAACAACCTCAGCGGCGCATCAAAGCCCCGCCCTTTGAGTAAGATCCAGGCTTCGACGGCGGCTACTTGATTTTTAAGGCCCTCCACGCGGCCTAAAACCACCCAGCCTCGACGCTCCGGCGCCGCAGGTGCCACTGATAGGTGATCGCGGCCCAAGGGAACGGTTCGCACGCTTGCGCCTAAACCGGTCGCCTTGCGAATGCGCGCCGCTTCGGTCTCCGTGCTGGCAAAGAGCACATCGGCCGTCCAGGCCATTTTTTGGAGGGGCTGGCGCATGAAGAGAAGGCCCAGAGTGGGCCAGCGGTCGCCGCTCAGCAGGGCTCGGCCCAGCATTTTGGCAAACTCCACCCAAGAGGAAGGAAGGCTGCGAAGGAGCACTAAGCGCTTGCGGTCGTAGGCCCGGTAATCGACCCAAACGGTAGAGATCGCCCACTTCAAGTGGGGATGCGCTTTTCGGGCCGCATAGCAGGGGTACTGGTCCGCAAGGCGGCCCAGATTGATGGAGTGTAAGACGTCCCAGGAATCGGCTTTTAAGGCGCGTTGGAGGTCGGCGGTTTCCGTGACCAATTGGACGTGGTGGCCTTGGGCTTGGAGCGCCTGGAGGGATTGGGTCACATGCACGGTATCGCCACCGGGTTGGCGGTGAAGCGTTCGGCGAGCAAAAAAGAGGACCTTCACGCCTTAAATGTACTGCGCCCCTGCCGTACCTTCGGGGAAGAATCTTCTAAAAATCCTAGCTATGGCCATTCCCAAATTTCTCGTTGGCGACAACACGGACCACCCCG
>Ga0255778_10004038_pt1 | contig 12197 bp, 6 predicted proteins | sample 071ome_31_FD_179976 | JGI IMG/M metagenome (GOLD analysis project Ga0255778, IMG submission 179976) | Coastal salt marsh microbial communities from the Groves Creek Marsh, Skidaway Island, Georgia - 071405CT metaG (version 2) | ecosystem: Environmental > Aquatic > Marine > Intertidal zone > Salt...
GCGGGACGGGGAACGAGGACTAGGGGACGCGGGGGAACCGTCGACGCCCGCCGCGAACGGACGGACGGAGGGTTTCGGAGACGACCGGTGCGGCGGCGGCGGCGGCGGCGGACGGAGGGCGTCGTCGTTCGAGCGGAGACGCGCGCGCGATTGGAATTGGATTTGGATTTTCCATGCGCTGGGCGTTGGAAAGAAGCAGAGTCGTGGTCGCGTCGACGATCGGGGGACGACGAGGAAGGGGATACCGAAGAGGAAATAATACGTTGGCAGCGAAGGAGGATCGACGACGAGGGTGCGGGGCGACGCGAAGGGAAATCATGATCGCCGGAACGGTCGGGGCGGCGACGGCTTCGGGCGCGAACGGTTTCGCGTCTTCGGCGGACGCGGCGGTGTTGAAACCGGCGGATGGCGCCGGGACGGTTGGAGACGCCAAGGCGATGCTGGATGCGTTGGAGAGGTTGAAACCGGGGACAAAGTTGGCGAAAGGGGCGTTTGAGGTGACGTCGAGCGTGCGGGTGATGCCGTACGATGTGGTGGCGGTGGAGTTGGAACACGTAAAGACGGGCGCCAAGGTGCTGCACGTGGGCGCCGACGACTCGAACGCGTGCTTTAATGTAGCGTTTAGAACGACGCCGAGAGATTCCACGGGTGTCGCGCACGTGCTGGAGCACACGGTTTTGTGCGGGAGCGAGAAGTTTCCGGTGAGAGATCCGTTTTTCAACATGTTGAGGCGTTCGTTGAGCACGTTTATGAACGCAATGACGGCGAGCGATTACACGTGTTACCCGTTTTCTACGATGAATCGGGTGGATTATAAAAACTTGTTAGATGTCTATCTCGACGCCGCTTTTTTCCCAAAGATTGCGGCGATGGACTTCGCTCAAGAGGGTCACAGGTTTGAGTTTGCCAAAATGGATGATTCGTCGAGCGATCTCATTTACAAAGGCATTGTCTTCAACGAGATGAAGGGGGCCATGGGTTCGCAGAGCGCGCGTTACGGACGCGCGCTCGGTGAAAACTTGTTTCCGACGTCCACCTATCACTGGAACAGCGGTGGGGACCCGGTGAACATTCCAGATTTGACGTACGAACAACTGAAGGCGTTCCATGCGCTTCATTACCACCCGTCGAACGCCAAGTTTTACACGTACGGCGACTTGCCGCTCGAAGAGACGCTGCAGCAAATCGAAGACTCGGCGCTCCACCGATTTAACAAGCTCGACGTGAGCAGGCTCATCGTTGCGGACGAAAAGCGCTTCACGGCGCCGAAGTCCGTCGATGTCACCGTGCCGGCAGACGCCATCGTGGCAAACAAGGATAAGCAATCGCTTATCTCTCTCGCGTGGCTCATGGTGAACCAAATCAAGGATCCGGTTTCGCTGGAAAATTTCGCTCTCGGCGTCGCGAGCGATTTGCTCACGAGCGGTCCGCAGTCTTACTTTTACGAGGCGCTCTTGGAGAGCGGACTCGGAACATCCTTCGCCCCGGGTACGGGATACGGTGGCTCTCGTCGCGAAACCTCCTTCGCCGTGGGCGTGAAGGATGTTGCCGAGGCGGATTTCGGCAAAGTGGAACAAACGGTGATGGACGTGCTCGAACGCATTGCTCGCGAAGGCTTCCCACGCGAACGCGTCAACGCGGTTATGCACCAAGTTGAACTCGACGCCGCCGTGGTCACGACGCAGTTTGGTCTGTATACTGGCTTTGGTGCGTTTTCTACCTGGGTCCACGACGGCGACGCGTTGCGCTCGCTCCGTACTCCAGAGCTCGCCGCAAAGCTCACGCAAGCGCTCGAGTCGGATTCGCAGTTTTGGCAAAAGCTAATCAAGAAGTGGTTCTTGGACAACCCGCACAAGTTGACGGTGCGCGCTCGCACCGATGAGGCGTACGATAAGAAGCTCGATGACGCTGAGAAGCATAAGCTTAAGGAGATTCAAAAGACGCTCACCGAGGACCAAAAGAAGAAGATTATTGCCGACGCGTTGGTGTTGAAGGAGAACCAAGACAAGAAGGAAGACGTGTCCGTCTTGCCGACGCTCGTCGTTTCCGAGGCGGTGCCAAAGGAAATCAAGCGTTGGGGCTCCAAGAACATGTCCATCGCCGGCGGTATCCCGCTTCAGTACGACGAGCAACCGACCAACGGTGTGGCGTACTTCACCGCGCACTTCGACTTGAACGGCTTGTCGCAACGGCTTGTACCTTATTTAGATTTGTTTGCTGACTTTATCGATCAGCTCGGCACTGAAAAGTTCAAGTACAAGGATCTCGCCGAAGAGATCAAGCTTCGTACGGGCGGCTTCTCCGTCGGCTCGGTCGTTCGCACGGATCAGAATGGCAAGAAGACACCAGAGGTGTCGCTCTCAATTAGCGGTCACGCACTCGAGCGCAACATCGACGCGATGTTTGACATTCTCACCGAATTACAAACAGCCAAGTGGACCGACGAAGACGAACGCATGAAATTATTGGTTTCTAGGCGCGCAGCCTCTCTGAGATCCTCTCTCGGCTCTCAGGGTATGCAGTACGCAAAGTCGCTCTCCAACGCCCAAATTAGCAGCGCTAGCGCCTTTGCCAACGCCACCAGCGGTCTCCCGCACGTGTCGCTGGTCTCTCGCTTATCCAAACAAGACTCCGTCAAGGAGGTGCAAGATGCCTTGTCCGAAATTGCCGCTTTTGTGCTTCGCCCAGAGCGAGTCCAAAGATGCCGCATCGCGTGCCAGCAGGAGAGCTTCGGCGCCATGGAGCGCTCCTTCTCCAAATTCTTGACGGGTATGAAGCCATCCGGTACCAGACCATCCGACGACGAAACGATCGCGAGCAACCTCAAGGCGTTCCAGACCAAGTTACAAAACACGTTCGTAACCATTCCGGGGCAGACCAACTACTGCATCGCCTCCATCCCGGCGCTTCCGTATACGCATCCAGACGCTCCTGCGGTGTTCCTGCTCGCGCAAGCGCTGAGCGCTGGTTACCTCCACAGAGAGATTCGCGAGAAGGGTGGCGCCTACGGCGGCGGCGCGAGCTCCGACCCCGTTGGAGGTCTCTTCACCTTTTATTCCTACCGCGATCCGAACACTATGGAAACGCTCGACACCTTTGACAAATCCATCGAGTGGGCCAAGACGCCGGGTAACATTACGCAAAAGGAACTCGAAGAGGCGCAGCTTCGCGCCTTTAAGCAGCTCGACGCCCCGCTCGCCCCGAGCGCCCGAGGCAACTCTGGCTTCCTCAGTGGTATTTCCGAAGACGAACGTCAGCGTTTCCGCGACGGCTTGCTCGCCGCATCGCCCGCAGATCTCGCTCGCGCCGCCGAGAAGCATTTTGGCGCGCCGCGCGCGTACGCCATCGTCGGTTCCGCCGAAAAGGCTCCACAATCCGCCGACTGGGTCGTCCTCGACGCCGAGGGAAACACCATCGCTCGCTGATGCGATTTATTTAGCGCCATCCACGCAGTGATTTAAAATTTAAAGTCTTCAAACGGATCGCCCATCAGGTTCGCGTTCGCCGAGTGTCGACGCTCGGACCGTTCCACAATTTCCTGAATGTACATTCACGATTCATGACTCATCGATTACCCCGCTCTCGTGTGAAGCTCAAACCTGAGGAGCGCTCTCCAGTGCGCGACGCCGACTGCACGTCGACCGCGACACGCACGGCCGTCGCGAAGCGTGCGGACAAGCCGCGAACGCGTTCCCCGACCGTTCGAAGCCGTTTTCGACGCCAAAGACGCCAAAAACGCGTCACGCGAGCACCGGCGCCGATCACCGGTGAGCAACGGCTGAACGTGGTTGAATTACGTTGGACGAAACGGACGAACACCGACGGAGCGAACGCGAACGCGAACGCGAACGCGAATCGGGATTCGACCGACGAAGCGATGGCGACCGACGCGATGGATGCCGCCGAGCGCGCGGCGCCGGGTACGCCGGCGCCGGCCAAAGGGCTGGTTCGAAAGTCGTCGAGTCTGTCGAGGAGGTTGAAGAAAAAGTCGAAGCCGGCAAACAGAGAGTTGGTGCTCGGTGTCGGAACGCCGAACGAGACGGCGCTGCCAAAGTTTAAGGATAACTCCATCAGTACGGGGAAGTATAACCTCGCGTCATTCTTCCCGAAGGGGTTATACGAGCAGTTTCGACGGGTGGCAAACTTGTACTTCTTGTCGGTGGCGATCATTTCGTTGTTCGACACTGTTTCGCCAATCAAGCCGTACACGACGTGGACGCCGTTGACCTTGGTCATCGGGTTGTCGCTCATCAAAGAGGCGATCGAAGATTTTAAGCGGCACGTGCAAGATCGCGCGCAAAACACGTCGCCAAGCGAAAGGTTTAACGGAACTTCGTTTGAGAGCTGCGAGTGGAGAGATATTCAGGTTGGCAACGTCGTTCGTGTCGTTAGAGATCAATTCTTCCCGTGTGATATCATCATGTTGGAGAGCTCTCTCGAGGAGAACTCGTGCTATGTGGAGACGAAAAACTTGGACGGGGAAACGAACCTCAAGACGAAGCGCTCGGTGGACCTCGGAGCCATTACAAAGGTCGACCGAGAGACGTGCGCAAAGTTGACGAGCGGAGGGGCGTCGATCGAGTGCGAGCATCCGAACAACTCCCTGTACACTTACTCTGGTAATTTGACCATTGGTGTGCCTCTCTACGAGGAACCGAAGAAGATTTCGCTGAACCCATCGAACGTGCTTCTTCGAGGTTCGAGCTTGCGAAACACAGAATGGATCGTAGGCGTCGCCGTCTACACCGGTCACGATTCCAAAGTCATGATGAACGCCACGGCGACACCTTCCAAGCGTTCGCATGTCGAGAAGCAAATGGACGGTGTGGTGATCACGATGCTTTCGGCATTGTTCCTTATGGGGACCGCTTCGGCCATCTACTGTTCCAAGTGGATCGAAGCGAGCTCCGGAAAGCACTGGTACATGGAGATTATGAAGCAAGACGTCACGTTCAACCCGGATAACAAGGCTCTCGTCGGTGTTGTGGCGTTTTTCACGTCGTACGTGCTCTACGGGTATCTGATTCCGATTTCTTTGTACGTTTCGCTCGAGTTCGTCAAAGTGATTCAGGGATACGTGTTCTTGAACCAAGACAGAGCCATGTACCATGCGGAAACAGACACACCGGCGTTGACGAGAACCACAAACCTTAACGAGGAGCTCGGTATGGTGCACACCGTTCTCAGTGACAAGACGGGTACTCTGACTTGCAACACAATGGAGTTCTTTAAGTGCTCAATTGCTGGCGTCGCGTACGGAGAAGGAATCACTGAGATTGAAAGAGCTATTTTGCAGCGCCAAGGCAAGCCGACTCCAGCGAAGAACGGTAAGGCTATCGAGCCCTCGTTCAACTTCCGCGATAAACGCATTGAAGACGGTGCGTGGTCAAGACGATCAGACGCAAGCATTGCGAGAGGTTTTTTCCGCGTTCTCGCCGTCTGCCAAACTGTCATTCCAGAGGGCGAGCCAACGCCTGAAGAAATTGTCTATCAGGCTGAAAGCCCAGATGAATTAGCGTTCGTCGTCGCGGCAAAGCGCTTCGGATTTTTCTTCAAAAAGCGATCTCTTAACTCGATCATCGTCGACGAGGAGGCCTACGAAGACGGTAAACCGGGCAAGAAGTCTGTTGAATACACGCTCTTGAACACACTTGAGTTCTCCTCTGCACGAAAGCGCATGAGTGTGATCGTTAGGAGAGATGACGGGAAGATCATGCTTTACACCAAGGGCGCAGACAACGTTATTTATCAGCGTCTTGCGCAGCGTGGCAATGAATACAAGTTGTCGACGCAAGGGCACATGGATGACTGGGCGAAGTGTGGCCTCCGTACGCTTTGCATTGCGGAGCGCGAACTCGACACGAACGAGTACAAGGCGTGGAACAAGAAGTTCGTTGAAGCCAGTCAGTCGCTCACGAACCGAACGGAGAAACTCGAAGAAGTTGCCGAACTGATTGAACACGACTTGAACCTCCTCGGGGCGACCGCAATCGAGGACAAACTGCAAGCTGGGGTGCCGAGAACCATCGAGCAACTTATGAAAGCGAACATTGCTGTTTGGGTCTTGACGGGCGATAAGCAAGATACGGCGATCAACATTGGACAAGCGTGCTCGCTCATCACCCAGCAGATGAAGCTGCGCGTCATCAACGTTGATGATCTCGTCAAGCAGGAGAATGATGGAATCATCTCCAAGGAGGAGTTCGATAGACTCGCCCTCGCCTCTGTCAAGGAACAAATTGAAGCTGGTTTGGTCGAGGCTGCTGCTGCAAAGCAACTTGACGCAGAACTCGGCATGGTAATTGACGGGCGTTCGCTGACAATGGCGCTGAAAGAATCCCTCGCTGGTAGCTTTTTGGCTCTCGGAACACAATGTAGCGCCGTTATTTGCTGCCGCGTCTCCCCACTTCAGAAGGCGTTGGTTACGACGCTCGTGAAAGACTCTGGTAGAATAACATTGGCGATTGGTGATGGTGCGAACGATGTCGGGATGATTCAAGCTGCTCACATTGGTGTCGGCATCAGCGGTCAAGAAGGCATGCAGGCTGTAATGGCGTCCGATTTCGCATTTGCGCAGTTCCGCTTCCTCGAGCGCTTGCTCCTTCTCCACGGGCGCTACAACTACAAGCGTATCGCGAGAATGGTGACGTACTTCTTTTACAAGAACATTGCGTTCGGTTTGACCATATTCATTTACAACATGCACACCAACGCGAGCGGTCAAGTTGTATACAACGATTGGCTAATGTCTTCATTCAACATCTTCTTCACCAACTTCCCAGTCTTGGCTCTCGGCATATTGGACCAAGATGTCAGGCCGCAAAGCTGTCTTGAGTTCCCTGAGCTCTATAAAGAAACGCAATTGAACACGCAGTTTACTTCGAAGCGACGTTTGCTGTGGTTTGCCAACGGTGTATACGTAGCTGTTGTGAGTTTCGTCGCCGTGTTTTACGGCATCCACGCCGGAGAGTCTGACACGGCGAGCGGTAAGCCTTTCGGTTTGTGGGAAGTCGGTACGACGTTGTACTCTGCCGTCATCATCTGCTTGAACTTGCAAATCGGATTGTTGTGCAACTACTGGACTGTTTTCCATCATATCGTCATTTGGGGTTCGATTCTTCTTTGGTTCCTGCTCAACGTTGCGCTGAGCGAAACGCAGGTTTACTACTCAACATACAGTTTCCAAACTTTCGTCCCGATTGTTGCGCGCCAAGCCAAGTACTGGTTGGGCTTCTGGCCGATCGCCGTGCTTGCTTTGCTTCCGTATGTCATTGGCGTGACGTTCGTGCGGCACTTTAACCCGACCCTCGCAGACGAGGTGCAAGACAGAGATGCCAAGAACAGACGGGAACTCGGCGCGAGTCAGAAGGAGGGACCGGAGCCGCGTCAGCGCTTGGACGTAGAGTTCTCTTCGCCGAGACGCCAAGGAACATTGAAGGGAGTGGTTATCGAGAACCTGGGTATTGACCGCATTGCAGCTGAAGATCTCAAAGCGCCGAAACACAGGCGCAAACTTTCATTCGCCGACGTCTGGGGTGCGGAAAAGCAGTTCCCAGATGTTGGTCCTAACATGTCCAAGTTGGCTGAAGGTCCGGGTCGTCATTCAAGAGGGCATTCTCGATGTGGAAGCCTCGATTTGCGCACGCTTGAATCGATCCATAGGAGGGCGCCGCCGTTAGCGGAGGAGCCGATACCGCAAAGCCCGACGTCTCCGAGCACGTCGCAACAAGTACGCGTGGAAGAGACCGTGGACTCGGACGACGACATAGATGCCGACACGTCTGCTCGCGTCGCAGGCAAATTGTAATTTACATTCCTCAACGCATTTCAAGCTACTCCTATAGTTTATGTTTCCTTTAGTGCGACGGGGTAATCGTACATCTGTATCAAGAAGGCGTCGGCATTCAAGTAGAAGCCACCAGGCGCCAGCTTCAAGTCCTCTGTGGTGCACTGGTACGAAAATACTTGGCCGATGTCGTTGATCCTCGGGCACAAATACTTGTGAAATTGCGAACCCACCAAGTATATGGTGACTTTATGGCCCATCATGATCGCGATCCACATGAAGACGACAAACTTGTAACTAATACGGAATTTTCCTCTGCTGAAGAAGTTTCCTCGTGGGAAAACTTCGGCGTGGCGAATGCCGTGAAATCTCTGTTGTACGTATATCACGAAGAAAGATAAAAGAATTTCGATAGCGATGAGGTTGACCGCCTGAATCGCATACGCCCGCAGGTCAACGATGCCTTCGTTACCTTCGCTGGCCATACGGAAAGTATACAAATAGAGTGAAATGACAATAACCGCACAAATTTCGGCGAAGGAAGATACAATTGTGTTCAGCACCACGATGTCATGCTGCTTGCGCGAAGCGAGCATTGCTTCTGCGGACTGTTTACCTAGAAGAAGTTTGACTAGGTGCACGTCTCGATCCTTTTGAACCAAGTTCACCATGAGTTCGTGCAACGAAAGAACCGCCTGAACCGTTGCCATGCTCTTGACGGCGCCGTCTGCAGAGAGGAGAAACATGATGTATCTAGAAAAGAATGCTTGTTGAAGGGTAAAGGAAACAAAGTATGGGAGGTGAAGACACGCCCCGGGTGAGGGGTTGAGACGAGCGTAGTGGCGTTCTACGGCTCGAACGAATTCCCAGAATAGCGGGTCCAATATAAATCTCACGCCCAGCTTCAACGTCGGGCTCACGTTTGGGTCCGCCGCGATGATTATAAAAATCTCGACGACAGCTTTACCGATGATTGCCATCAACATGACGTATGTATATAGCCAACTCAACCCCTTTGTGTGCCAGAACTCTTTCGCAGTCGCGCCGCAAAAGAATAAGACGCCGAAAAATGACATGCAAATCATCTGTGAATATTGCGAATGGTATCCTAGTGCGCTCAACATGATAAAGTACACGGCGTAATAAGCGAAAAAAGAGTGCACGCCGAGCTTTGTCCTCCACTTTCTGTGTTTGGATGCGTGCCAAGCGCTCAACTGATGAAATATCGCCTCTCCGAAATATGCCAGAGTCGACGTGCGCACGAAGAGCACGGAGAAATCGCCCATCGTCCACGGTCGATACCCTTTGTTTTTCTCGCGAGCAAACGTACACTTGAGAAAAGAGCGCACAACCTCCTCTCGCCCGACGGTGTCGCGATACTCGACGCTAAAATCAGCCGTACATTTCCGCCAGACAGACGTGGATATGAATGTAAAGTATCCGGTGAGGAGCACCAAGCCAGCGACGACATAAGTTTGAATCTCAAACCAATCGTTGAACACAGCGCGCAACCGAAAACTGCGCCTAGACGCGACTCGAGTCGTGTTTCCCGACCTCATCGAGCCGTTATAGAGGAGCGTGTTCACACGAATTGCGCGCGGACGAGTCTATTGGCGCCAATCCCGAAATAGCGCCTCGTTCGCGCATGCGGCGTCAACTTTTGCGATTTGTCAACTCTTTCGAAGACGAACGAAGCCCCGAAACGGTGACCCGCCTATCCCGCGCTCGAAAAAACGTTGAAAAAGTGGTACACCTCATCTTCATCAATCACACCCACGATGACGCCGCACCCTTCGCATTTTACCTCTTTATATCTCTCCCCCGCGTCTTCGCCATCCGTCGGTCTCAACGTCGACGTCTGGTCCACCTCTACATTCATCGCAAACACCGCCCGATACTGCTCATGATACCTCTCGTGACGCTGACATAAGGCCGTCACCGTCGTAAAACACCCCGGGCAGCTCAACACCGCGTCCGTTCGTCCGTCTCCACCGAGCGACGCGACGAGTTTCGCAAACTCTTTCGCATCCGCGTCTGCATCGAAAAACTCACGCGCTTCGAGCGCGCCTACATCCCCACCCGCGTCCGACGACGACGACGCCGACGCGTTCGTCGTCGCGTCATCTTTCCCCGCGCTCCCTCCCCCTCCTCGCGGTTCGCGCGTCGCCTCGCTTTCGTTTTCGTCCGTGTCCATTCGCGTCAGTCAATCAGGTGCGCTTTTTCAGTGCACTTTTTCCACTCGCAACACAACGCGACGACGTCTTTACCGTCGTCGTCGTCGTCGTCGTCGTCGTCGTCGTCGTCGTCGTCGTCGTTGATGCGATACGGGCGCGCGCCCATCACTCAGCGCAGTGTCACCGCTGCCATTTCCGCCGCGCGCGCGCGTCGCGATCGTCCAGCGTCTCCTCGAACGGCAACGGCGCCGTCGTCGGCAGTCAGCCGAGGAACGCTGAGCGACATGTCCGACGCCGACGCAGAGGACGCGGAGGAGTACTGCGGAAGACACCCGTGTCAAACGCTCGAGTTGAAACGTCCCGGGGCGACGCCGACGACGTTTCGGGCGGGCGAAGACTTTAACGCGAAGCGGTGGGACCCGGTGGAGCAGAACCAGTTTTTGGACGACAGAGGCGCCGGATGGAGTCGGTGCGCGGCGTTTGTGCGTGACGTCGTCGCCGGTCGCGCATGTTTGAGCGAATTAACCCCGCGTGCGCGTGGTAATGCTAACGGAGAGACATTCGTGGGTTTAGCGCCGGCGAGGGTGGATCCGTCGCACGGTGTAGATGAGCGCAAGGTGAAGAATAGAAAGCTCAAGCGATGGACGTGGCGAGCGAATTTGGCGTATCACGGACCGAGTTTCGCGGGATTCGCGTGGAACGCGGCGTGTGATGGAGATTACGATGGGACAGCGTGGGAGCCAGGAAGGGCGTCGGTCACGGCGGTGGTTTTATCTGCGCTCGAGCCGGTGTTGGATAAGAAGAGACCGTTGCCTAGCGCCGGGAGGACCGATCGAGGCGTGAGCGCTGCGGCGAGCTGCGTCTCGTTTTGGACGCTCAAACCGACGACTGGGGATGAAATCACGCGATTGATCAACGAGATGTCACCGGCGGGAAACGCTCTTCGGGTTTCAGACGTTCGATGGGCTCCAGATGCGTTTCACGCCACTTTTGCAGCGACTCATCGAAGATATGTTTACATTTTGCCGTTGCGGCAAGGTTTCAACGAAGCTCGCACGCCTCGCGCGAGTCTCGACGCGTCCGTCATCGATCGGATTTTAGCGCCACTCGTTGGTCACGACGTGGACATGTTTGCCTTTGCGCGGGCGACGCCCGAGGGAAAGAACCCCAACGTGCGATTCGTCGTCGCGAGAGCGTTTGAAGCAACGCTGCCGATTTCGGAGAGCGCTGCTGACGGCAATTGCGGCGCCGACGTTGACGCGGGCATCAGACGTAGTCGAGCGACGATTGAACGATCGGTACATGGTAATAGCGACGATGATTGCGCACAACCAAGCGAGACGGAAGTCATTGTCATTGAACTCGTCGCGGATCGATTTCTCAGAAAGCTTGTTCGATGTCTCGTATCGACGGCGGTTCGAGAAGCTGCAAATTACGCCGGAAGCGACACCGTTTTGCTCGACATCGCGGCATGTCGAGACCGAAAGGCAGTTGCACCACCTGCGCCCGCGTTGGGGTTGGTATTTGCCGGTGTGAGTTACTCTCCGACGCACGAGACGACGCTCGGATGATGCCGATGTATGACGTGGGCTTCTAAATTTGGCAACGCACCGCAGTGACACAAATCGACACGCACGCAAAGATGCGAGAAGCGCTGCCCACGCGTCCTCGCGAAGAGATCGACGTCGCGTTATCAATGCCGATCCGGTCGACGTCGCACGACGACAAAGGCGACGAGAAGAATCGAAACGGCGACGACGAAACGCTCGCGCGATTATCTCGACGCGTTGACGACCTTGAGCGACAAATCGCAAACGCGCTCGAGTCCTTCTCCACGCGTCTATCGAACGCCAAACACGCTGTGAATTCGGACGTTGCAAAGACGCACGCGTTGGCCAAACGCGCGGTGGATATGATTGAAACGCTCGCGGTGACTTTGGATGAAAAAGCAAACGAGAACGATTCGAGAATGAGCGCCGTGGAAAATCGACTGCGTTCTCTCGAATGCGACCTTCGCCAGCGCGACTCGTCGACCGCGCCGGCGACACCTGGAGAGTTTGGCAAACATAAACATCATCATCACACCGTGCTTCAGGTGAAGCCGTCGCCAAGCGGTGGGTCGACAAAGGGCGAAGGACGCGTCGAGTCGTCGAATTTTCAAGCCGCGGTGACGCTCGTTCGCGTTTTCGGCTCGACGGCTGTTCGCATCACGGTATCGATAGTCGTGTTATGGACCT
>Ga0255778_10004041_pt1 | contig 12189 bp, 5 predicted proteins | sample 071ome_31_FD_179976 | JGI IMG/M metagenome (GOLD analysis project Ga0255778, IMG submission 179976) | Coastal salt marsh microbial communities from the Groves Creek Marsh, Skidaway Island, Georgia - 071405CT metaG (version 2) | ecosystem: Environmental > Aquatic > Marine > Intertidal zone > Salt...
ATCGCCTGCTCCTAATACAATAGTGCTTGTGTTGGTAGTACCTATGTTTACTCTTGCAGGGTTACCTGGAGTACCACTATCAATTCCACCTTGGATGTATAAATCAGTGTCTCCTGGCAGTGCTGTAATATTATTTGTTTCAATTAAACTATTTTTTATGTCACCAACAACCATACCAGCCACACCATCTACTAACAGTGTGCTGTCGTCAGCAAACACTGAACCAGTAACATCGCCACTAAACGGATCAACTGCTGCAATAGCTAAGTCTACTTCTGTTTTAGTATATGTTGTTGCTTGCGGTGCATATCCTGCTGCACTATGGTCACCCCAACCAAACGCTGTGTCCCAGTTAGTTGCTTCTGTGCCTGATATATTTGCACTTGGAATAACTCCGTTTACACCATCTACAAGTAGAGTTGAATCGTCACCAAATACACTGCCCATAGTGTCTTGTGTTTGTATTGGATTGCTTCCGCCTACAAGTAATGCTCCGTTTGAATTAACTTCAATCCTTACACCACCTAAGTAAATAAAATCTGCTACATGAAGATCTCCCCACTGTGCGGTTGTACTTCCTAAATCGTATGCACCATCAGTTCCGGGAATTAACGAAGATTCTAAATTTGCAGGGTCTGTAAAATTTCCGGCATACAATTCGTTAAAGTTTGCGTTTATCTTTTGAAATGCTGTGCGTATTGGATCGCCGTCGCCCTTGTTCGGACTTGTACCTATATCAATTGTTAGTTTTGCCATTTTGATTACCCTTTAGAAACGTTACTCTTAATTTGCCAGATGTAGCAACCACTTGACGCGGTTGCTCATCTTTACTTGTAGTTACTTTTGCTTTGTCTTGTGATACTAGTTTTTTTATTTGACTATTTTTCATTAGTGTTTTCCTACAACCACTTCAACAATTCCTCTGTCTTGGTCTAGTTTTTCACCTACTGCTTTACCAATTACAGTACCAACTTTTGGATCGTTATTAACAATAGCATATCCTGCCACAGCACTTGTAACTAGCATATCACCTTTGTGAACTTTTCCTATTACCTTACAAGGTACTCTACCCTGTAATGCTAGTCCTGTAACATGATTGCCTTCTAATGCGCTGTTCATTAAGTGTGCCGGATTTGTTGTAACAACTCCAGCTACAGTTGATTGTCCTTTTATACTACATGCAGTAACTTCTGCATCTCCACCAAACACAAGTACTGTGCCGGGCTCGTAGTCAGCATCACCTAGATAGTTTTCTGCTAAGTCAGCGTAGTATGCTTCAGTTGCTGTACCACGGAACAAGTTAGCAAATATCTCGTTGTATTTTTTAGTTGCGCTACCTATATTGTAAGCACTATCAACATCTGGTAACATACCGTCTTTAGTAAACTTCATTGGCGACACACTTTGTCCAGAAGTACTATCTCCTGTTACAATTGATATCTCACCAGCTACTGATTTACCAGTGTTTGCACCGATTGCAATACCTGTCGACGCAGTACCTTTTTCACCTGGTGCTTCAAGGAATGATGTATAAACCCAATCTACAGCAAGTACAGGTTCCCCGTTAAAGTTTGATGTATTTTGTAAAGCACTTTCTCCAACTCCTGTGCCTGCAACATTAATACTACCTGCAACTTCAAGTGTTACATTTCCGTTGTCTGTAGTTGTACCATCACCTGTTGCTTCAAACACAACACCTTGTGCAGGAGTCTTGTACTGTATTGTTGTGCCGTCTAGTGCTAGTATTTCATAACTACTGTCACCGCCGAGTATCAACGAGTTAACTTGGATGCTACCGTTTACATCTGTTTTAACTATTGAGTTAACTTCGCCTGTCTTGGTTACATTTGAAATACCGTAAGTTCCTGCGCCAGTTTTAATTAGGGCTTCACCTGGATCACTTGAATCCGGAATAATGTTTGCTGCATCAAAATCAGAATCTAATAATCCGCCGCCTTCGTCAATTACTGTATTAAATGAAACAGCACTTACCTGTCCATTTCCAGCAAGACTGCGTCCTAGTACCATATCTTCATCTATTAGTTCGATATCTGATAATGGAACAGAACCTGCTTTAACTGTTACCCAGCCGTCTGTTATTTCAAAACGTGCGTCATCAAAACTTGCTACACCTAAATTGGCTTGTGTAATGCCTGTTGCATCTGCTCTAGTTGTAGCAGCATTTAATAAAAGTTTACTTTGAAGTATTCCGGCATTAGCATTAACATCACCATTTACAATAGTATTAGGTGCAATTTGCATATTAATTGTTGTATAGCGACTAGTTACTTCAGAACCTTGTACTGAAACTTCTCTGTTTGTAGAAACTAAAATGTCACTTGCAACATTCCATACACCATTTGCCCATTCATCAGCAGGACCATCAACAACAGCTCCCTGGGCTCCTCCAACAACTGTTACAACATCGTTTGTATTAAAGTTTGTTACTGATGTTGGCTCGTATACTAAAACTGTTAATTCGCCTTCATATCCTTCACTTGAAAATACATCAACTAGTGTGCCAGTTGCTCCAGTAACAGTACCACTTATTGTGTCACCTCTTTCAAAAGGCGCACTAACAACACTACCTGCACTTAGGAATAGTTTTTTGTATCCAGTTGATACTAATAGTTGGCCTTCATCTAAATCATTAATTTCGGTGTCTCTAAAATCTGGAATAGTATCGTTGTCAGCACCTGCTGCATCAACATATGCTTTAGTTGCAGCATCTGAATCTGTTTCAGGTGCTTTTAAGTTAGTAATTGTATTACCAGCAGCATTTAAGTCATCAGTCATCGGTACTGCGCCGTTTGGAGCAAGTACACCTGGTCCTATTTTGTTTGCAACTGGAGCACCTGTTGAGTCGTAACCTAAACGTCTGTTTACATAACCACGTACAGCACTTTCTGTTGGGACGGTATCTGATGCATTGTCAGTCATTGCTGTATCTGTTGAGAACTCAGTAATAACAACACCACGCTTAAAGCCTAGTCCGTCAACATCTGATAGTGCAAGTGATGCACTAAATGTAACAGTACCAGTACCTTGGTCAACACTGAAGAATCGTCCTACACGGAATATACCGTTTTGGTCTGTACTTACATAGAACACACGACCCTTACCACGCTCGTCAACTTCTTTTGCTTGGTCGGCTTCTCTTGGTAGACCGAAGATAACATTTGGATAGTTACTTTGGTTAAATCCACCTGTACCAACATCTAAGAAATCGTGTGCAGTAGCACGACAGGTTGAAATGTTAACGGTAACATTACCAGTAGCACCTGCTTTTAGACCTGCACGTAAAGTAACAGTTTCTGCACCTAATACCATTGACGAATTAATACCATTTATAGCTACTTGGTTAATATCGTCACCGACTGCTACTAGGTCAACTATACCGTAAGCATTATCTTCTGCAGGCGCAACTATTGTATCTGTTGCATCAACACCTCTATAATTATAAACATAGAACTTCTTCCCTCCCCACGATAATATAGGAGCCGGAACTAGTTTTGCTGGAGTCCAACCTAACGGTCTATTTGATTCGGGTGTTAAGTTATTGTTATTAAGTCTTGATATTTCGTTTGCATCAACTGTAGGTTGAACAGCAATTACAACGTCACCAATGGTGCTGCCTTTTGTAGTGCCTGAACCTGCATTCGCTACTTCTTGAGCTTTTGTTTGATCAACAATTAATCGTATATAATCGTATGTTTCATCAAATCCAGCTTGCGCTTCATTAACACCTAAATCTTCACCAATTGAGTTTGATGTTAAGAAACTGATTGAACGATATACATAATCAGGATTTTCATCGAATACAACAGCAGTGCTTGGACGAATTGTTAATACATCTGGTCTTGCAATGTCTCCTAATATGTGTGTTTGGTTACGTCTATAGTTAATTAAATCTCCCCATAATACTTCATTGAGTAGACCGTTAGTACTATATCTTACATCACTGGTTGAGAAGTTTAACTTATAAACTTGTCCTGTATATTTTGGAGTACTTGCCTCTATTGATATTGTACCTGCAATACTTGCTTCAGTGATGCCGCCGTTTGGATCAACTGCATCAACAGTAATTACTGCATCGTTAACAACATCAATACCGCCTAAATGACTTCCTAGTACTGTAACAGTATCTCCAATAGTATAATCAGTACCTGCATTTGCAATTATAACAGAATAACCATATTCAATAGTTTTGTCAATACTAAAGATTGCGCCAGCCGCAGTGCCACTAGCACCATTTGCTGGTGCTGTAGTTGCAGGAATAGTTGTATTAACTAGCTCATAACGTCCAACAACATGATTAACTTCTGTTGCATTTGCTACTTCATAACGTGCAAATGCTGGACGAGCAGGGTGATATATATCAAATTCTGATCTATTACTTGGAGGATCTATCATATCAAATACATGAATTGATAGTTGCTCTTGTGGGTTACCATAACCTGTACTATCAATATCAGTTGGAACACTATCTGCTCCTAAGGCAGATGGTGAACTAGGACCTCCAGTTACTTGTATTTCATTTGTAGTGTTAAATGATCCTGACACATTAATTAGATATACATGATAAGATCCTGGTGCACTTGTATCTACAACTACTGTTCCTGTTGCACCTGTTATATCTTGTGTTAGCTCATCGCCTTCTACTAATGCAACTGGTGCTGTTGTAGTAAGAATTAGATCAGCAGCAAATGTTTTAGCAGGTTGTGTCATGTCTTCTCTCAGCACAACAGCATCTGGAATTTCATTTGGATCAGCTCCTTCAGCAACAAGTCCGTATTCACCGTAACATGAAGAGCCTGTTACACTTCTAATTTCTGAACCATTCTTAGCATAATAACTTGCCCAACAGTAGTATGTAAACATACTAACCATTTCTGATAGCGCACCGTTTACACAAACTAATCCGTAACCTAGGTCGTTAACTTGTGTAAAGTCATTACCTAGCATACTTCTGTTACCAGCTGTTTGTAGTGTAATTGGTAAAGGAGAATTTACACTTTGTACTGTTCTGTGTGCTATAAGGTTTGAATTTTCGTCAATATCGTTTTTAGCATCAACACGTTCTTGTGGAGCCCATGCTGTAACAGGATATACTTTTGCTGGAGCAGCACTTACACTATCGGCATTAACAACATCAACAATAATTGTTACCAAACTCGAAGCTTCTGCTTGTTCTGTAGCTGTACCAACATTACCTCCATTGTTATCTTGTCCTGCATATGTGCCGCCAACAATATCACTAACAATAGTTGCTAATTGTGTAAATGCTGCTGCGGTATAAGGCTTCTGCGCTTCTGGTAAGATACTTACTGCGCCTTCAAAATATGCTTCGGCTGCTCTAATACTTCCTGTGTTGCCACCGTACTGTATATCATAGCTTAATGCATCTACAATATATTTTGTATCACGTTCACATGCGACTGGATCATAAGTGTTTCCGGGAACTTGATTAGCATTGATCCAGGTTGTTAATTCAGTAGCAATAAAATCTCTGTTTGCTTGTAATATTTCACGTGCATAACGTTTATTAGGGTCAGTACCTGGGTCTGACCAAACAACAGTTGCCGCTGGATTACTTTGCATAATAGAGTATATTTCAGCCATTCTGTTTTGGACTGCTGAAGTAGCTACGGGTGAATCTGCAACTTCAGGCAATGCCAAAACTTCTGCTTCTGTAACAGCTAGAGCTGCTAGTGTTTCAGTTAACTGATCATTAATAACTTCGTTCGCATAGCTTCTAATATAAGATAGTCCATTAAGTACACTATTATAGTTTGTACCAAATGCAACGTCAAACCCTAATCCTTCGAGAATATAAAGTGTATCTCTATTACACTTATCTTCATCAAACTCAAATTCTCCTACGCTATCTAAATCAATACCAGTAATCAAACTACTTGTAGTTCCCGTAAATCCTGCACCGTCATTTGAGTTTTGATCTAGAATAATTTCAGCTGTTCCGAAAGCAGGATCGTATTGTGTAATTGCATTAACTTGGAAACGTCTACCGTCTATATAGAATGCACTTGGAGTTTCTGGTTTACGCAAGAACAAGCCTTGATTTGGTAAACTCTTAATCTTAAGTCTAAATGCACTGCCGTCTACTTTTTCAATTACTTGTACAGCACTGTTTCCAGTGAACGCATCAATAAACATACCACCACTAAACACTTGTTTGTTTTGCGATCTTGAGAAACTCGAACCAACTTGAATATATGGTGATTTAGTTAGTACTTGTCCTTCGGGATCTAGTACAACCATATACCCACCGTGTCCTTGTACAGTTACGTTGCTAACACGAGTAGCATCGTTCATCAAGAAGACATCCATGTCTTCGTTTCTTAATGGAGGGTTATAATCATCTGGAAATTCTAAGCCAAATGTAACTGTTCCAACTAAGTTTGCTACTGTTTCTGTTGGACCAAATACTTCTGTCCAATACAATTGAGCTTCTACAGTATTAAATACTGTGCCTGATCTATGCTCTACATTACACTGCCAAAATTTCATTTCAGCTTCAGCTTGGTCGTAAAACTGTACTACATTTCCTACACGATATAAATTATCTGCTTCCCAATCTGTAGGTGCGGCTGCGCCGTTAAATAGGTCTGGTGCAGGATATTCTAGGTTAACACCATAAATGTTAGGAGCACTATTATCAAACAACGATTCTACTATAGTTGCAATGTGTTTCATACCTGCTATGCAACCTGGAATGTTAATGCTTCCTAATGATCCAGGATAAAATTCTCCTTGCATTTCGAGTGAAAATTCATTTCCGCCAGCACGTAAGTCTTTTACAAGTGCATCAACAATATAGCCTGTATCTCTTTTGGATTTTGCTTCTGAATAGTTTCCTATCATTGACGGATATGTAGCATTTATAAATTCTACAACTTGTTCTTGAATAAACTCTTTGTTGTCAATAAGAGTTAGTGCAGCAGTTTCCCAATCGCCTATGTTACGATAGCCAGCACCTGTATTTTTAAGTTTGCTTGGATCTCTTAAATAGTGATAACCAAAGTATCCATCAACGTTACCACTAGTTGGGTTAACATATTCAACACCATTTGGAATATTAGTTATTTCAATAATAACATCGGCAGCACCGCCACCACCTAGTTGACTATCAGGAATAGTAACTAGATCGCCTACTCTCCAATTTTTACCTGAATTTGTAACTTCAATATTTGTAATTGCACCTGTAGCTGATACCTCTAAAGTAAAGACAGCATCTTCTCCGTAACCAGTTGATGCATAATCTTGATCACTTACAACATAGGTTCCTTGTGTACGATTACTATCTGCAGGAGTAGTGCTATTAATTGCACCGATTTCTGTTCTTCCTAATACAAGCCCGTCAAAATCTCGGTCTCTATAAAAGAAAGTTCCTGCATATCTTGATTGTGATACACGTTGTTTAGGTCGAATTAGTACTCGTCTGAATTCATCACCTAAAATAGTTACGTTTGTTGGAACACGAATTGGATAGTCTTCATAGTAAATACCCGATTCAACAAGTAATGTAACTTGTGTTTCACGTACAATATTTCCGTATTCTAATTCTTCACCTGGTTCAAATTCGATTGGTTTAAGTAATTGTACTTCGATCTCATCAGTTTCTGCAACACTAACTGCTCTTGGTCCTGATTCATATTTGTAATCAATAATACGAGCAAGAGCACCTGAATTTCTACCACGTATAACTTTACCTGGAATAATATCTGTGTTTTCAGGATTTGCTTGATCAATAAAACCAAAGTTGCCATTACCTACATTAATTTTGTATGTTGTTTGGCCATCAACAATACTAGGCGCATCTAGTACTCCGTTGTTAATAATATCTACAATTATATCAAATTTTGAATCAATAGCATTATCTGCTAATGTGTCAGGGACAACAGCTGGTTCAATGTATTGTACTACACGATCTTGATATGTTGTTGGTACAGCAGTATTGGTTAAAATATACTCTCTTACTAGTGTTTGTGCATATCTAATACCAGCTACAGTTTCAGTGTATTGACTTCCAATTGCCTTCTGCGCACTTGGATTTGAGAAATAACGGAAACCACTCCAACGAGATAGATAGTTTGCGTTATTACCTAATAATGCATCAAGTGTAACAGCTTCTAAGATATAACCAATATCACGCTGACATATTTCAACGTCATATGTTCCTGCAAAATCTGGATATGTTGCATCAATGTACGCTGTAACTTCTTTCTGAATAAATTCTTTGTTTTCTAGTATAAGTGTTCTAGCATTTGTACGTCCGTTAATTGGACTAGTGATACCTGCTGTAACAATGTCTGCAACACCTTCACCATTGTTGTATGTCATTGTTTGCATATACGGACCAGGTTCATATGGAGCAGAAAGTATAATTTCTTCTGCTTTACGTGACGCTGCATTTACAGTTCTATATGCATATGCTGGATTACGTCCTTCGCGTCCTCTTGGAGTATTTTCTTGGCTATCACTACCTGTCTGTGAAACGTACAAGTTTACTTCACTTGTTGCTGCTGCATTATCAACATATAGTTTTGTTGCTGCTTGCAAATCGTCTGGACCATTTGGTAATCCAAATCCGCTTAATTCTCCCGGGTGATCAGAAAGATGTAGTATACCTTCCATTTGATCGCCTTGTCTACGAACAATTGATTTACGTGGTAGTGCTTGGTTATCTAACCAGTTGCCCTCAAGGTCTTCGTCATATGCCCCATCAGTAATTGTAAATGTACCACTACCGCCACTTAATAATATTTGTGCTACGCCTGTTACAGCGTCTTCTTCAGTTTCATACAATCCAATTAATCTAGTATCTAACACACGAACATAATAAGTTGATCCATTGTCAACACCAAACGGTTCGGTGCCTGTTGTACGGAATACAAACGGTGCTCCGTTAAACGCTTGGCTTAATCCATGATCCTCAATAATTAAACTATAAAGTTCTATACCTGTAGCAGTTAAAGTATATTGACTAACTGTAGTTGGTTCGTCTCCAATTCTAAGTCCGTCACCTGCAACATCCTTTTGTTGATAGTTTCTATCAGCAAAGTTTTTATCAATAACTAGAGCACCTAAATCAAAGTTAGTATCGTAAGTATCATTAAATCGTTGTAGAGCTTCTTGATCAACACTAACATTAGCAATAGGCTGACCATTGGCATTTAATGGTCCAAACAATGATGGTTCAGGGTCATTAGAAACTTTCGATATAAGTTGTTTGACAATTAATTTACCATCTACACTAAAGTCAAATCCAATAGTATCAGATGTTCCGTCTAACTCAAAATCAGATGCAAGTTCTAAAAAATTAATTCCTGATCCGTCACCTTTTACAGCAGGAACTTTGTTTTCGTTTCCTTCGTATGTATTAGGTGTATCACTAAGATCAGTGTATGATATCTGTCCTCCGATACCAAACACTGCATATAATTCGCTAAAGTTTTCGTTTACTTTACGAAACGATTCGCGGATGCTATCACCGGTACCGTCATTACCTTCTACACCAATATCAATGTTCTGCTTTGCCATTTAATTTGCTCCGTTTATATTGCATCTATATTAAAATTTACACTAACGCCACATCCGCAAGCTGATGATGCATTTGGATTTCTAATATCGAATTGTGATCCTATGAGGGATCTTACATAATCTATCTCTGATCCTAGTAAAAAGAATATACTTTCCTTGTTTATTACTAGTTTTGCTGTGCCTCGTTCTATTACTTCAGCATCTGGTAAAATATCATCTGCACTTTGTATAATACCCCAATCATATTCAAAACCTGCACAACCGCCGCCTTTGATATCTAATCTAAGTGCTTCTGCATTGTTTTCTATACAAATTTGTGTTATTTGTTCTTCAGCTGATTCAGTTATTGTAACTACAGACATTTTTTACCTCTCTACGAATGTATTTATTATATAATTTTATAATCTTAATGTAAATATAATTATGTATTTGAAAGAATATAAAAAGCAAACCCGACACGTTCGCATTAGCAAAACAGGCAAGGAACACACCTACAAGCGTGAATTAACGATGTGTGTGTTTCGTTGTGACAGTTGTGATGTAGAGTTTGAACGTGCAAGAGGTTCAATGGATCCTAAACGTTTAAGCAACAACTATTTTCACGTTTGTAAAAACTGTGACGCTAAAGTGTTTGCTCAAAAGAAAGGCGTAGAAAAAAAGCAAGTGTGGAATATGACTGCTTCTAGTTCTACGCCTATTGGTAAGTTGTAAATGCAGGATGGCCCTCAAAATACATCTGTATCATTACGTGTATGGCCGTATCACAAATGATAAGGACAGTACAGAATGTTAGAAATAAAGGAAGGCCACCGTACATTATTTTTTTCTATTCATTGTCAATGATAGAGTTATAGCAAATCCCATATAACATATAGAAAATATTGATAATGCACCTACAGCGTATTGTATATCCATTATATGTTCTTCCAAGTAAATGCTCCAAAGAACATTTCATCCTCAGACATTTGTCCCCAAGGAACACTTCTGCTTGGATCTGGATTCATTGGATTGTCTGCTGAATTATCAAAAGCACCTTCTACGTGTAGTACAGTTCCTTTGGGCATAAACTTAGGTTCACGCCAAGTGTATGATAACTGCCAAGCGTAGTCATAACGTGGAATGTCTATAAGTTCTTCCCAAGTACCATCTGGGTAGTATGCTGTTGCTCGCATACTTTTACCACGAAAGTGCATATGCGGTAAAAATGTATGCAGGTTAATGTCATTTTGCAGTACTATCTCTGCTTCTTGTACAAAGTTAGGATCGTATGGCGGAATATTCGTCCAAGTATTTGGGAATATACAAGCACAATCGCCTGCCATTCTTTCTTCAGGTACTACACCCTCGTCATGGAAGTACAACCCAATACGTGCTTTATCAGTTCTTGCAGTTCCGTCTGGTGTATAGTGTAGTTGTAAGTTTACAATACTACCCGCACGTAACAGTCCGCCAGTGTTAGCATCATAGTAGTCAGGTGTGCCTCCAGGAACATAAGCACTGATTTGTGCGTAGTCCATGTTGCCTTGTCCTTCGCCTGATGTGCCAAGCAAGTTCATGTTGCGTTCACCTGGAAGAGATACTGTATTGAGCATATGGTGCATAACAGTAGGCTCTGAAGGTAAAAACTCCGAACCTCTTAGCCACTTGTCTTCTGTGAGACCAAGGTCAACACTTGTATAACGATATGGAATTGCATTAGGACCCATTGTACCAACTGCTGGAATCTCTTGCGGTGGTACTTCGATAATCATATCAGGTTCACCGTGTACCCACTCTGAAGTAGAGTAAGTTGTTTCTGTTAGAGGATCTCTATCTCCCTCAACAGGTGCACCTGCGTCAATCCACGCCACAATCGTATCAACTTCACGGTTGCTTAGTGTTCTGTGATTAACAATTGTGCCTGCATATTTACGATCAATTTGACCTGGAGGCATTCGCTTTGACACGATAGCCTCTTTAATAGCAGGAGCAAAGCCTTGTAGCATTTGATAGTTAGTCATTGCCCAAGGAGCAATACCACCTTCTCTGTGACATGCTTGACATTGCTCCACAAAGATAGGCGCAACATCTCTCGCATAATCAATTTCATCTGCATAAATTGTAGTTGCAAATAAACTAGTTACTAGCAATATTAATTTTTTCATTTCTTTCCTCTAGTAGTTTGTTGTATCCTTCTTCATCTAAGTGTGTGATAGCAAGCCAAGCGTGAGTCATTTCGTCACCTGTTCTTGAACCTCCCATTACCCACATGTCAGGGTCTGGATTATTTGGATTGTCCGCAGTGTTGTCGTACCACTGCTTGAGTATAATAACTGCGCCCGCAGGTATTAGTGGTGCTACTTCTGGAGCATACAAATGACTGTGATGCCACGTGGCGCTCCAATTAGAGATTTGGCTAACTGCTTCTGTACGACCTGTTTCAGGATAAAAAATCTCTAAACTTGCTGCATTCATCCTTAAATGCCCGTGTGGTTGAAAACTATCTAAACGCACAGGGTGGTCGAAAGTGTGGAAACCTTGTGTCATCTGGTAACCGTGTGGTGGAATAACCAAATCGTCCTGATTGCCTAAGCGGTATAAACTCAAGTCTTGCTTGTACTTCAATTGTTGGCTTTCCTCTTCTGTGTA
>Ga0255778_10004043_pt1 | contig 12187 bp, 3 predicted proteins | sample 071ome_31_FD_179976 | JGI IMG/M metagenome (GOLD analysis project Ga0255778, IMG submission 179976) | Coastal salt marsh microbial communities from the Groves Creek Marsh, Skidaway Island, Georgia - 071405CT metaG (version 2) | ecosystem: Environmental > Aquatic > Marine > Intertidal zone > Salt...
CTGGAGCTGTAGGAGCAGAAGTTGGCGAAGCCTGCTGTTGTAAAAGCTGTGTTGGGGCAGGCTGCGACATCGGAATCGAAGTTGCAGTAGGTGATGCAACCGATGTAGCGGTTGCCTGCGGCACTAGGATGGGTACTAACGTTGCGGTAGGAGCCAGAGGAATCAGAGTAGGGGTTGGATCAATGCATTCGTACTCACCACCGCCTATCGGAGTCCACCTTCCACCGTCACGTTCACAATTTGATTTCATCCAAGAGGGGTATTCACATCCGCTGAGCACAAAAAGCGCAGCTAGTAATAGCAAAGGGATGGAAAACAGTTTCATGTCACGATGCAATCGAATTTTAGAGCAACACTTTCTACGTAAAACAAACAAAACTCAGAATCGTCTAGCCGTAAATAGGTTCATTCATAATCAGCATCCATCGTGTACTGCCAGCCATCCCAGGACTGCCACAAAACGTCTACAGCTGCACCGGCCTGCCAGCACCACCCATCACCCCACCATCTTCCATCCCACGTGGGGCCCCAAGTTCCGGGATCACAGTCGAATCCAATACCTCCTGCAACCCACGCATTACCATCAAATCTTGTAGCTGCCTCTCCTTCGTGAACAACTTTGGCTATTGATAGGGTCACGTCGCCGCGAGCCGAGATAACACACAACGCTTCACCATAAGCGAACCCTCTAAGAGTTCCCCCGTAGACATCTTCTGGTTCGCCTGTGAAGTACCACACTTCGAGTTCAGCACCCACATCCAAAGATAGAGCACATCCATCGTTTATGATCGGAACAGCTCCCAAGCCTCGGAGGTAAATTCCGGTCATCGCATTTTCCAATGGAACTCTTTCAACAAGATCCGCAAAGCCATGGTTGGAGAGCACCAGTGCGCTGCTTTGATTGACACGACCAATCAATATGCCGGCTCCAATTTGGCCTCCTAGCTCTCCTGTCAGTTCGCCATCACCCATCAAACCAACATAAAGAACATCTTGGCCAATCCCAAAGACTCCAGCTACAACTCCTAATTCAACGACCTCAAACTCGACTCCATCGTAATAGGTGACACCTCCGTTGACGCCGATGTTTCCTTGCGCTGTGCTGATGGTAAGAGTGAAATCTGCTCGTTCGACTTCGTACTCAAACATGTCCACCGAAACATTAACACCCGCAATGGTGAAATCTCCGGACTTGTCGTATCTGATGAGCAGAGACGGCGTATTGATGAACACGTCTTCTTCATCCGCAATTTTGAATCTGAAATTGAGGTTGAATTCCTCGAAATCCTCACCAGGGCCACCGTTGTTGCTAGAAAACACAACATCCCCTCTGAGGTACCTGAACTCAGTTTCGTAATCGGAATCCTCAAACTCCAGTGCTTGCCCGACTCCTCCACCCAAGTTCAATAGAGTTTCTAATAGGACTGCGTTATCGACCCCATCACTCACTTGGCTTTCTATGAACGAGACTTCAAAACACCCTTCCTCAATCTCGGCTGATGCGTTGATTTGTTCTCGGGATGTGGTGTAATCCCAATCCCCATCACTCCAGATGCTGCTCAAGATGCTTTTGCAAGCGTTGAGGTTCTGTATATCTTCAAATCCCAGATATAGTTCAACCTCATCTTCCGAAAGACCAGAATCCTCAGAGATCAAACCATCAAGCCAAACGCTCAGCAAGTTTGATGTCTCTTCGTCGTAAGTTTCGGGTATCTCTTCAAATTGTGAGTCGATCACAGCTTTTGCTACAGCCGGAAGAGATGTCATTCCAAGAAACAGATTTGTCCGAGATTCGACCAGACCTGTCTCGTCACTAATGAAAGTATCGATCACTGCAGATGTGTCTAGCTTTATGATTTCCAGCCATTCAGCCGGCTCATAAGGCAGTACATGCAGGCGATCCATTCCGACCAAAGTAATACCAAATCCTGAATTTTTCGAGATCAGCAGCGGGTATTTGAGTTCTAATCCGGCTTCCGAGATCCATACCTGCTCTGCATTGATTCCATTAGTTGCGATGTATTCGGCACAACCGAAGCACGAGTCAATAGTGTCTTGGTGGTCGGTATAAGTTACTAGTTCGACAACTTGTCCTCCGTCGTTGTTCACAAGAGGACCAAAATACGGTGATATCAAACCACCTTTGTAACTAATGACTCCTGGACAATCAGATTCAGGGTCACAATCTGGAATAGCATCGATTGTGAGATTGGGGTCAAAAGGAGGAGATTCAAAAGGATTATTCAGCACGACTCCATGAGACGAGTCAAAGGTCAATGAAAGTCCCTCAAAGTTAGATTGAGGGATCTGGTTGACATCGACATTCCCTGCTCGACCATTTGAGTACCAATTGATCGTGGTTGAGGTAAATTCAACGGCCTCGCCTGCGCTGTTGAACAGATGAGGCAAAGAGGCTCCTCCACCAATGGACAAAACTTCCTCTACGAAGTTTGCAGAGGTTGCTCGAAGTTCAAGATTCCAATGATCAGCGAGAAGCTCGAGATATCCAGCGGCGGGATTAATTGCATTCGGACAACCACTGTCGTCGAAGCTTCCGACATTCCCGGAGAACGAAAAGTTAGCTGGGTATGGCAGGTAAATTGACAGGCCAACATCGTGGTAGTCAATTTTGCTGTCTAGGAATCCGAAGTTGGCTTTTGAGATTAATGTCTCGTATCCATGGATATCGCCACTTGCCCCTCCAGGTGGGATTTGAGCCAAGAAATTGTGCGTTACTCCGCTTCGCCTGATGTACAGATCGGCATCAGCTAAAAGTTCTAAGTCCAGGCAGGACCAGCGTATGTGTCCTGCGTCAACAACATTGAAACCCGGTACAAGCCACGGATTAGTTGACACAGGGTCCCATAAGGTCACGGCGGAGTCATACGGGTAGTCGATTTTGTTGAAATCAAAACCAGGCTTAGGTGGCACAGCTGGGCGATTTCTGGATGTGATTTCAGCAATGATCAGAGTCCAGTTGTCAAAAGCATTTTGCTGTATGACGAATCCGTTATCTGACCAATTAACTTCGTCCGCCACCTGTATGTGCCCGCGTAGCATTCCAGATTCAGACACTATGATCGAACTGAATGTCCCTGTCACCGTTTGGAATTCCAAAGGTTCACCTGAACTGTGGACGTAGTGACTCGCTACAGTTCCATTGTCTAAGCTCCCAGAAACGATCTGATTGCTTTGGATTTCAAAACTGACATCCTCAGCTGATATTTTGAATCCGAATGGTACCGAGGCGACATAGCTGGTGCTTGTCAGGGAGCTAAGTTGCGATGTAATGCCAGTTGGAGTGATGACAAAGTCGTCTGATTGAAATACTGACGATTGCAAAAATCCATCATTTGCATTAATCGCATTCGATCCAGTCCTGTAAACAGGTCCATGTATACCCACACCGCGATAACGCTCGAAATAGTGACCTATTGTTTTTGACTGCGCCACAATCTTTGACGGTGTAAAGGTCATATTCTCCGTAGCGAAGGCTAACGGAAGTTCATCCATCACGAGATACCACGGCATATCTTCAACCCACTGGGTTTGAAGTGGATTTGTCGTAGGTTGCAGGAATTCCAACGGCACACCGTTGGAAAGGGTTTTGGATGCCACGAAGCCAAGATCGGTTGATATGGCAGCACCGGGCAGCAGCACTATTTTCGAGGTTAGACCTTGTTGTGATATGAGTATGCCGTTAGGCATCTCTATTGAAACGTCAGCAATGGCACTCGTTATGAGGTCACTGTTGAAAACGATGTTTTCAACCCTATACTTCATGCCATTTTGAGGCTGAATCACAATAGGATCGTGTACTCCAGTTGCGATTCCTTCTATCACAGTGCCTGAATCCTTCGCAGAGATACCGTCAAATTTGACAGCGATAGTGATAGAGGTTCCCTTGTTAGTCACAAATTGCGTGAAACCGCTCCCGGAACCTTTGAATGTCTGGGTAGATGTCTGTGCCAGGTTTTTCCATTCACAAACATAAATCGGATTTTCGTAGTCGCCGAAATACAGCTCATTTGGCACAACTAAGTCACCAACGCGTACTTTTTGTGTTCGCTCACAGGTCACATTGGCATGAACAGAATCATCAAGTGTGCTCAATTCCTGAAGCACGATTTTGCTCGGCTCAGTCACGTGCGAGGGTTCTCCAGTTTCGGCATCGAGGATCACTACCACGTACCAGTACGTGCCATGAGAAGCATCTTCATCGACATATCTGTACCCAGAATCTGCAAAACCTGCGGAATCGTAAAAAATTTCATCTTGCCCGAGTACCGGAGTCAGTTGAACGTATCCCGATTCTTTCTGTCGAGAACGAAATACCATGTGAGCACGAGCATCACGAATGCCGTTTTTGGACTCTGACTCAATGCTCAAGCACGATTTATCGCCAGCCGCCGGCAAGCCCCAATTTAGCTCGACACCATATTGGGCAAAGAAAGTTAGATTCTGGCACCAAATTGCATCCTCAATGTTTCGCGTGGAATAAGGAATCCCATCGAAATAGGAGCTTGGAGCTTTTACTGGATTGGAAAACGCGGAAACGTCAAGACTCGAATCCCGAGAGGCAACTACGTATGAATAATCAGACGCACCTTCTGGAAGTCCCTCATCGGTAAATGTCGCCCGCCAGTAGCCATTACCCAAATCCTGGATAAACGAACCCATGTCTGCAACGATCAAGGATTTGGATGGCGTCACCTGATCAAGTGAAGATTGGATCGCATCAGCCTCTAAGACAGGGCTGAATCGGTAGATATCGATCATGTCAAACGACGGGTACTGATCAGCAATCCAAGTTATCTGGTTATTTATCTGCCCAGCCTGAATTTGCTTAGGTGCAATACTTGTGATCACTGGGGGTTCGAGCTCTCCAACTATGCCGACCTTGACCGTTACTGGATCAGACCATGAGTAGTTACCGTCTGAGTCATGAGCTTGAACCAAATAAGCTACGTCGAAACTGCCACTTGCACCGTTGATGCTTTCATCGCACCAGTTCTGTAGCGCGTCAAAATCATCGATTGCTAAGGTCGCAATTAGTTCGTACTCGCCACCTTCGATTCTCCGGTAGATCTGGACAAAATCTGTGTCCGAATCGACTTCGATTTGGAAACAGTCAGTATCGATAAATATCGTTTGTCCATCGGGGGATTTTCGTTCCTCACCGTAGGAAACGATTAGAGGTGAATCCGGAGCTTTAGCATCTCTAACGAATGCAAAAACTGGTTGGCTCAGAGAACTTCGGTTACCAGATTGATCGAAAGCCCTTACTCTGAACCATAGATCAGTCTCATCTTCATCAGATTCTGGGACCGCTGGAAGGTTGAACTCATACACAACTCTGGATTGACCATTTTGAGGAACTACCAAGGCAAGTTCGTTCCAACTATCTGGGCTGGATGGCATGGGAGTCCCGGGTAAGGTTTCTGCATCATAGATGGAGTACTGGACCGCGTCGGAAACCGAATTCCAGGCAAGTCGCACAGTTTGTCCGGAAATTGTTGCTACCAGACCCGAAGGCGGATCTGGCGGTATCTGATCCTTGAATCTCGTGCAGTTAGTCTCACCGTTGTTCTCAGCCTGAGGTTGAGGCACACCTTCGTTGCCTAGGTAGTCAACTGGCCTGATGAAGTAGCAATAGATTTGATCTTGCGGCAGAGATCGGTCAGGGGAGTCGTCGTATGTCAGCAGCCCTAGCCCAGGGCTGGGTTGCCCAACTTCGTCTACGAAAGCACCACTTCCTTGGTCAAATCCAATCAGATTCGAGCTGTTCCCTTCAAATCCTTCGAACAGCCAATCATCGCTACTGCCTCCAGGCAAAATAGGATTTTGGTTGATTTTGATGGTGGTCCCGGTACTACTGAAAGTGTTGCTCGCCGGGTAACGGTAAACATTGAAAAATGCAGAAGTAGATGGAGTTTCTGGCCCGTTGACGTCGATATTACCTTCAGAAAACTGCCAACCAACAAAAATTCTTTCGTTGATCCAGCGACGTTGACCCTGATCCGACAGCCAATCTTGATCAGTTGAAAGGTCATCGCTAACAGGGCTGACTTGTAGGACATCAACGGCCTCAGATGAAGCGATAATACTTCCTGATATCGGTTCGTTGACTCCGACTGTTATATGAGAAGTCTCTCCGAGGACAGTTTCAGTGCCGTTCGGGTACTCAAGGCTTACTCTGTACCCAACCTCATCATTAGGGTTGACATCTAAGTCGATAAAACCCATGCCGAGGATTAGAGCTAGTTCATGATGCCTAGAAGCCCATAGCTCTGCTGCCAGAACATTTTGGTCAAAGTAAGCAAAGGCATCGGGCAAGGCGATGGATGCCTTGGGCACAGATAAGTTTGAGCTCAAAAACTCAGAAAGATCATCCCACCATGCGCTTTGGGAGATTTGTGCGAACTCGTTGGCATCGGGAGATTGCCGAGAGATTCCAGAAGCGACCTCAGAGTAACTACCGTTCTCACCGGTTTTTCGTTCTAGCTTGAGGGTAGGCGCACCAGCAGATCCCGGGAGGATTGTTTCATCGTTATCCTCTAGACCTGCGGCATCCCTTCCGAACCATCTGATTAGCACGCTGTTTTCATCTGTAGCCCACACAACAGACTTTGATCCAGTTGTGACGGGCGATTCTGGAGCACCTTGGTTGCACGCTAGTGTCAAAGCCACGGTTAGGATCACGAAAAGGAGCGAGATTCGATTTACGGGTAGAGGGGACATCTTCAAGGCGGGCTTATTCCTGTAAGAGTGAGTACTTGATCTAAGCTAGACGCAATTCCTGAGTTAGGTCCAGTCCGTGTTCGGTCTTCAATCGCGGTAGCTGCATGAGCATGCAAATGACTGATACACCCCTGAGTTCAATCTGATTAGTTTTTGGGTAGTCGGAGACTCAAAGGTCGACCGTTACCCTGTTTATCAAAACCATGAACCTGTGAGGAAAACAAAGTTCGCGATACCCCTACATTTACGGGCTGAAGGGCAAGAGTATCAACACTCACCGTACAATGCTGCAAACTCTCGGAAACCTAGTCACTCTGATGGCGGGCTGTAATGTGTCAATGCACCCATCAAATTCGTCATTTCGTAGAGCCTTGAGTTTTTGACACCATCCACTTCCCAACACATCACTTTTGAATTTTCCGTCAACGCGCAAAAGGTTGGGTAAAATTGCGATAACAGGATAGATGTTATGTCCTTGACCCTTATCAATTCACTGTCACTAATTTTGACATCGTAGCTCTCATATGATGTTTCCAGCCACCGATTTGTACCTGATGTTGTCCAGCAGGAAACCTGATGGCCATCATCGAGCGCACAAATGACGTCTGGACTTGCTGCGATATCAATGAAGTCTGATCCATCTATTTCGTGGTTGAATGATTCGAAGTAGGTGAATCCATCGGGGAATTCCATCGATACATTACCCCGTTCATCCACCACAGACGCATCTGTGTAAATCAGGTCAAAGCACTTGATGTGAGAGCTTGTTCTAACGCAATAACCGGATGTGTTAGGAACTATTTGCAATGCCCTACCGAACTCCAAGTTATCTGACATTTCTGCATCATTGATCTCAAAGATTTTTCTTGGGGTCGTATCAAGCGCCAGGTTATCCAGGCTGTCTGGATCGTACGTAAATCGCAAAGGCTCAAAACCATCTACCACAGCACCAGATTTGAGCTTAAAGTCATTCAATTGCAACCTTGAACCCATCCAACACCAAACGGTCCCGTCTTCCCGGAGAGCACACGATGAGTCGACTTTTTGTGAATGGTCGGCACGTGCTGATAACGCGATTTCAGTAAATCCAGTCCACATTTCAGGAACCTGAGTCGGGGTCAACTGATACTCGACAGTTCCATCATCAGTCGCCATATTTCTGCCCCAGCAACTAACGGCACCATTGACGACAGCACATGTCCGCCCAGGAGCAGTAGCAACACTGGTCACACCACTGTTTGGCCCATAAATCTGTTTTGCTAATAGACTAGGTTCAGTAGACCCATCACCGAGTTGGCCGAAATCGTTCATCCCCCAGCACCATAGCCCACCACTTAGAGTCGTAGCGCATGAATGGGTCGCAGAGCTGGACACCTCATCCACGCCAGAGGTCAAACCAATAACGTAGTAGGCTGGGTCAAAGTCATGCTGTCGGGACTGGGTACTCCAATATTCCAGACTATGGGATGCAGGGTTTCGATCCCATCCGGTCAACCAAGGCGGAAAATCATCATCTGGGGCTGCCCAACATCTGACGCCCCCTGCCACTGTCACGCCGCACCCCACGCCCGTTTCCAGTGATCCAGATATTTTTTCAATCACCTCATAGTCGGCCAGAAGAGTCCCTCGAGGTGCAGGTGATTCTTCCGCCATCCCAGTATTACCACCGTGGCCAGCTTGATAACTGTCCGTCGAAATAAAATACGGCCCAAATACGGCAGATTCACGCCACTTCCTACCCCAACAGACCACGGATCCATCGTTCATCAATAAACAGTCAGATTCGGAACCTGATGCGATGTCAACGGCACTAATCGCATTGATGTTCGAATCAGGAATGCCAGAAACCAACACAGGATTCAGGACAATCTCACCGAACTCTGAATCCCCTGTTTGCAGATTTCCCCAGCACCAGACCTGCCCACTCACAGTAAGAGCACAAGTGTGAACCCTTCCTGTAGAGATCGCAGCGACAGACTCATCTATCCCAAGTACAGGCAGAGGCTCTTCTGGAAGGAAGAATTCCCCCTTAGAACCTCTACCAAGTTGCCCAACGTCATTCACGCCCCAACAAATAACCGTTCCCGATGAGGTCAGTCCACACGTATGTGCGCTACCAGCTTCAATCGATACTAAATCTTCCACCCCAATGTCATAAGGGATACGATAATTCCCCCTCCATTCAGTATCCGGCAAAACCCTGTGATCACCCCAGCACTTCACTCTTCCGATTCGCATTAGGGCACATGAGTGGTAAGCACCTAGCGCCAGCTGAACAACATCTCTTTCTAGTTCTTCGATATCTACTGGAACGCTTGAATCGTACCCTGAACTATCATCATATTGACCACCCTCTCCATCTCCCCAGCACTTAACACCACCAAGGTCGGTAATTACACAAACATGGTTGGAAGATGGCCCCATCCATACAGAACGAACTCCACTGTCAAGTCCGATGACTGGGATGGGCAAAACATAAAAACGATCGGTTTCACAGGTCCGACTACCTACTCTAGTGCCGCAGGGATCTTGGATTCCATTACCGAGTCGACCATAATCCTCAGAACCCCAGCAATAAACTCCACCGTCTAAGGTAACCACGCAAGTGCTCTCAGAACCTGCTGCCACCGAGATGACATCATCTGGAAGTCCAACTACTTGCGTTGCGCCTCCCTCAATCATGCCGCGAGAGATGGCCCCATCACCTAACCACCCACTGCCCCAGCAGTTCACTCCGGCAGATTCAGTGATCGCACAAAAATGGCCTCTACCTGCATCAAATTTGTTTTGCGCCATATCCAACTCGAGAAAAACACTGGGTTGGACAGCTGGAGCTACGGAGTCCTTTTGGCCCACGTTTTCTGAGGATGAGGTCGCAGCAGCTTCAGGAGTTGATGCTGAGTCTGATGTCGATGTAGCGTTGAGTACAGTCGAGGGGTTGTCTTCTACCGGCTCATTATTGGTAACAACCGTAGAACAGGACACCAGAACAAACGTCAAGACGAGCAAAGTAGTAGCAAATGATATTGTTCTCATAACAAAAAACACTTTCAAATTCTATGGTTCGTTTCTGCTACGTTTGATCTCAGATAGTCATCCATTCATAACGGGCTGGAAATGTACTCGACCTGTGACAAATTCTCAACTTAACAGCCCCGGGAACAATACCGTCGTATGCGGTCCGGTCAAACAAAGATACTTAGGAAGGCATGGTTGAGGGATTTACACTCGTTCCAGGCACATAGTTCGTTCAGTTAGAGACCATATGTACTTCGGGCCATCAATACATGGCACGTCCTACCTGAAAAAACCGAGATAGGAAGCAGACTCCATCTTTGGGGAGGGGTAAAAATTGCGATAGGCGACCCTGATAAGAGAATTATGAAGCGATAGAGGATTGGGCATTGAATCGCAGCGCAGGCGTTATGGCGTGTCGCCAAACAAGTTTTTCGCTGACTCGAAAGCGCTAAGAGTTGCAGTTCGTGCGACAAAATGATCAACCATAGGCAGCGGGTATCCATTAATCGACGTGGCGTTTTTTCCGATAAGGGGTGATTCCCATGGTTTGTGCACGTATTTGTCCTCGATATGCCTTAGCTCAGGAATCCAACTTCGAACAAACTCACCATTTGGATCGAATTTTTGTCCCTGTAAGATCGGATTGAAAACTCTGAAGTAAGGAGCTGCGTCAAGGCCAGTGCCTGCGGTCCACTGCCAACCGCCTGTATTAGCAGCAATGTCACCATCTGTCAGGTTTTGCATGAACCAAGACGCCCCCTCCCTCCAGTCGATCAGTAGATCCTTGACTAGAAATGATGCAACGATCATTCTTCCACGGTTATGCATCGTGCCCTTGGCGGCTAACTGACGCATACATGCATCGACGATGGGGTATCCGGTCGCACCGTTTTTCCATGTCAATAAATCGTTGTCATCTAGGTTCCAAGCGATGTGATCAAATGCTGGTCGGAAAGATTTTGTCTCTGTATGCGGGAAGTGATAAATCGCTGCTTGAAAAAATTCTCTCCAGATCAGTTCACTTATCCAGGTTTCAACAGCGGACCGTTGAGTTGATGACAAGGATGGTTTAGTAACCAGGCCGAAAGCCTTTTGCATCAGGACGTCAATTGAGACCATTCCAAGATTCAGAAAAGGTGAAAGACCAGACGTAAGTTCCCGATCCATTCTTGATCGGTTTACGGAATAATCAAAGATATCCCCGTCCTCGGCTAAGAACGCATATGCCTTTTTGAGTCCGGCTATCTCACCCGAGTTAACTGAAGTACTTGGTTCTGGGATTGATGTGGACTCCAATCGTTGCGGTGGTGCGAAGTTTATCGACTCAACGTCATACTCGACCTGTCGTGGCACATGCAGTGATAGCCATCGTTTCTTGTACTGCGAGAAAACTTTGTACGGCGCACCACTGTCAGTACGAACTTCATCCGGATGAAAAATAGTCAGGCCACGTGACAGGATGAGCGGTACTTCCTGAATGATCTTTTCGTCCAGCTGTTTGGCGTCGGGTGTGTAATCCTCTTCGGCATACACAGAAGCCTCAAATTGACTAGATGCTTGTTTGAGAACTTGCTCAGGTTTTCCGAGCTGCACGAAAAGCTTGCTGTTAAGCCTTCGAAGTTGTTTGTCTAGTTCGATTAGACCCGAAAAAAGGAATTCGACGCGACGTGATTGGGTAGCACGAATAAATACTGGATCGAGAATGAATAACGGTATTACTTCCCGTTGTCCCCTAGATGCCAACTCAAGCGTAGGGTTGTGGGTGAGTCGCAGATCTTTTCTCACCCACCATATGGAGTACCCACCATCAGTCATCTAGAAACCTCCACCTCGAAATCTCTTTACTTGCTGCTTTGTGCAATAGGTTGAAGCAATTGAGGCGAGGCTACTCAAACGTTCCTCAGTCCTGATTCGCAGTCGGCGAACGCCAAACCTCTTTCACACCATTACTTCAATTACCGTTTGGGCACAGGGGAAGACCTTTAACATCTCGCCAATTGCTACCTGCGATGATCAAGATCCCTTCAGTAAAGCCCCCTACGTAAGTATTCAAAGGTTCTTCAGCCAATAATTTCGAATGTCATGTGGGAGATTTGAATTATGTTTGGTGCACAGAACAACGGTATTCCAATTATAAAAGAGACGAGTCTGACGAATACTTTATAGATTCCGGTCCAGAGAACACGACCTGTTCAACAGATGACTCTGACGACGGGTTACGCCAGCGGAAAATGAAATGTAAACCTTAGGCTAAGGTAGAGTGTCATACGAAACTTGATGACAGTCTCATATGCCTATGGGTAGTGAGGCTGTTCGTACTGATACGTGATTGTCAGCGACTCAACACCTGGTGACACCGCTTCTGTTAACCAGAACGATCCATACTCGTTGAATCGCTCTACCTGGTAAGCCTTACCAGTGTTGTCTT
>Ga0255778_10004049_pt1 | contig 12173 bp, 9 predicted proteins | sample 071ome_31_FD_179976 | JGI IMG/M metagenome (GOLD analysis project Ga0255778, IMG submission 179976) | Coastal salt marsh microbial communities from the Groves Creek Marsh, Skidaway Island, Georgia - 071405CT metaG (version 2) | ecosystem: Environmental > Aquatic > Marine > Intertidal zone > Salt...
GGAAGATTTTGAAATACTGATGACTTTCAGTCATAAAAATCATGCTGACAAGTTAAATGGCCCCCCATTTACCATGTATCCCATCTGGGACGTGGTAGGCAAGAAAGTGCGGTATATCGCGTGCCAACCGGTTTCTGAAATTCCCGATGATTTGCCCAGCAACTTTACATCAGGCGTTTTGCCTGCAACTCAAGTACATGCGATTACGCATACGGGCCCATACCGCCACGTGGCCAATGCGTGGGCGGCACAAATGATGTATCAACAGAAAAAAATTTTTAGACCAAACAAAAAAACAATCCCATTAGAAATTTACCACAACAGCCCCAAAAACACATCAGAGCTGGAGCTGATCAGTGAAATTCAATTAGGAGCCAAATAATCAGGCATTCATCAGGGCCTCGATTTCATCAGCCTCAATTGGGATGTTTTTCATCAAGTTAATTGGCGCCCCTTGTTCTTGGATAACCACATCGTCTTCTAAACGTACCCCAAATCCTTCTTCCGGGATATAAATTCCAGGCTCAACAGTAAGTACCATATTTGCTTTCATGGGCTCTAAAATAAGTCCATAATCATGGGTATCCAAGCCCATATGGTGGGAGGTGCCGTGCATAAAATATTTTTTATAGGCCGGATGTTCAGATGTTTGGTTTTGGACATCAGCTAAGTCCAAAAGCCCAAGGCCCAACAATTCAGAAGTCATTATTTTTCCAACCTCAACATGATAGGCCTTCCAAAGTACCCCTGGTATAAGCATTTTTGTAGCCTCATTTTTGACCCTTAATACGGCATTATAAATGGCTTTTTGACGGGGGCTAAATCTTCCAGAAACAGGAATGGTCCGGGTCATATCGCTTGAATAATTTCCAAATTCGGCGGCCACATCCATCAGCAAAAGGTCACCCGCTTTACACGCACAATTATTTTCGATATAGTGCAGGATATTTGCATTGTTACCAGAGGCTATGATCGGAGTGTAGGCAAAACCCTTGGAGCGGTTTTTGATAAACTCATGGGCATATTCGGCTTCGATTTCGTACTCCCAAACACCCGGCTTCACAAAAGATAGAATTCTACGAAATCCTTTTTCGGTGATATCACAGGCGCGTTGCATTTGTTGTATTTCTTGGGGGTCTTTTACAGCACGGAGTCGTTGCAAAATGGGGTTGCTTTTGGCAACTTGGTGAGCTGGGTAGGTTTTTTTTGCCCATGCAATAAAACGATCTTCACGGGTTTGGGTAGTTACTGCAGCGCGATAGTGCTCGTTTTTATTGAAATAAAAACAGTTGCATTGTGCAGCCAGTTCAAAAAATATTTTTTCAAATTCACTTACCCAATATATGGTTTCGATCCCGGTTAGTTTTTGGGCTTGCTCTTTGGTGAGTTTTGGTCCTTCCCAGACGGCAATGTGGGGATTGGTTTCACGTACAAAAAGGACTTCACGATGTTTGGTCTCTACCGCATCCGGAAATAAGATCAATATGGTTTCTTCTTGATCAACACCGGTGAGATAAAAAAGATCTCGATGTTGTTCAAAAGGCAGGGTGCTGTCTGCACTTATTGGATAGATGTCATTTGAATTAAAAACAGCCAGACTTTGAGGGACCATTGCCTTACTAAAGTCGGCTCTGTTTTTGGAATAAAAAGCGGCAGTGAGGGGAGTATATCGCATAATGTTTTAATTGAACACTACTAAGATACTTTTTTCGTAATTTCCCCTACTAAGAACTTAAATATTATGTGGAAAAAAACAATAGCACTCTTATTTTTTAGTGCCGGGCTTTCTGCCCAACCGGGCCCCTCTTCAGTGGCAACTATTCAATCAGCGCTAGAACAGCAAAAGGCGTTAAAACAGGATTCTAGGGTAAAAAATATCCCTTTCAAGTCCATAGGCCCCGCGGTCATGAGTGGCCGTGTTGTAGCCCTAGCGGTCAACCCCGACCAGCCAACCGAGTTTTATGTTGCTTATGCATCGGGTGGGGTATGGCACACCCAAGACAATGGGATAAGTTTTGCACCTATCATGGAAAATGCACCAACCCAAAACATCGGGGAGCTAGCCATGCATTGGCCCAGCCGAACCTTATGGGTGGGAACAGGAGAAAATAACGCCTCCCGATCGTCCTATGCAGGTATGGGGATGCTCAAAACGACCGACAATGGGGCTTCTTGGACCACCCATGGCCTCGAAGGAAGCCATCACATCGGCAAAATACTTATCGACCCCAAAAACCCAGATCATGTGATTGTAGGGGTCACAGGAGCACTATATTCTGATAACCCCGTGCGAGGGGTATATCGTACCACAGATGGAGGTGCCAATTGGGAGCAAACCTTGTATATCGACGCACAAACCGGAATCATTGATATGACCACAGTGCCCGGCCAGTTTGAAATTCAATATGCTACGGCTTGGCAAAAAGATCGTAAAGCATGGAATTTTGATGGAAGTGGCGCCGGGTCGGGGATTTATAAAAGCACCGATGCAGGTCAAACATGGACGCTAATATCTACTCCAGACAGTGGTTTTCCCACCGGGCAAGGTGTAGGACGTATTGGCATTGCAGCCTATGACCATAATGTTTTGTATGCAATTCATGACAGCCAATTTCGTAGAGACAAAGAAGACGAAGAGCCACAAACAGGGTTGACGAAAGAAGACTTTAAAACCATGTCAAAAGCTGCCTTTATGGCCTTGGACAACAAAACGCTGAACAACTACCTTCGTCAAAACGGGTTTCAGGAAAAATACCGTGCAGAAAATGTAAAAAACCTAATCCGTCAAAACAAGGTCCAACCCAAAGAACTGGCAACCTACCTCGAAGATGCAAATTCCATATTGTTTGACACCCCTGTAGTTGGAGCTGAAGTATACAAAAGTACCGACGGAGGAGCGACATGGAACAAAACCCACAAAGGATATTTAGACGCTGTCTATTACAGTTATGGCTATTATTTTGGACACATCCATGTGGCACCTTACAACGCCGATAAGATTTATATCTATGGGGTTCCAATTTTGACATCTTCTGACGGCGGGGCCTCATTTTCTAATATTGGAAAATCTAACGTACACTCCGATCATCATGCGCTATGGATCAATCCCGATCAACCGGGGCACCTGATCAATGGAAATGACGGAGGTGTTAACATTACCTACAACGATGGAGCAAATTGGATGAAAAATAACTCCACCAACGTTGGTCAATTTTATGCAATCAACGTAGACCATCAAACGCCCTACAATGTCTATGGTGGATTGCAAGACAATGGCGTTTGGAAAGCGGCGCACAATGCTGTAGAAAACGAACGTTGGCAGGCTTCTGGACAAAACCCATGGACTTCTATAATGGGAGGAGATGGCATGCAGGTACAAATTGACAATCGCAACGCCAATATTGTCTATACGGGATTTCAATTTGGGAATTATTATCGTTTGGATTTAGAAAATGACAAAAACACCCCAATCCAACCCAAACATGATCTGGGCGAAGCACCGTACAGATTTAATTGGCAAACGCCCATATTGTTATCCTCACACAACCAAGATATTCTCTATTTTGGAAGTAATAAATTGCACCGGTCCTTAAACCAAGGCACAGACTGGGAAGCCATTTCTCCAGACCTAACTCAAGGCGGCCGCAAAGGCAATGTAGCTTATGGGACATTGACTACCATTAGCGAATCTCCCTTTCAATTTGGGCTTATATACACCGGAAGCGATGATGGTAAAATTTATCGAAGCGACAATGCAGGAGGAAGCTGGGAAGACCTCTCCGAAAACCTGCCAGCACACCTTTGGGTAAGTCGTGTAGTAGCTTCGTCGCACGACAAAGATCGAATATATGCAACGCTTAATGGCTATCGATGGGACGATTTTACCGCTTACGTTTACCGCAGTGAAGACCGAGGTAAAACCTGGAAAGCGATAGCAAATAACCTACCAGCATCACCGGTCAATGTGATTTATGAAGACCCTGTAAATGAAGAAATCCTCTACCTAGGAAATGATCATGGTGTCTATGTAAGCCTCGATGGAGGAGCACGCTGGGAGGCATTTGATCAGGGGCTAAACACCGCTGCCGTACATGATTTGGTCGTACAGCCCGAGGCCAAACATCTAGTAGTGGGGACCCACGGCCGATCAATTTATATTGCCGACATTGCTCAACTTCAAACCTTGGACAAAAATCGCTTGGCAAAAGACCTGCACCTTTTTGATGCCAAGCCCACAAGACAGAGTAACTCTTGGGGCAAAAAACGCAGCCCTTGGAGTGCCGCACGCACACCCGAAACCACCGTTACGGCCTATGCCAAAAAAGGAGGAGACTACACCGCTAAGATCACTACAGATAAAGGAATTGTTCTCCATGAGATGAACGGTCAGCTAGACGCTGGAATCAATTTCTTGAACTACGACCTTAGTGTTTCCAAATCGGGCCAAACAGCTTGGAATAAGAAAAACAAAAAAGCACCTCTTAGCCCTGCAGATAATGGAATAACCTATTTGCCAAAAGGCAACTACACTCTCCACGTGACCACAAACGGGACTACTGCAAAAACAGAGATCATCGTACAGTGATTATTTATGTTTAAGCTTTAAGTAAAAAACAATCCATTCAGAAGGCAAAGTTTCAACAAAATGAAATTTTGCCTTCTTGTTTGTTAAAGAGGTTTAAAAAAACTCGGAGATAAATTTGTCTTCAGGCCTTTATGCCCTAATTTTACAACCGAATTGAATTTATCATTATGTCAACTTCATCCATTGTTAGAAAAGTAACCATGGCCCTATCGGGTTTGTTTCTGGTGGTGTTTTTGTTTCAGCACTTTACAATCAACTTTTCATCGGTTTATAGTGCCAAAACCTTTAACAGCCTTTCTCATTTTATGGGAACCAATCCCCTGGTACAATTTGTACTACAACCGGTTTTAATTTTTGGGGTCATATACCACTTTGTGATGGGGTTTGTCCTTGAGATACAAAACCGCGGTGCACGTGCAACCAAATACGGGAGCTACAACGGCGGAGCCAATGCCAGTTGGATGTCACGAAATATGATCCTCTCAGGAATCGTAATTTTATCTTTTTTGGGCTTGCATTTTTATGATTTTTGGGTCCCTGAGATCAACCACAAATACATCGAAGTACTGCCCGAAGACCCCAACCGTTATTACGAAGAATTGGTACATAAATTTCACAGTCCAGTGCGGGTTGGAATTTATGTGTTGTCTTTTGTTTTTTTATCATTACACCTACTACATGGCTTCAATTCTTCATTCCAATCTTTGGGCGTCAACAACAAATATTCTGTTACAATCCAAAAGCTAACACGCGCTTTTGCTATTTTGATTCCATTAGGATTCATTTTTATAGCGCTATATCATCACCTCAACGCATTTTAGATGGCAACACTAGACTCAAAAATCCCACAGGGGCCACTTTCTGAGAAGTGGACCAATCACAAAAGCAAAATCAACCTGGTAAGCCCAGCAAACAAACGCCTCATTGACGTCATTGTTGTAGGGACTGGCCTTGCGGGGGCTTCTGCCTCAGCAACTTTGGCAGAGTTGGGGTATAACGTAAAAACGTTTTGTTTTCAAGATTCACCAAGACGTGCGCACTCAATTGCAGCACAAGGGGGGATCAATGCCGCAAAAAACTACCAAGGAGATGGAGACTCTACCTACCGCTTGTTCTATGACACCATAAAGGGTGGGGACTATCGCTCCCGTGAGTCCAACGTTTATCGTCTGGCAGAAGTATCGGCAAACATCATCGATCAATGTGTTGCACAAGGGGTGCCTTTTGCTCGAGATTATGGAGGGCTATTGGACAACCGTTCTTTTGGCGGCGTGCTGGTCTCAAGAACGTTTTATGCAAAAGGACAAACCGGCCAACAGCTATTGTTGGGGGCCTACTCGGCGATGAACCGCCAAATTGGCCGTGGAAAAATAAAAATGTACAACCGCCATGAAATGATGGATTTGGTAGTCATCGACGGCAAAGCCCGAGGGATTATCGCCCGCAATTTGGTTAATGGAAAGCTAGAACGACACAGCGCACACGCAGTAGTGATTGCTTCTGGAGGATACGGCAACGTATTTTTCTTATCCACAAATGCTATGGGGAGTAACGTTTCTGCCGCCTGGAAAATTCATAAACGTGGGGCGTATTTTGCCAACCCCTGTTTTACACAAATCCACCCAACATGCATCCCTGTTTCTGGAGACCATCAATCCAAACTAACGTTGATGTCTGAGTCGCTCAGAAACGATGGCCGAATTTGGGTACCAAAAAAATTAGAAGACGTCAAAGCCATTCGAGCAGGCAAGCTCAAACCAACCGATCTTGCAGAGGAAGATCGCGACTACTATCTCGAGCGTCGTTATCCTGCTTTTGGAAACCTAGTACCCCGTGACGTCGCCTCAAGGGCTGCTAAAGAACGCTGTGATGCTGGTTTTGGTGTCAATGCGACAGGAGAAGCAGTCTATCTTGATTTTGCTGCTGCAATCCAACGCTACGGTAAAGAACAAGCCCATGTAAAGGGGCTGGACGAAAACGATGCGGCATTGGTCAAAAAATTAGGGCAAGCGGTCGTTAAAGCCAAATATGGCAACCTTTTTCAGATGTATGAAAAAATTGTCGATCAAAACCCTTACGAAACTCCCATGATGATCTACCCAGCGGTGCACTATACTATGGGTGGGGTATGGGTCGATTATAACCTGATGACCACCATCCCAGGATGCTATGCAATTGGTGAAGCCAACTTCTCAGACCACGGCGCCAACCGTCTTGGAGCTTCGGCATTGATGCAAGGATTGGCCGACGGCTATTTTGTTTTGCCCTATACCATTGGAGATTATTTGTCCAATGACATTCGTACCGGTACCATCTCTACAGACGATCCTGCTTTTGAAGCCGCAGAAAAAGAAGTTGCCGACAAACTTCAAGCCTTTTTGAACTGCAAAGGCAAAAACTCTGTTGACTATTATCACAAGCGCTTAGGGAAAATCATGTGGGACAAATGTGGGATGTCTCGAAATGCTGATGGACTTCGAGAGGCTATTGTTGAAATAAAAGCCTTACGCGAAGATTTTTACAAAAATGTCAACGTAACCGGTACCGCATCAGAATTTAATGAACAACTGGCCAAAGCGGGACGTGTAGCCGACTTTCTTGAGCTTGGCGAACTCTTTGCAAAAGACGCCTTGGAACGTACCGAATCCTGTGGAGGTCATTTCCGTGAAGAAAGCCAAACGCCCGAAGGAGAAGCCCTTAGAGATGACAAAAACTTTACGTTTGTTTCTGCCTGGGAGTATCAAGGCGAGCCCGCACAAGCAAAACTTCATAAGGAACCCTTGAATTATGAAGAAATAGAAGTTAAAACCCGTTCATACAAATAACGAAACAATGAAATTGACCCTAAAAATTTGGCGTCAAGCCAACGCCCAAGCACCAGGAAAAATGGTTACCTATCCCATAGATAACGTTTCTCCTGACATGTCTTTTTTAGAAATGATGGATGTACTCAACGAACAGTTGATTCAAAAGGGGGATGATCCAGTTGCTTTTGATCACGATTGCCGCGAAGGGATTTGTGGGATGTGTTCAATGTTTATCAACGGAGAAGCTCATGGCCCCGACCGCTTGGTCACGACTTGTCAACTACACATGCGTAAGTTTAAGGACGGTGATACCATAACAATAGAGCCGTTTCGTGCCAATGCGTTTCCGGTAATCAAGGATTTGGCCGTCGATCGCTCCGCTTTTGATCGTATTCAACAAGCAGGAGGCTTTGTTTCGGTCAACACCTCAGGGAACACCCAAGATGCCAATGCCATACCCATAGACAAGCACGATGCCGATCGCGCATTTGACGCGGCAACCTGTATCGGCTGTGGTGCCTGTGTGGCCACTTGCAAAAATGCCTCAGCAATGCTGTTTGTCTCCGCTAAGGTTTCGCAATACGCCCTATTGCCACAGGGAAAAGTTGAAGCCACCGACCGGGTGCTTAACATGGTCAAACAAATGGATAGCGAAGGCTTCGGAAATTGTACCAATACGGGCGCTTGTGAAGTAGAATGCCCCAAGGGGATTTCTTTAGAAAATATTGCACGTATGAATCGTGAGTACCTAAGCGCCAGCATCAAAGGATAACTTTTGAAGGCAATAAAAACCTGAACCCTTTAGCCCTGCTAAAGGGTTTTTTTATTGGAATAGATCCAGACCCAAAAGTTTTGTATTTTAGAAAAATCAAACAGCGTATCGATGAAAAAAATATTATGCTTAGGCCTGTTGGTCGTATCAACTCTGTCTTTTGGTCAAAACATATTGCCACTTCGCGAGCGTGCAGCGGTGATTGAGCAATTGCAAGAAAAACGCCTCAATATACTATTGCCGCAATTGATGGCACAAACCGACTTGGATATGTGGGTACTCATTACGCGTGAATACAACGAAGACCCCGTAGTCAAAACACTATTGCCCCCTACCTGGCTTAATGCCCGTCGGCGAACAATTTTGGTCTTCAACAAAGACCCCAAAACAGGTTCTGTAGAACGTGTGGCAATGACGCGTTATGCATTTGGAAAACATTTTCCTTCGGTTTGGAACAAGGAAGAGCAACCAGACCAGTTTCAAGCATTGGCCGATTATATCGTGACTAAAAAACCTCAAAAAATAGGGATTAATATTTCTAAAGAGTATGGCATCACAGATGGTTTGGTACAAACCGATTACCAAGGGCTCTATGATGCATTGCCTGTTACCTATCGCAAGCGGTTGGTTTCTGCAGAACCCCTAGCAGTTGCTTGGATCGAAACCCGAACCCCGCAAGAAATGGTGCTTTTTCAGCAACTCACCGAAATCACCCATCAGATTGTAGCAGAAGCTTTTTCGACTCAAGTTATAACTCCGGGGGTTACCACCACCGAAGATGTCGTTTGGTGGATGCGCGAAAAAATTTTGGGGATGGGTTTAGCTACCTGGTTTCACCCTACGGTTGATGTGCAACGTTCCGAAGCCAGTGATTTATACGCCTTTGATGGGCAACAGAAGTTTGACGTCATTTTACCCGGTGATCTTCTGCATTGTGACATCGGGATCACTTACTTGACCCTAAATACCGATTGCCAAGAGTTGGCCTATGTACTGCGGCCTGGCGAAAAACAAGCGCCCACATATTTGCAAGAAGCCCTGCGACAGGGCAATCGGGTACAAGATCTATTCACACAACGATTTAAAACTGGACGTACTGGCAACGAAACCTTGGCAATGAGTCTTAAAGCAGGTCGCGATGAAGGACTTCGCCCCCAAATATATACACATCCTTTGGGGACTTATGGCCATTCTGCAGGGACTACTTTTGGTATGTGGGACGCACAAGAGGGAGTGCCCGGAGATGGCGACCGCCCCTTGCATGAAAATACGGCTTACGCCATAGAACTCAATACCAAAGTATATATCGATGCTTGGAAAAAGGATATTCGAATAATGCTCGAAGAACCCGGCTTTTGGGGAAGCGAAGGTTTTAGATATATACACGGCCGTCAAACCCAATTGCTGCTTGTTGGAGGGCAATCCCAGCACCTGGGAGAGTAATCTTTAGGGGCCCTGTATAAAATTCTTTTAAGGAAAACATTTCAATATTTCAAAAGGAGCCGAGAGGCTCCTTTTTTTATACTTAGGTTGGTTATGCGGCCAAAAGTAGATCGAAAACTTTTTGAGATTTAAATCCCTAACCCCATTGGATTAAAAAAAATCATTAACTTACTATTGCCTTAAATCAACCTACTTATGTACCGCATAATCCTATTTTTTCTTTATTCGGTCGTACAATATGCGCAGCAGCCTGATACCATAATTGGCGTTTTGTTAGACGCCAATAACCAAGCGGTCAAAGGTGTTTCGGTGTCATTAGAAGGCACTTCCCTGCAACAATTTTCAGATACTTTGGGCCATTTTGAATTGACCCTCCCACCAAACACAACATCGGGCACCCTAGTCCTTACCCACTCCGATTTTCAAAGTCAATCCGTCCCATTTTCAATGGTGTCTGGCACCTTAGATTTGGGGATCTGGCAAAAGCACCTATGATGGTACTTTTGAACTGGACGACTTACGAATAGTCGATCTTAGAGCAAGTGCTAAACTCTAACAAGCCGTGATGAAACCCTTATTGCTGCCCAACTGGAGGTGGACCAGGAGGGACCAACCCTTCATATTGGTACGTGCCTTTTCGGGCCTTGAACTCGTCCTTAACTTCTTGCACCAATTTGGGATTGGTAAACATATCAAGCATGGTCATGCTGAGGGCTTTAGCGGCATAAACCATGCCTTTATGGCCAATAGACATTCCACCACAAGCGACCACGGCCCAAGAGTGCCAAGGGGTCCCTTTTGGTGCTGTTGTCACTCCAAAGCGTACGGTAGGCACCAAAAAGCTGACATCACCCACATCGGTAGATCCTCCTCCAGGATGTTCCAAAGTTTCTCGTAGCGGTTTTATTGCGCCGTCGATACCGAGTTTGGGTTTGCCTGTTGCTTCTTGAATTTTATAAGCAAAGGCGGTTTCTTCTTCCGTATAGGTAATGTCTCCTAGCAGCTCTAGGTTTTTTTGCGCAGCGTGTCCGCCAGCCCGGTTGGGCAGTATTTCGTGGATGCCAGACACCAATGAAATTTTGTGGTCGACATCGGCCAAAATCGCTGCTCCTTCGGCCATGGCTTGTACCCTTTTGTACACCGGATCTAGGGTTTCTCTTTTGCTATCACGAACCCGAACCCAGATTCTAGAATAGTCCGGGACGACATTGACTACTTGACCACCGTCCTGAATATGATAGTGGATTCTTACTGTAGGTTGAATGTGTTCTCTATAAGAATTGATGCCGTGTGTATACAATTCTAATGCATCGGAAGCACTACGGCCGTTCCATGGATCAGCAGAAGCATGTGCGGTAGCACCATAAAATTCTACAATAAAATCGATCAGTGCGAGTGAACTTTGTACATCTGCTTGGGTATTGTCAGCAGGATGCCAGTCCAAACAAACATCAAGATCATCAAAAAGCCCGGCACGAGCCATCCAGAGTTTTCCAAAGAACTTTTCTTCGGCTGGCGTTCCAAAAAACTTAACGGTTCCTTTGATTTTGCCTTCTGCAATAAGATTTTTGATGGCCACGGCCGCACCCAAACTTGCGGTTCCAAAAAGGTTGTGTCCGCAACCATGTCCTGCCGCACCCGCAACCAAAGGAGTTTTTTCGGGGACTGTTTTTTGAGAGATGCCGGGTAAGGCATCAAACTCTCCCAAAATTCCAATTACAGGGCTTCCTGAACCATAGGTCGCTACAAAAGCGGTGGGGGTATCTGCAACACCCACTTCAACGTCAAAACCATTGGCCCGCGCGTATTGGATGAGCGTTTCTGAAGACACCTGCTCTTGAAAAGCGATTTCTGCCGCCGCCCATATTTTATCACTAATGCCGATGAGTGTTTCTTTTTGAGACTCGATATCGGAGATTAATTCTTTTTTGAGTTTTTTAGCGTTTTGTGCCACAACAAAAGTGCTACACAAAAGACCGGTAATAATGAATAATTTTTTCATTGCATACAACTATTTAGAATTCTGAATTTACATTATTTTTTCATACAAAATCAGGCGCGTCTTTTGACACGCCAAAAAACGGCAATACTCCATAAAAAAACACCGCCAAACAAATAGGGGGTGTCGATAAAACTGAGTTTGGTGTACATGATGCCGACCACTACAAAGCAAAGCGTCCCAGCAAGACCAAGAATAAGCTGGCCGATTAGCGCGATTTTATTTTTCATTCATACAAGATACAAAAGGATAAAATAAACTGTAATTTTGAGCCATGATTCGTCTTTATCTTATTGGTGTCGGAATTTTAGTTACGGCTATTATTGCCAATATTTTGGCGGGCAAAATGGGGCTCAAAAGCTGGTATGATTTTTTGACGTCGCTAAATGCAGGTCATGGATTTGCGGGTTTACGCGGCCTCGATTTGGCATGGCTTTTTGTCGTTTATCCGTTGACTTTGGGTTTGGGATATCGTTTGGGCGTTTTTTTGTTTCAAAAATTAAATTTAATACTATGACCAGTACAGTTACCTATCAAGGCGCATTGCGGACTTCTTGTGTTCATTTG
>Ga0255778_10004058_pt1 | contig 12161 bp, 11 predicted proteins | sample 071ome_31_FD_179976 | JGI IMG/M metagenome (GOLD analysis project Ga0255778, IMG submission 179976) | Coastal salt marsh microbial communities from the Groves Creek Marsh, Skidaway Island, Georgia - 071405CT metaG (version 2) | ecosystem: Environmental > Aquatic > Marine > Intertidal zone >...
CATACCAGTATCTACACAGGGAGCATCAAGTGGTTTTAAGTAACCGTCTTCTTGTTTATCAAATTGTGTAAAGACTAAATTCCATATCTCAATATATCGATCTCCATCTTCATCGGCATGTCCAGGGGGGCCGCCTGGGATTGACTCTCCATGGTCATAGAAAATTTCACTGCAAGGACCACAGGGTCCTGTATCCCCCATTTGCCAAAAATTATCTTTGGCGCCACATCTGGATATTCTATTCTTTGGGAATCCAATATCATTGACCCAAATATCTTCAGCCTCATCATCTTCCTCAAAGACACTCACCCATAATTTCTCAGGAGGTAATCCTATTTCCTTAGTTAAAAACTCCCAGGCAAATTTAATAGCGTCTTTCTTAAAGTAGTCACCAAAAGAAAAATTACCAAGCATTTCAAAGAAAGTATGGTGTCTTGCGGTGTAGCCAACGTTCTCAAGATCATTATGCTTTCCACCTGCTCTTACGCAGCGCTGGCATGATGCTGCGCGCTTATATGGTCTCTTTTCTGCACCACTGAAGACATCTTTAAAAGGAACCATGCCAGAATTGGTAAACAATAGAGTTTTATCGTTATGCGGAACAAGACTAGAACTGGGCTCTATTGCGTGATTCTGTTTTGCAAAATAATCAAGAAATTTTCTGCGAATTTCAGCTGTTTTCATTAGCACAGTAATTAAATTAAAGCGACATTATATAATACCTCATTCTAATATTAATGAAGTATCTCCAGCCCCCTGTCTTAATATCTCATAAGGGTTTTTTGTAAAATCTATTACGCTAGTTTGAACAGCGGGACAATAAGCCGAATCAATAATAACATCTACCTTATTCTCGAGAGCCTCAACAACATCCTCCGTATTAAAAAACTCATAGCCCTCAATAATGAGCGAGACGCCAATGATTGGTTGAGATAGCTCTTGAAGTATGTCTTGAACAATTGTGTTTGAAGAAATTCGAATTCCAATGGTTTTTTTCTTTGGATGAACTAATCTGTTGGGTACTAATCTAGTTGCTTCCAGAATAAAAGTATAGGCACCAGGTAAGACCCTCTTCATTAACCTAAAGGCATCATTATTCATTTTTGCAAATTCACCGATATGATTAAATGACTCTAGCATTAAAGTAAAGTCATGTCTTTTTGAGAGTTTTCGAATCTTTCTGATTCTATCGATGCCAATTTTATTATCTAAAGAAGTAACTATCGAGAATCCTGAGTCAGTAGGAATTACTATCACACCTCCTGAAATAATTACCTTGGCTATGTGACTAATCAATCTTTTTTGCGGATTATTAGAATGAACCTGAAGGATTTCTGTTTTCATCTAAATGTAATTTAGAACAAAATTTTTTCCATAATCATACAAAGGAATTTTGCCTAATTCTATAATCTGATTTGGCCATCCATGAAAATCTGACCCACATGAATAAAGCAACTCAAACTCATCAGCAATTTTTTTAGATTTAGCTATATCATCTGAACTTGAAAATGAATTAACAATTTCGATACCATCCAATCCGATTTCCTTGAGTTCACTAGTTAGTTTTTTAAGTTTTGTTAGGGTCATTTTATATCGAAGTGGGTGTGCTAGAATTGCCACACCTCCTGCGCTATGTATCCAATTAACCACATCAATTGATTTAGCCCATTCGCCCTCCACAGCACCAGGCTTATTGCCAGTCATATATTTCTTAAAAACAGAAGACATATTTTGACAAACTCCTTCTAGGATTAGCATCTGCGCGAAATGTGTTCTTGTTATGTATTTTGTTTTACTCAATGATCTGGCTTTTTTGTATGGATTTTCTATGCCGACTTTTTGTAAACCTTTACCAATCAATTTTGCTCTATTAATCCTGAATTGATTATTTTTTTGAAGTCCGCTGATGAGAGTTTTATTTCTATCATTAATTCCAAGACCCACTATATGGATAGAGTAAGGGCCATGCCTTGCAGAAATTTCAACACCTTTAATGAAGTCAATATTAAATTCTTTAGCGGTCTTCTCAGCTTCAGCTAGTCCCTCTATAGAATCATGATCAGTAAGAGAAATAAATTGACAATCAGCATTTACTGCTTTATTGATAATTTCTTTAGGCGATAATACACCATCAGAATAGTAAGAATGTGTGTGTAGGTCAATGTTCACTACTTTAATATGATATATGTTCTGACAGTTTTTTGAAATTTTCTAAATTGGAATTATGTGTGGGATAGTTGGTGGCGTTTGCAAAGTAAATATCGTGCCTTTTTTAGTTAAAGGTCTTAAGCATTTGGAATACAGAGGCTATGACTCTGCTGGCTTGGTTGTCAATATCGATAGTGAATTTAAAAGATATCGTGCAGAGGGGAAGGTTTCAAATTTAGAAAACAAAATATCAGAATCTAAATCTAAATTGATTTCCAAATCTGGTATTGCTCATACAAGATGGGCTACTCATGGAGTTCCGTCTGAAAATAATGCTCATCCTCATATTTGTAATGACTCAATTGCTGTTGTCCAAAACGGAATAATTGAAAACTTTCAATCACTTAAAGATGAACAAAAAAAACAAGGCTACATATTTACTTCTGATACAGATACTGAAGTGATAGCTCATTGCATATATGAGAGTTTTAAAAGCTCAAAAAACTTATTAGAAGCAACAAAAAAATCAATAAATAAATTCAAGGGATCTTTTGCAATTGCAGTAATGTCAAAAAAAAACCCAAATGAGATTGTAATTGCAAAAAGATCCGCTCCTATGGTCATAGGCCTCAGTGACAAAGGATTGTTTTTTGCCTCAGACAAGCTTGCTCTTTTGGAATTAAGTTCAACTTTTATTTATCTTCAAGACGGAGATATAGCGAATATATGTTTAGATAAGTTAAATATTTTTAATCAAAATGGAGAATTAGTATCGCGTGATAAAGTTGAAATCAAACTCAAACCAAATCAAATTGATAAAGGTGGATTCCCTCACTTTATGCTTAAAGAAATATATGAACAACCTCAATCAATTAGAGACACCTTAGAATCTCGTATTTCTCATAATGAGGTTTATATTGAGTCATTTGGTCATAACGCAGGTAAAATTTTTTCTAAGGTTGATCATGTAAAAATAATTGCATGCGGTACAAGCTATAATGCTGGTTTAGTTGCAAAATTTTGGCTTGAAGATATTGCTCAAATTTCTTCAAGCGTTGAAATAGCTAGTGAGTATAGATATAGAAATTCTATCACTCCAAAAAATACTCTTTTTGTGACAATATCTCAGAGCGGTGAAACTGCAGACACATTGGAAGCTTTAAAGAATACAAAATTAAAGAACCCTCAATCTCATTCTCTTACCATATGTAATACTGCTGAATCCAGTCTTACAAGAGAATCAGAAATTGTTTTTCTTACCCACGCTGGACCAGAAATTGGAGTAGCTTCGACAAAAGCCTTTACTACACAATTGGTCTCTCTTGCCCTTTTGACAGTTAGCATTGGAAAGGCCAAGAAAACTATCAATTCATCTCAAGAAGAACTTATCGCTAAAGGTCTTAATAGACTTCCTAGTCTAATTGAAGATGCTCTCAAATATGATAAAAATATTGAAGATATAGCTGACGAATTCAGTGATAAATATAATGCTTTGTTCCTAGGCAGAGGAACTATGCACGCCATTGCAATGGAGGGGGCGCTCAAACTTAAAGAAATAAGTTATATTCATGCCGAAGCTTTCCCTGCTGGAGAACTAAAACATGGACCTATTGCCCTCATAGATAAGAAGACACCTGTTATTGTTGTTGCACCAAAAGATGAACTTCTTGATAAGTTAACTTCAAATTTGCAAGAAGTTAGGTCTCGAGGGTCTCAAATGTATGTTTTTAAAGATGCACTGGCGGATATAAATATTGGTGAAAATGTGAAAATCATTCCAATAACCAAAGGACTTGGAAGAATTACTGGTCCGATTTTATTTGCAATACCATTGCAACTTCTTAGTTACTATGTTGCTCTTAAAAAAGGTTGCAATATTGATCAACCAAGGAATTTAGCAAAGTCTGTTACGGTGGAGTAATTTCGAAATAATAATACAACCATCCACTAAAGTCTTTATTTCCAACACTTTACAGATATTAACCGATTCACTTTCTTTGTATTTTATTGAAGAAAAACACAAAAAACTTTTAGACCTAATTTACGATTTATCTGAGAATCAAAATCTGACTTCTAAGGAAATTTCAGATTATCTAAATGACAATGGATATAAAACTGCAAGAGGTAATTCAGAGTTTTATCCAAAATTGGTTTGGATGATTTTGAAGAAATACAGAAAGAGATTAAGTCGAATTGGTAATTATGAGGCGATCTATATATGTTAATATGATATTATGTCTCATTATGAGATATATTTTCCTTTTACAAAATTTATTTTTTATCATTTTCTTTACCGTATCTACCAATGTTTTTTCTAAGGAGTTAATTACTAAAGAAAACACTATTGGATCATTTACTATTCAAATTTATAGATATTCTTCAAATGCAAATAAATTTTCTTGTGATGTAAGTTTAACTGGTCATAAATCCATAAACGAGTCTATCGATTTATTGCTTTTTAATTCATCTAATGAATTAAAAAGTAGGATTGATTTAAGTCTATTCCAAATTCAACAAAATAAGAAAATTAAATTAAAATTATCATTTAAAACATTTGATAAAAGCGATTGTAAGTCTGTCAAATATTTGAAGCTGGTCAAATCCAAATAACAATATAATTATTCTTGTCTTATTATTACGAAACCAACTCAAAAGGTTAAAATAGTTCTCGAAGCATAAGTAGGGTATTGATAATTAATAATGAACTACGATACTGAAATTAACAACTTATTTGGTTTGTTTATAAATGAGGATTCTTACTTTCCAATGTTTCATAGACTGGGTTTCAATATTTCAAAAGTAAACCCCTCTTTCAAAAAAAGTTTAAAAAATGGCGTTCTTTTTCATCCAAATGAAATGAATCCCAAGCCATCTGAGTCTGAACAGAAAATTAATAGAATGCTTCGTATTGAATTAGTTAATCTTATTCGAAAACATCTTAAACAATTTGATCAACATAGTTACAGTGAAATCTACAAATTATTTCAAAGTGTTGATCATATGAGAGACACTATAAGAAAATTTGAAAGCGACTCTCAACAAAAAATACAATTTGATACACTCATTAAAGAAGTTGAAGATAGAGTAGATGAATTTACACATTCTTACTTAAATCTAACAAACTAATAAATCACTCAAAATTTAAAAACTATCTAGGTCATTGTCAATTGAAGTAAATTTTAGGATGTTAGGTCAAAAAATATCTTTTTTATATTGATATTGTTAAGAACAATAATATAACTTATTGATTTTTAATGTATTAATTCAATAATTTTTTTCTTTACATTTTTTATAAAAGGAGTATATTCTCGAAATTAACCAACAAATATTTTGGTTAATCTTGTTTGTTATTTTGTGGAGACAAAAATGAAAACAGATGATTATGACTATGATGAATTCGAAGAAGATGATGATGAGAAAGAATTTGACTACGATAGTGACGAGGATAATGATTGGTATTAATTAATCGTCAAAAAAACAGACCCTAAGTAATTCTAAATTTAGGGTCTTTAATAAATTTCAAAACTCTTTAGCAAGAAAAGCTAATTAAGCCAAAATTTTTTAGAATTTATAGAATGTATTATTTGCTTCAAGGTAACCTTTAAAAGTTCCGCAATCATATCTCTTTCCATGGAACTTACATGCAATAACTTTTCCTTTTTTTGCAAGAATATTAAGTGCATCGGTTATTTGAATCTCACCACGGTGATCTGGTTGAGTATTAGACAAGATCTCAAAAATCTCATGTGTAAGAATATAGCGACCAATTATGGCTAAATTGCTTGGCGCATCATTAGGTTCAGGCTTCTCTACCATATTCTTCACTCGATAAATATTATCTAAGCCTGTTAACAATTCCCCATCGATAACACCATATTTATTAACCTCAGTATCAGGAACCACCTCGACCGCTACCACACAGCAGTCTGGATTGGACTGATAAACTTTTAACATTTGCGCCAAGACTGACTCCCCTTGATTTGTGCACAGATCATCTGGGAGGACAACCACAAATGGCTCATCGCCAATCAGTGGTTTACCAGTGTGAATTGCATGCCCCAGTCCCAGCATCTGCTGTTGTTCAATATAAGAAAACTCACACATCGTGATTAAATAATTGATTTCTTCTAAAAGTGTCTGTTTAGAAGTACTTTTCACACTTGACTCAATCTCTGGTTGCCTTTCAAAATGTTGTTTAATGGCCCCTTTGTATTTACTTGTTACCATCACCATATGGGTTATGCCTGCGTCCAACACTTCTTCCACACTATATTGAATTAGTGGTTTAGTAAGAATGGGTAGCATTTCCTTGGGGATTGCTTTAGTAACAGGTAAAAACCTTGTACCGTAACCTGCTACAGGAAATAAGCATTTGCGAATAGGTCTCATGAATGGCTCTTAAGGTTCTGTTTTAAGATAATCTTGCCATTTTCAACACCTGGTTGATCATAGGTATTAATTTGCAGAAATTGACCAATGGCTGACACCAAAAGCTGATTGATAAACATTAGCTTGGCAATATTGTACTCATCCACGGTGCGAATGGTGACCACATCACACGGGATGTCTTTTTGTGCCTTCACAGACTCAATGGTGGCGTCTGCTTGCCGATTTAACAATTGATTAAAACTTAGACCGTCTAAATAATCTAGATCAAAGTCTGCAAATGACCCATTGTCCGGCTTGGGAATTCCGGTATCGTCTTTTAAATCATCAATCTTAATAAAAGTCACCGTCTTATCGCGCACACCATCCATAATAAGCTGCAGAAAACTATGCTGATCAACTGGACCAATCAGACCCACAGGTGTTAATGCTTGACGGGTACCATTAATATTCACCTTGCCAAGACTCTCTGCCCATAGTTGAACATACCACTTATTAAAACTCTCCAACGAAGAGGAATAGGAAAAAATTATATTAATGTTAAAACGCCATTTGTTTTCTACTAAAAATCGAGCTTTTTGGATAATTGATTTATAGTAACCTTTTTGCTGAAAAAAACTATCTGAAACTCGCCTGCAACCATTAAGCAGATTATCAATATCCACACCAACCATGGCTAATGGCACCAAGCCTACCACACTGAAAACTGAAAAACGCCCACCTACATTTTCAGCCAATTCAAATGTTTTAATCTGGCGTTTGCTAGCAAAACGAGTCAGAGCGCTATTGGTCTCCGAAATAATGGTGCAATTATGACAGTTAATCTCTATCAGTGAATTGATGTATTTAAACAGACTAATAGTCTCAATAGTGTTTCCCGACTTGGAGATCACCAAAAAATGCGCATTATTAATATCAACTTTATTTAAGCAGTGGTTAATCTTTAGCGGGTCAACCGTTTCTAAAAAAAGCAGGTCTTTGTCATACTTATTAGATGGTAGTAAGAATTCATAGATTGCCCTAGCGCCCAGACTCGAACCACCAATTCCCAATACTACAATGTGATACTGTTTAACCCGACTAGCATAAGACTTAATCTCAGTGGTATCTTGATAAGGCAGTACATAATAGCCAATTTTCTCTCGCTCAGCCTTGATGCACTCAAAGATTTTGCTATTGGATTTAATTTGATAGAAATTCTTATCGTATTCCATGATCCGGGGTTTTACTTGCTATTTTTGATACAGTATATCTTCAATACCGCATTGTGGTTTAAATCCTGGTACAATTTTTACCAACATTTCACGAAGTTCTGACTGGTTACAATCACTCAACGCTGTTTGCATTTGGGCCATCACAATTTCTAACTCCTGCCAAGATAGACTTTCTTCTTGAGCTTTAAAAATCATAGGGTGCTCAGTTTTGGATACATTGTTGCCAATCAACAGCTCCTCAAACAGTTTCTCTCCAGGTCTTAAACCGGTAATACTAATTTCAATATCACCCTCTGGGTTATCATCATTCCTAACCGACAAGCCGCTTAGGTGAATCATCTTAACTGCTAGGTCAAAGATCTTAACTGGCTTGCCCATATCCAACACAAACACTTCCCCACCACTTGCCATAGCCCCGGCTTGAATCACTAACTCAACTGCCTCAGGAATGGTCATAAAATAACGCTCAATAGCCTTATCAGTCAGCGTGATCGGTCCTCCTTGTTTTATTTGCTGTCTAAATAGCGGAATCACTGAACCACTAGAATCCAATACATTGCCAAAACGCACTATAGAGAATCGTGTGGTGTTTTGGTGCTCGGCTAATGCTTGAAGTATCAATTCTGCACTACGTTTGGTAGCTCCCATAGTATTGGTTGGTCGAACTGCCTTATCAGTAGAAATTAAAACAAAGGTTTTCACTTTTGAGTTAATGGCTGCATGAGCACATCTTAGAGTACCAAAGATGTTATTCATCACACCTTCAGAAGAATTTAACTCAACCATAGGCACATGTTTGTAGGCGGCAGCATGGTAAATCGTCTCAACAGAAAATTGTTGACACACTCTTTCTAAACGTGCTTGGTTATTCACCGATCCTAGTACTGGATAAACATCACCCTGCCGATGGTTCAGCTCTTTATCGATGCTGTATAGTGCTAACTCACTTTGCTCGAATAAGATTAGCTTGCTTGCTCCTAAGCTTAATATTTGTCGGCATATTTCTGAACCAATGGAGCCTCCTGCACCAGTGACCATGACCGTCTTACCTTTAATGTCTTTTTCTAATAAATTGATATCGGGTAATATCATCTCCCTGCCTAACAAATCTTCAATACTGATTTCTCGCAGGTCTTCAATTTTTATCTTGCCTTGTGCCAACTCTGATACACCGGGTAGAACTCTCACAAAAACCGGATGTGATTCAAGCGCTTCAATCAGTTGATGGCGCTTTTGTCGAGATGCTGAAGGGATTGCTAACAATATTTCTTCCACTTTGAAACGTTGAATTAGCGAAGATATATCTCCTGGTGCATACACTTTAACGCTACTGATTTGCTGGTTTATTAAGTCTTTAGAGTCATCAACAAATGCAATAGGACGATACTCAGAAGACTGGGCTAATGCAACTGATAACTGCCTTCCCGCCGCTCCTGCTCCATAAATTATTACATTTTTCCTGTCTTTATCATCCCTAAGTTTGATGTCAGTCAATGCAGATCTAACCAATATTCTAAGTCCGACAATAGTAACAATTGCCAATAGCCAGTTGATCAATATGACCGATCTAGGAATGCCATCAATAGCAGCCATGAAGCCAACCACCCCCCATATAAGGGCATATAGGGATATGGCACTAACAATTGACCATAATGTTTTAAGCCCAATATATCTTGTCACAGCCTGATATAGGCCAAAACGAATAAAAATTGGTATAGCAATTATAGGTGAAACTAGTATTAACCAAAACAACCCTTCTTCAGGGTAATACCAGTAACCTAGGCGAAGTGAAAAAGATAACCACAGGACGTTAATAAGTAAGATAGAATCAGCCATCATAGCAACTAATTGCTTGACTATTCTGGGTAGTGTGATGATTTTTTGCAAAGCCACGACTTAACTGTTTTTAGCCACCGCCAACAATACTGCTTGAACCTGGCGGTGGATTGGGATAAAGTTCTTCTGTGCGACTAGCCACCCTAATAAGTGCCTCATCCGAATTAATGCTAGACAATTGTTTTACCACCCATTGTAATGCGGTTGTCTTTGAAACTATAGAAACTAGTGTATAAAAAATAGTTGCTATATCTAAAAACAGCGAGCGGTGATTAATATATACCAACCCCAGTCTACTTTTCCAAGGTCTAATCAATTGGTTATATGCCAAATCTGGGTCCGATTTATCTTTTAAAATTTCACCCTCATCAGAGAAAACAATTGAGGCGAAATCAGTAATGCCTGGCTTAACACTAAGCAACTTTAACTCCTCTTTGGTGTACATATCTGTCTCCGACTTAACATTAGGCCTTGGACCAACCAAGCTCATATCCCCTATTAAGACATTCCAAAGTTGCATAACTTCATCTAGTTTATAGAGTCTAATAAAATGACCTACTGGCGTGATTCGAGTGTCATTTGCACTAGTAGAATCCACACCACTTTTATCGGCATTGATAACCATTGATCTAAGTTTAACCATGTTAAACAACTTTTCATCTTTTCCAACTCGAGGTGCGATATAAAAAGGCGAGTGACGGTCCTGTAACCAAATTAATAACATTACAACCAATAAAATTGGACTAAAAACAATTAGCCCAAATAACGAAATCATTATGTCTAGAAATCTTTTAACCATTAGCGACGAAAAAAATCTCTAACTTTCTCACAAATATAATCTACATCATCATCGTTGATAAATATATTCATCGGCAGCATAATACAGCGCTTAAAAAAACGCTCGGTTTCTGGCAACACCTGATTAAAACCCAGTTGTTCAAACTGGTGTATTGCTTTCCCTCCCCATTGAATGAGAGTACCAATATTTTGCTCAGATAAATGAGTTTTTAGTTGATCTCGGTTGTCGGCTTGTAGCTCATAATTCTGAAACACATCGAAATGATCTGCATCACTGTCGGGCGCGGGGGGTAGTTGCAGTTCGGGTAGATCTCCCAATCTGTCTTGATACATTTGTGCCACCTCTCTTCGACGAGCAACCACTTGGTGATAGGACTTAAGTTTATGACTTAAGATTGCCGCCTGAATGTTGTCAAGTCTTGAATTTCTACCCCATCTTTTCACCTCACCGTCAACATCTCTACCGTGATCATGAATTTGGTAGATCTGATGATACAGCTCTTCATCATTTACCAGCACACCACCTGCATCACCCAAACAGCCTAATACTTTGGCTGGAAAGAAGCTAATATCAGATGCTAGACCAAACGTGCCTGCATGTTGACCTTTGTATGTTGCGCCCAATGCTTGTGCTGCATCTTCCACGACAAATAATTTGTGCTTTTCTGCAATGGCAAGAATCTCATCCATATTACACACTCTGCCATTGAGCTGTGTTGGCATAATGCCAACTGTGTTTGAAGTAACAGCATCTTCAATGGCTTGAGGGTCAATTAAATTATCATCGCCAATATCTACCGGTACTGGTATACCACCAGCTACTTTAATGGCTGAAGCGGTTGCCAGCATAGTGTGTGATGAAATAATCACCTCATCACCTGGATTAAGACCAATAGCTTCTAAAAATATCTCCATCCCATCAGTGGCATTACCCACACCGACAGCGTAATTAGAATTGGTGAAGCTAGCCAACTCGGATTCAAAATCAAATACTGCTTTTTGCAGAATAAATCCGCCAGTCATAGAGATTTTATCAATAATAGATAACAACTCATCTCTATCGTCATTCCAAAGTCTAGGATATTCAAAAAAAGGCACTTGTCGCATTAAAATAATCTCCAGCTCTAGTCAAACATTTTCTTAACAGCATCCACTACATCTATGGTTGATGTGTAATAAGCCTGCTCCAATACTCTCGATGTTGGCGCGGATGCATTAGGCAGTGCAACTCTAATCGGACAGCTACGTAATAAATTAACTGGTAAACGTTCTACAACACTTGCTAATACTTCAGCAGAAAATCCAGCTGACAACCAGCCAGAATCAACCACAACTAGGCGCCTGGTTTTCTTAACAGATTTTACAATCGAATCAACATTTAGTGGATTTAGTACTCTGATATCAATAACCTCTGCTGATATGTCTTTGTCAATTAGTTGCTTATAGGCTTCTCTTGCTAGAAGAGATGCATGACCAGAAGCAACAATAGTGACATCACTACCTGTTTGTGTCACCATTGGCCCTTGCAAAGTTAGATCTAGCTCTACCAATGGCGGGAGTTCGTCTTCTTGATCATACAACCATCTATCATCAATATAAACAACAGGATCATTGCATAATACTGAGGCAATTAACAGATCCCTAGCGTCTGCGACGGTCGATGGCATAACCACCCTAAGTCCTGGAACATGAGAAAACCAAGCATGCAATGCTTGGGAATGCTGTGCTCCTTGTTCCCCTCCCCGATTAATAATACCTCGAACTGTCAATCCTGGATTT
>Ga0255778_10004062_pt1 | contig 12160 bp, 7 predicted proteins | sample 071ome_31_FD_179976 | JGI IMG/M metagenome (GOLD analysis project Ga0255778, IMG submission 179976) | Coastal salt marsh microbial communities from the Groves Creek Marsh, Skidaway Island, Georgia - 071405CT metaG (version 2) | ecosystem: Environmental > Aquatic > Marine > Intertidal zone > Salt...
GACCTGGTCGGCCCTGAGAATGTCATGGCGGGTACGGACTGCGGATTCAGTATTCATGTCGGGCAGGCTTCCATCGACCCGGGTGTTGCCTGGCTGAAACTGAAATCCCTGGCGGAAGGGGCAGCCATCGCGTCAGACTGGTTCTTCAAGAACTGATAGGCTATTTCGATCCGGGATCGGGAAGGATTCTGATCCTGAAGAAATACAGGCTACAGGGCAGGATGGTTCGCCTGGTATTGCCCGTCAAGGGTTTTACCCAGGCAATGCGGGAAGACGGTCCTGCGGCCCCTTTTCTGCCTGCAAAAATATCGGCCCTTATCTTTTACCCTTTATCGATAACCCCTGTCGGCATACGCTGCTCTTTGCCGACCTTAACAGTTCCAGGGGGATACCCCTTGTATCTTGACTCCTATTCATGCCTTACCTGAACCGCTTGTCTTGACTCCCTGTATCCTTGTATCCATGTATCGATTCGTTACCTGAATCGCCCACACTTTATCTTTTTTTCCCTTTATCCCTTTATCCCTTTCTCCTTTGTATCACCTTTCCTGATTAATCCACTTCCACCCGGAACGCCTTGAAGTTGAAATTCAGCATGCCACTTTCCACCGTGCCGTATCCCAGAAATACCCGGTACAGACCACTTTGCACCTGTCCGGTGAAAACCTCAAAAGATTCCGTGCTGCCCAGGGAATCAATCTCAAAAGCCGGGGCAAGTTTTTGCAGGTTGCCATTCCAGCTCCTGTATACCCCATCAAGGTCCAGGTAGGTCAGTGACGTTTTATCCGTAATCGCGTAGAGCACCACAAAGAGTTCTCCTGCCTTACCGATATCGCTCATCTCGGGGATCACAGAGCCCGCAATAGTGATGGTATCTCCGCTCTGGAATATATTACTGAGCGTGACTCCATCATCCGCTGAAGCCCCTGCACTAAAGACAGCCTGCGATGCTGACCTGTCGGCACGGGTTGGCTGTTTAAGAGCTTCACTGGAGGCAATGGTCTCAATCACCGCCTGCGAAATCGTTTCATTCTCTCCATCCTCGGCTTCATTGTCATCATCTGCCAGAAAGGAGGTACGCACCTGTGCACTTACATTCGAAGGAATAGGCAAACTCACTTCAACGGCAATGAGGTTCTGGAAACCGCTGCCTGCCGTGCTTGAATCGGGAATACCGCCATCGTAGCGCGGCTGATCATCCACAAGTTCTATATAGATAGTGCCGTCATCAGAATCGTTGAAGGATATCACCCGGCCGACAGTGCCTCCCGAACGCACAGCATCCCTGACTTCAGTGTCCAGAAATCCGTCACTGTCCTGATCCCCGAGGTTGCCGAAAGGATGCCAGATAACCTCCACATCATTGTTTTCCGGATCTTCGACAAGCAGCTCTATCACAAGAGATGTGCTGCTGGCCCGGGTCAGCGCCACACTGGCCTTTGGTGCCCGGTTATAGTCAGGGGTCGTATTGACATCGAAAGGCAGTGTCAGAAGTGAAAGACCGGAATCATCGTCTACAATATGAACAGTCCACTCCCCGGGAATGGTCTTTATTGCCAGAGCCGTGCTCAGGCTTACCCAGCCGCCATCACAGGCTGCGCCGGCGCCGCATTCAATTTCCCAGTCGGTCTCCTCGTATAGATAACCGAATGGATCAACGATGTATATTGTTGTCTCCAGATCAATATCCACAGTATTGTCAAAGTTACCAATACCACCAAAATTGAAACGAACAAATCCGGAATCTGTGGTGGACTCATTAATCTCGCTAACCGGTGTATCGGAGTTGACTGAAATGTAGGCGCCATGATCTGCAAACTGGTTGGCAGTAAACAAATATTCAAGGTCACTTTCATTCGCCTGTGCGGGAGCTTCAAAAAGCCACTGTTCCAGGGGTTCTGCAACATCCGTTAAAACCAGGGTGCCATCACCATAAAGGGCCCTGGCTGCCAGAATATCGTCCGCCCTGGGATGCCTCAGGTGATTGTAAGGGTTGGCAAACATCACCGAGTCTGGATTGTCGGAGTGCCCCAGCCCCATGAGATGCCCAAACTCATGCACCAGCACCGGGAGCAGTTCTTCCTTGTAATCCCAGGTATCAGGATTTTCATTAAGTTGAACGCTACCATCGATATAGGGAAAGTAGCCCAGACCATCATCGTAATAATCCCCGTCCGGCCCTGCCCGGCCAGATGCACCACCAATATTCGTCCAGTGCACACGCACAAGGCCATCCTTGTCTTCAGGATCCTCGCCATCATCATTGGGAACAGCACTGTCCGCGGAAGCCACATTGAAACGGATACCGCTAACCAGTTCCCATTCACCTGCCGCCTCTTCCAGGATTGCCAGCATTTCATTCGTATCGGAAAAAAGGGCTGGTGCCCCATCCGGGTCATATACAAGTGTAATGGCGCTGTTCCAGCGACCAAATTGAGACCCGATGCCCAGAGCGCGATCCAGGTCCCTCAGGTAATCGGAGGACTCGCTTTCATAGGCCGTTAGGGACATGGGGATGCAGAGCAAAGCACCTGTCACCATTAAACCAAGCCACGTGAAGATTTTTTTGGAAATGTCGTTACTCATAGCCGTATCCGGTCTATGGGTGCACTCATAAACCAAAGTTCGTTGTAATCTAGGAATTCCAGGAATCAATCAGCACCTTGCACTGTGTCGTGCGCTGTTTCAGCGCCTCAAACGCCTCCGGTGTCTCGTCAATAGTAACGGTATCCGTAATCATACTGTGGGCAGCCACATCACCGGACTCAAAGAGGTCCAGGGTAGTATGGAAATCCCTGGTGGTGTAGAAAGCCGAGGGTTGCAGTCGACATTCCTTGGAAACAAACAGGAATGGATTGAATGTGTCCGGATGCGTACAAAGCCCTACGACAACAACATTGCCTCTGGGAGCCACATACTCAATGCACTTTTGCACCATGCCGACCTTGCCAACACACTCAAAAACGATTTCCGGGGCACCGCCCAGTGCCCGATTAATATCTTCAGATGGATTTTCTCCCGGCATGACAAAGTTGGAGGCACCCATTTCCATGGCCAGTCCTTCGCGACGGTTAGATGATGCTGTCACAGCGATCCTTCCCGCCCCCATGCGACGGGCCCAGTAAGTGACGGCCAGGCCAATGGGCCCTGCACCAACCACGAGGACACGTGCCCCTGAATGCATATTGGCAAGATTCACTGCACGCAGTCCCACCGCCATGGGCTCAACCAGGGCACCATCTTCAATGCTGACACCTTCAGGCATACGCACACACTGATGCTCCCGCACCAGTGAATACTGTCCGTAACCGCCACCACCAACTATCATGCTGGAACACATGGCCAGGTCACCTGCCAGACAATGGACACATTCCCCGCAGGATGTCAGAGGATTGACTGCAACCTTGTCACCAACCTTTACACTTTTTACTCCGGTGCCGACACCGACCACTTCCCCGGAATACTCATGACCAAGCACCACCCCTGCCGGAACACCAAAGATTGGTTCTTCAGAAATATGCAGATCACTGCCACAAATACCGCAACGGCCCACCTGGACCACCACATCATGTGCGCCTTGAGGTTCAGGAGCCGGAATATCTTCAACGACAAGTGGTTTGTTCACGCCCTGGAATACTGCCGCTTTCATACTGTTTCCCCATGATTCAATAAATAATTTTCGTTGATTCTCTCACAACAAACAGGATTAATGCAGACCATTATCAGTCCTTTCCAGCGCTTTTGTCATGACCGGACACAGGCTATGCTTGTCTCATGAAAGCCACCCTATTTCTTTTGATTATCCTGATTGGGATTCAATGCGATCAGTCCGTCGCCCAGAGTGAATGGCGGGAATATCCAAGCATGGAATTCAGCTGGGACAGCCCGCCCCTGCCCAATGACTACAAAGAGCCCGGAGAGTTTGTTGTGGGGCGGCTAATGTTTCCACAGTATGAGCGCGGCCCCTTTCCCAGCGGTCCTGGCGACTGGCGTCAGGGCGGTACGGCCTGGACCGTGGACTATCCGGAAGGTGACCGTACATTTGCCCGACTCCTGGAACGCCTCACAACCCTGGATGTGCGCTCGGTCGAGCAACCGGTCAACCTGGATAATGACGATGATGCCTATTACTGGCCCTTCCTGGTGTCCGGTGTTGTGGGCAGCTGGAACCTGACCGAGCCACAGGCCCGGAAACTGCGCGAGCACCTTCTCAAGGGAGGCTTTCTGCTGTGCGACAGCTTTTACGGGGAGTATGAGTGGAGCGGCTTCATGAAAACACTGCAGAGGATTTTTCCTGACCGGCCGGTCGTTGATTTACCCGATGATCATCCCGTCTTTCATATTGCCTTCGACCTTAACGACAAACGCCAGATTCCCACCTGGCAATACCTGCCCCGGGGATACCGGGAAGGTGGCTCAGAACCAAAGTGGCGGGCGGTGTTGGATGATGACGGCAGGATCATGGTGATGATTGCCTTTAACAACGATATAGCCGATGGCTGGCAGCGTGCCAATGACCCGGGCTACCCCCAGTATGAAGCCAATCTTTCCATTCGTATGGGGGTGAACTTTGCCGTCTATGCCCTGACCCACTGAGTCATTTCAGAAACCTTATGACATCCTTAGTACAGGTTTTACCACGCTGCCTTTTTCCATCTCCTCCAGCGCACGGTTTATTTCTTCCAGCGGATAAAAATTCAGCAAGCGATCAAAAGGAAACTGTCCCTGTGAAAAATAATCCAGCAACTGCGGAATGAACACCCGGGGATTACTGTCCCCCTGGATAACACCCGTAACAGTCCGGCCATGGAGCAAATGGGAACCCGGGAAAGTAAAGTCCTTGCCCCCGCCACCAGAATGTATACAGGTCCCCCGGTTACCCAGGCCTTCAAAGGCCTGTCTGATTACTTCCGGCCGGTTGGTCGTATCCAGGGAATAGCGGACACCTTTTCCACCAGAGAGCTGATGGATAGCTTCAACCGGATATTTTTCGATGGTCAGGTTAATGACATCAGTGGCTCCCAGCATTTTTGCCAGGGCCAGGCGCTCTTCATTGATATCCAGGGCGATCACCGGTCCCATGTCCGCAATGCGCGCAGCCATGATGGCACTCAGGCCTACATTACCAGCCCCAAAAACAGCCAGTGATTCTCCCGGTGGCGGTTGCAGCACATTAAGCACAGCGCCTGCACCGGTCTGAAAACCACATCCCAATGGACCCAGCGATGGCAGCGGCAAATCTTTATTCACCTTGACGGCATTGCGTGCAGACACCAGGGCATGAGTAGAAAAAGAGGACTGGCCAAAAAACGCGCCGTGAATCGTCTCACCCTGGCTTCTTCCCGGGTGAGCCCGCTCCGGTCGTCTGCAGGCAAAACACAGCTCCTGCCCGATATCACAGTATGCCGGATGTTGCTCACGACAGGACACACAGTGACCACAGGAAGGAAATGTCATGATCACATGATCCCCTTCCTGAAAATCGCCACAATGTGCCCCGGCTGCCAGGACAGTCCCACTGCCTTCATGCCCCAGAACAACCGGTAGAGGCACATTGGCATACCCAAGACTGACCTTCACATCGGTATGACAAATGCCGCAGCCAGCCACCTTGACCAGCAACTCATCATCAGACGGTTCAGGTAATACCAGTTCTTCTATACTGAAAAGCCCGGATACCACCGGCAATATGGCGGCTTTCGCTGTCACTGTCATGGAAGGCTCCTGAGATTGACCGGCCAACATGCTGTTTTTCCAGCAACCGGCTCTGCACCACGGTAAATTATTCACTAACTGTATTACACTGGCAGCCATGAAACCATTGCTTGCCTGCATACTGACAGCTGGGCTCTTCTTTTCCATGGGGCTTGCAGGGCCCCAGGAAGCCCTGGACACAAGAACAGTCACTGTCCTTTATACCAATGATGAACATGGCTGGATGGAAGGCATGAGTCCGGATCAGGGAGCGGCTAATCTGTATCAGCTCTGGCAGGAACAGGAAGCCTATACCGAAGACGGTGCTTTCCTGTTACTCAGTGGCGGCGACAACTGGACCGGCCCTGCCATATCCACCTGGACACAGGGAGAGAGTATGGTGGAGGTCATGAATGCCATGCATTACGATGCCTCAGCGGTTGGCAATCATGAATATGACTTCGGCCTGGACGCCCTGACACAACGCATTGCCCAGGCAGACTTTCCCTACCTCAGTGCCAATACGCGCTGGAAGGACAATGGCAAGGTCCCCCGGGATCTGGGCATACTCCCTTACACAATCATAAACGTAAACGGTCTGGAAATCGGCATCATTGGCCTGACCACTACCAGCACCCCCTATGTCACCAACCCGACCTATGTAAGCAAGCTGGATTTCATCGACTACGAAAAAGCCGTACGGGAAACCATGCCTGCCCTGGTTGGGACAGACCTGCAGTTCATCATTGCCCACGTCTGCATGGATGCACTGGAGCCACTTGTCAGAAATATCAGCGATCTGGGTATTGACCTGGCCGGCGGTGGGCACTGTAACGAACTGGTGGCAAAAACTCTTGGCTCCACCGTGGTTCTCGGGGGAGGTTTTCATTTTACAACCTATGCCAGGGCTGATTTTACGATTGATATGACCAGCAAGACCGTGAGCCATTCGAACCTTGGTACTACCCGCAACAGGGGAGCCAACCCTGACACCGGCATCACGGGGATTGTCCAGGAATGGGCCGCAAAATCTGCCGACAGCCTTAACGAAGTCATCGGCTGGAGCGCACGTTCGGTGCCCCGGGGGGAGGTCCTGGATCAGGCCATCATCAACAGCTGGCTAAAGGCTTATCCTGACGCCGATATTGCCATCACCAATCGCGGAGGTATTCGCACTGCCCTGCCTGAAGGTAAAATCACCCTGTCGGATATCGTCAATATCCTGCCTTTCGACAACACCATCATTTCTGTAAACCTCAGTGGTCTGGATATCGCAAAAGCAATGGAGGAAGGTGGTAGACCTGTGGCTGCCGGGTTAGAACAGCAAAACAACCGCTGGGTACTGACAGAAACTGGCACCCCAATGAAGCCGGAGGAAATCTATACAGTATTACTCAATAGCTTCATGTATGCCGGGGGAGACAATTTCAGCGCCATTGCAGATGCAGCACCCAATGGTTTTGATACGAGGGTGAATTACCGACAGCCATTTGTTGACTGGATAAAATCCAGGGAGTCTGCGCGGAATACACCTTTCACGCTGGATAAGTGACTGCGATCGTGCTGAAAAATAACTGCTGGTCAGAGCTTCAGGTTTGCCTTCACCGTCTTACGAATGACCCCGACAATTTCCCGCACTGATTCTACCCGCGTGTAATTCTGGCGTATAAGCAGCACGATGCGCCGGGATGGGGAAGGCTTCTGAAAAGGAATATACACAATATCCTTGCTTTCCCGGTGGTCAATGATGGACAGTTTCGGCAACAGGGTAATACCAATTCCCGAGGCCACCATGTAACGCAGGGTTTCCAGGCTGGTGGCCTGAAAGCGCTTGTCCTCGTCAGCACCGGCACTGAAGCAGTATCCCAGGGCCTGATCGCGTAAACAGTGACCATCCTGCAAGGTCAGGACATGACAGCCTTTCAGGTCTTCCAGTTTCACCCGTTTCTTTTTCGCCAGAGGGTGCCTGCTGTTAACCGCCAGGACAAAAGGCTCATCAAACAGGTCATAGGCATCAAAATCAGTCATGTCATCAAGCCAGGGCAGGATAAGCGCATCCAGCTTGCCCTGGTCCAGATCATTGACCAGGTCAGCGGTCTGTTCTTCATGAAGCAGGAACTCCATGCGGGGCAAACCAGCGATCAGGTCGGGCATGATATGGGGCAACAGGTAAGGTGCCAGGGTGGGAATCAGCCCGACATGCATTTCACCGGACAACGGATCCCCCAGGTTACGCGCGGTGACTTCCAGGTCATGGGCCGCATTGAGGACCTTTCGGGCCTTGGCCAGCAACTGGTTACCGGCCGGGGTAAGCATGATATTACGCCGGTGACGTTCGATCAGTGTCACACCAAGTTGCTCTTCCAGCTTGATGATCTGCCCGCTGAGCGTAGGCTGGCTAACATGACAGGCCTCGGCCGCCTTGCCGAAATGTTTGTGGCGCTCTATGGCGTCCAGATACTCAAGCTCGCGAATCTTTATCATTTAAAGAACCTATCATATATTGATATTTGATATATTCAACCAATCTTTTGAGCAGGAGTAAACACATCACAACATCTGGTGAATCGTCCATACAAACTACTTCTTGGCTTAAACAAATGCTCAGGTATAATACGCGACTTCCCGGTTCCGGGAGAACAGCTATGCGGACGTGGCGGAATTGGTAGACGCGCTGGATTTAGGTTCCAGTATCGCAAGATGTGAGAGTTCAAGTCTCTCCGTCCGCACCAAATCAATATCTAATAACATCCATATCTATCCTCAAATCCGCATTATACCTGCGATATCCCTTATCTTTGAATATCTTCCAGTTGGAGGGGGGGGGTTAGGGCAGATGGCTGTGCGAGGAACCATGCACAAATGGATGAATCTGTTGCTACTTTCTATTTCACCCTGGTGCTGGTGATTTTTTTGTCATTTAGGGCAAATTTCAGTACCTGTAATGCACGTTTGTATGATGCCGCTATCTGCTGCCACCCCACGAGAATCACTCCCAGCGATCGTTTTTCGGGCTTCTACGGTGTTTATCGGACAGCGGTATCGAGAAGTGATTTGGAACATAAACACGCCCCGTGCCTCAAAAGTGGGCCTTACTAAGAACCTGCTGGAGTCAAATTTGGGGGTAGATCACTATCAGTTGGAAGCAATGTTTTTAGTTAACCTATTGATATAATAATAGGTTATAGATATTTCGAAAAATAAATTGTCGCTAAAAATTCAGACGTAACGTTGCCGAAAGCGCATTGAAATCGTTGAACCCAAATTTGGTGCGTGGGTATCGGTCAGATGCTCCTTTCTCACTCAACAAATAGCGACTGACCTCCAATCCTATACGCAGGGAGTCCGTTACTTTATAGACCATTTCCAGCGACGGGCGTATCACACGGTCTGTTTCATTGGTATTTTCCAAGCAGTTGCAACTATTGATCGTCACCGTGCCGGAATTACTGAAAGAGGCTATGCCAACAGCAACACTTCCCCAAATGTCGAATGCTCGTTCATCTGACTGGAATAATCGGTATCCACCTTCCAGCAGCGCAATTTCTAGCTTCAGATCGAGCGGCGTGGGTATCGTACTTTTGCCGATTTGGGTCACAACGGGTTCTATTTTCACCTGCATATATTCCGCGCCAAGACGCATGCGCCGAGGCTTTTCAGAAAAGGAAAATTCTCGCGACAAGCCGACATTCAATGCGCGACCGTTAGTATCCTTCAGGCTCCCTATTACCTGGATATTGCTACTCAGGTTGGTGGAAAACGTGGGAGAGACTATCTCATCGGTGACTCCGGCCTTCAAAGAAAGAGCCCATAACGCATCTTCCTTTTGCTGCGCGGAAACCAACCCGGGTAGTAAGCACAGCGCATAAAGCATTTTTTTCATGACAATAACTCCGGTTGAATGCCGATCAGCTGAATTTGTTGGTCGCTAAGAGCCGCTGATGAGGCAAATACGGCACCTAAATCTTCATATCCGTCCTCAATCGCTCCCAACACTTCTGCTTGCGCTTGATTCAACAGCAAGGTTGAACCGTTATCATCCAGATACAAGTGCACATCAAATGCGCCTTGACCCACTGGCAGCACAGAGAAAACGTTCGATGCAACTTTTTCATAGCAAGCATAGGGGGGGAGCACTCCGGCTGGCAGATATAGCTCATCCCCCGTGAGGGGGTTGTGCCAGTAATCGAGGCCCACACCCCCAGCGCCAGGATCGATGTAAAACATCGGAACACTCGCGTCAGGAGCGACATCTGTCAAAAGCTGATCGTTGGTGGTAGATAGCGTCGACGACACCAGCACCTGTTTATTCGTCTCCTTAAACACCAAGGTAATAGGGTCCGTGAACGAGCCAACGCGTAGATCTGAATCTCCAAATCGGTTGTCAGTCAGGGTTACTACAACCTTTTTGAGTAAGCCGTCTTCGATGATACTGACAGCGCCATCGCCGTCCTCCGACACTTGATCAAAACTATACCAGCCTGCCTGACTGGCCTCAGTCAAAGACGTGCCATCCAGAGTCACCAGTGAAATATCCTTTTCATTGGCCTCAAGGATTAGCTCAGGGCTTACAAATTTTCGAACCCCCAGGTAATCACTTTCTTTGATATTGGCGGCGCTCAGATCAAGCACAAACTCTGCTTGCAACCCAGGACGAGAGATGTCCATGTCCTGAAGCCCAAGGCTTTCAAGCGTGACCAGATCGAACTTCAGGGGATCCCATGCCGTGGTGCCAGGTGCCAGTGTGATTGGGGCTGTGGCGGCAAAATCAGTAATTTCCAGATTCAGCAATTGCGCTCGCTCGTTGATCTCGCCCGCAATGCCCTTAACGGTGATATTCACAACCGCTTCCTTGGCAGCTGTTTCCTCCGTTGCGGTTTTTGCCCCATCAAATAGTGCTTTGCTTTGCCAGAGAAAATTAGCCACGGAGTTCTGCTCCGAGTCAGCAACGCCATCCTTGTTCAGATCATTGCTGCCTGCAGTCACCCTAGCAAGCAGGTCCTCCACTTCGGCTGAGACACCATCCCTGTCATTCAAATCGGCGGCATCGAAAACCAGCTCTAGATCTCCCCCTAATCCTCCCGGATCCCGAACATTAACGGTAAACACATCTATTACAGAGGCAGAACTGGGCGTATACCAGTAGTGGCCATTTTCAGTATCCAATTCGATAGACGCACCATTCGCAAGAGATGCGCGAACAAGTGTATCTCCAATACGCTCACTGCCATCAATATTAAAGTTAACGGTCTGACCATCAGAATCGCGCCACGAGCTTGGCAAGTAATCATATTGGTAGTCCGAAAGATCCTTGCGATCCTGATCCATCACAAAGAGATAACCTTGCACATTAGTATCACCCACCTCTCTTAGGGAGGCCTTATCGAAAACCTCAGGCGTACTGTCCACTGTGAAGGTATTCGAGGGTGCACTTTCATTTCCTTCCGCTTCATAGGCCGTCACGTAGTAATCTCCACGCGACAAGGAATAGCCAGTTGCATCAATGGAGTACTGGCCGGGCGCATATTCGACGAAGGAAATCCCGGGATAAGCGCTGCCATCAGTCCCATAGAGTTTGAGTTTCTGTCCCGGATCGGCAGTGACTTGAATGACCTGTGAGATCATGCCGGTGAGCAAATCGAAAGGCGTAGGGTCTGTCGGGGTATCCAGCACATCCTTAATGACTGGTGCCACAGGTGGTTCATTTGGTATAACGGGTGGCTCTGTAGGCTGCTCCTCGGGTATGGTGGGTGGCTCTGGAGGCGGCGGTGGCGGCACTACATCATTGTCAGTAATGGTTCCCGCACCGCTGTTGTCGCTGATCGCTTCCGCACCGCTAGTCGCATCAGCGATGTTGCTCAGCCCAACCGTGAACCCTTCGCTGCCCTCGACGATCAAGTCATCAGTAATCGAGACTGTGATCGTCTGAGTAGTAATCCCAGGCGCAAAACTAAGCGTGCCACTGGCTGCAGTAAAGTCGCTGCCAGAGGTGGCAGTGCCCCCTGCCGTGGCGTAGTCAACCGTCGTGGTGTCACCTGTTGCGCCACTACGCGTAACAGTGAAGCTGGCCGTGCCAGCGCCTTCGGCAACCGTTACATCATCAATACTCAGCGTCGGTGGTAAATCATCATCCTGGTTAATCACACCGACGGTCTGTGTCTCACCGTTGTAACCCCCAGCATTATCAGCCGTCGCGGTCAGCGTATAGCTGATGTCGCCATCGTCGAGAGTGTCATCGGCACCAGTAACCGTTACCGTCTGTGCCGTATTCCAGTTGTCAGCTGTAAAGGTCAACGTCGTAGTACTCAGCGTGCCTTCGGTGCCATCCAACCCGCTCAAGGTCACCGTTACATCGTCCGTCGGGGCACTGTCGAGTTCCACGGTGAAGGTATTGCTACCACCAGCTTCAGTCGTGATCAGGTTGCCGCTGCCATCCAGATTCCCTGCGTTTGGCGTGATCGTAATG
>Ga0255778_10004063_pt1 | contig 12160 bp, 9 predicted proteins | sample 071ome_31_FD_179976 | JGI IMG/M metagenome (GOLD analysis project Ga0255778, IMG submission 179976) | Coastal salt marsh microbial communities from the Groves Creek Marsh, Skidaway Island, Georgia - 071405CT metaG (version 2) | ecosystem: Environmental > Aquatic > Marine > Intertidal zone > Salt...
ACTCACGGAACCTGCTTAATAAGAAATTGAAATCTTGAGCCTCTTTAGGTGTAAGGTTTTTAGCTTTTATAAGCTTATCAATAGACTTTTCGACCTTGGGTTTGTTTACCTCGTAAGATTCAATTTTTTCTATGGTAACATCCGCTCCACCCAAAAGCTCAAGAGAAGCAAACAAATACTTTAATCGCTTTACTTCATCGAATCCTGAAGAAAAGTATATCTCTCTACCAATCTCTCCTGCAAGTCCCGGATAACCTACGGTTAAGGCGTTCTTGAAAAGATTTGGCAAAGCACTCGGATCACCATTCGTAGCAATGTGATTATAAAAGGCCAACCTACTCTGTGCTTTTTCATTTTGAATTTGGCCATTTGTCATCAAACTATGGACAATCTTATAACGTTTTACAAGTCGTTCAAAATAGGTATGCTTATCGTTCGTAGGGTCACACAATTCTGTTAATGAACCAACATGGACATCAGCTTCCTTTTTATTCTTTGAAACGTCTTTTACAAATTGCATGACGCCTCCCATTTGCAAAATTGATATAAGTGCAAATGAGTCATTCTCATAGTCTAAGCCATCTGTTGTGTTTTGACGAGATCTATTAAATACATGGTCAATAAATGCTACATCAAGTTCATCATTTTGGGTAAACTCAAAATCATGGGTTAACCGACTGACCTTTGTCAATTCAGTCATGGCTTGAGCGATTAGCAGTAATTCTCGAGCATTGAAATCGTTGTAACGAGCGTATAGTCTTTTGAGGTATTCTATACTCTGGCCTCGCTTGCCTTTAATCGCTAATTTCTTTGCGGCATGTAATACGATCAGAGCGGCATTATCATTTATGTACTTTACATGTGAATATCTGAAACAGCGTTCTGAAGCGCTCAACAACATGTCTAAGTCAAGACCTTCTACGTAGCCATCTTTGTTGTCTTCAATAATTGTTTTAATGATGCGCTTTTGGTACTCAATTATTAACTGACGTGATTCCGCATCATCCCTTTTTCGATTCGCAGATTCTAAAATCACACGATACATTGTTTTACTCGTGAAAGAATAGATGTTATCCTCTTGACTTAGGTCTCTTACAAAACTTCCTTCGAGTTTTTCCAACTCCGCTAGAACGTCTAAAAGATCTTTATTCCAAATACGAGCCAATAATTCTGCATCAAATTTATAACCAACAATAGCTGCCGATTCTAAAAGTGTTCTACCTTCTATTGACAATGCCTCAAAGTCCGTCTTTAATACAGATTTCCGAGAGTCTTGAAGACCTATTTCGTCCTCCTGAGGCTCTTTAACCAAACGAATTACATCCCCATCAAACTTTATGAATCCCTTTTGTTCCAAAGCTTCTAAATAGCCTAGAAAATCTCCAGGAACGAACTGAGTTCCCGGTTTTGAAATTAGATATGAAAGGTGGTGTTTCAGAAGCGGACCGAACCTGAAATTAGCTGAACGTGACTTCTCAATTTTAAAAGTTGTTTCCGAAAGAATTTCCTGAACAAATGCACCGCTATCAGTGATCGAAATAGAAACCGGTTCAACCTCTTTTTTTATGTTTTTATCTTCGCCGTTAACTAAATCTAAAATCTTGTTTAACGCTGTTCCTGATTCCGATTCTTGATCATTCGCAATAGTGAATATGAACTTGAAATACTTTGTATACTTAGAACGTTGTTTTGTTTTGTTGACAAAGCGGCTCAAAAGCTCATACGATGCACTGTCGATCCAATGAAAATCATCAATGACTAGCACTATCTTGTTTTGTTCCTCATCTATGTACTGATTGATTAATGAGTCTAAAAGTTCTGAAACAATTTCGTCTAATGATCGACTTGACTCATCCTCAACACTAAGCAAACTAGCCAAATCTACCGGGGCCACAGCGCCTGCTTGACTAACCACTTTTCCAAATGCTTTTGAAAGCTGTGAACGATCAGTGAAAAATCCTTGTGGTAAACATCGAAGTTCTTTTGGCAGATCAATATTAATTTGTTCACCATTCAGAGTAAAAGCCTCATAAAACGGTTCATAAAGTGGCGCTGTACCTTCTAGGACTTGATTACAATCGCCTTGAAACCAGCGGATATTTATAAGTTGATCTGACGATGTGCGAAGCGCGTCAACAGCTTCCTTTAGAAATCTAGTCTTACCAGAACCCGAATTTCCTTGAATTACATAAACCTGATCACTAATATCATTTGAGCTTAAAAATGAAAATAGTTGTTCTTGTAACGATTGAACGTTTAGACCTCTGGTATACCATTTTACAGGATTAGACAAACCAGAAGCTGAATCCCCTTCCACTTCTTCCATTTTGTAGACCTTCGCCCCCATTCTCTTTGGATTGTATAGCATCCAGATACTAAAAACGGCAAGAAAGCTATACGCGAGGTTCGCTACTAAGAATAACTCTCGCAGTTCGAGCCAGAACGAAAGCAGCGCGAATAGAAAGCCCATCACAAGTAAAACATAACCTATTCCGGATACCTTTTCTTTTTTAAATATTCTATTCAGCAGTGACCCTAGAAGCGCACTTAGAAAGATTAATCCTAGCGACGGAATGAAGTCTACATATACCCAGAAATGATCGGGAAATAATTCCGCATGATACTCGTAATAACTTAGTACTGCCAGTTGTGCCATCCAAGAACCAAAGAGAATTCTAGCGTAACCATTGGAGTTATTCACGATGATATTTGGAAGCTTAAACATCACCAAATAGGTTATTAGAGCAGAAGCAACAAAAGGCACAAAAGATTGGAAGAGCACCCATATACGCACAGAAGAATCTTGGTAAAATGCATTGATATCAGGGGCCAATTGATTACCTAAATATTGTACTCCTAAAGCGGTTAAAATAGATACAACACCTATTATAGCTGTCTCTTTAGCCGTCTCCCAATTGATAAAGAAAAATGCGTTGTATTTACCTAGTTTCAGACCGCGCCCCTTCTTCTCAGTAAATTTTACACCCATCATCAAGAATAACCCTATCAAGATCAACATGAAATTTGTTACGATCAGTAATGCCGCTTTGTCCCATGAACTTATTTTGTCCACTTTGAAACCTTCGAAATACCCAATATACTCAGGTAATGACCCCTTCTCTACGGCATTTATGGATATCCCCTTGTAGAACAATCCAGGAATAATAGATCCTTGATCCATCACTTTAAGATTCAATATCTTATCTATGCCGTAATAGTCAAAAATGGAATTCCAATCATCTATTGTTAATTCGTCGTTTTTGAATCGTTCAAGACCATTTACACCTAATATTTCGGCAAATTCATGGTGACGAATTACGTAATGACCAGATTGAGTAGCTAGAAAATCTGAAGCAACGAGCAGTAGCGTTTGATTGTATGGGGCTATCTGAAACACGAGATAGTCAATATTCTCAGAAATCTTACCCTTGTTTAATGGGTCGTTTTGAGACAACACTTTTTCTATTAATGACTCTACTAACAACTCTTCCGCATCATCTTTAATGATGAAATCTTGGCGATGACCAGACATCAATGAAGATGCTGGATATTTGTAGTTCACATTATCAACTGCTATGGCTTCACTGACTGCATGCTCCTCACGCAATCCATTAATAATGGCGCGTTCTTGAACTAAGCTGGAATCATCGAAGGAAAACTGATTCAAAATGTTTTCTGCTGAGTCTGTATAGGACTTTGCCAATTGCAGTTCGTCCCACCCATTTGAAAATGTAGCACTGTAGAATGTGGCAACTTTAGCTTTCTTAAGCATCAGCTGTAACGACTTTAAAGTCGCAGTATCTGATTGAGCTTTTATACCAAAGGCTGCAAATACAAATAAAAAAGAATGAAAGATTTTCTTTAGGCTCATGGTTTTGTCCTTTATTTCTTAACTAATCCAAGTTTGTCCGCTACGAATCACCTCTAAGTTTCCATTGGTAATTTTGGCTATTGAAGACGTACCGTGTCCAACCTTAGAAGCCAATCTGAAACTTGAAAAATATTTAATTCTATCAATACAAGAAGTTTTTAAAATACTAAAGTGTGGAACTTGATATGCTACGACATCAGTACACCGAATCGCACTTTCTACCTTGGTGATTCCGTTATCACAATGATAGAAATAGGGTGCAGACCAAAAATGGGGTCGTGGTATGTTTTTAGTTACTTGTTTTAGATCTGCACTTGATTGACCAAGTAACGATTGGATTTCATTTCCAAATCGACGGCCCCTGATTCCAATACCTCTAACTTTAGAAGTATATGCATATACATCATGCTCTAAGGTCATTTCATCTAACTTTGAAACGCGACTCCTTAACTCATCTAAGCCTTTCTCCAAAATGGAAATGGTATCCTTCAGGCGATCAATCTTTTTATCTAAGTATTTTAATTCAGGAATAGCGTCTATGTCTATAACTGGAGGCTCATAAAACGATAGGTCAAAGCACTTCTCATTCACAAGTAGACCTTCGAAAAGAGCTTGAGAAATTTCATTATTTTCAAGTTCCAAATCTAAAATGGCGATAAGCTCTTCTCGAATGTTGTTGTTCATAATAAAAATCTACAGGAAATTCTTTAAAAGATTCGTTCGGACAGCTTGTTTATTTGAGCCTTCATGCTCTTATCATGTTGAAGATGTATATCGATCTAACGGACCCATAAAAGGATGGATTGCTTTAAAAGATAGATTCCGTAATTGCCGCCCCGGCTACCACTTTATTTCTGTTGATGGAGAACCCTTCCTTGTTACCATTAACGGACAATCCTATCGTAGGGACCAATTAAGTCCTTCTTTAAAAAAAGAAATGGATGTTGCACTAGGCGACGACTCTATCTAATAAAATTCACATCCGGGTAAGGGATCAATGCTTCACATAGGTGCCCGACATAATCGGACATAATAATCGCTAAACCGACAATCATTGCACTAGTTATGATTGAGGTGGCTATGTTATCCTTTTTAAGCTCCTCAATCTCATTCACAGCGGTCAATTGAAAGAATATGGTCACTCCTCCCCAAACGACTAACGCACTAGACACCAACCCTACGACAACAAATCCTAAAACATAAGCAATCGACAATAAAATTGTCATTCCCGATAATTCATCTTGCGTCAAAAACCGAAGCGCATTCGAAGCTGGCGCAATTACGCTTGATAAAAGGAAGGCAGTTGCTAATATTATCCCGGTCTGAAATACAGACAGCGAGTTGTTAATTTTTTCTATACCGTACTGTCGTTTAAGCAAAATATCAGTACCACGGTATATGGCGAATAATGACCCCATACCAACAACAAACGCTAGAATAACCTGGACAAAAACTAAATAACTCATATTGATTTGATTAAAAATTCTTAAAAATGGCAACATCCCAATTGCGCATATGCATTTGATCCGGCGCAATCATACCTACCCTAAATCCTTTTGCGGTTAATTCAACACCATAATGCGGAACCCCATTTAGGGTTTTCTTTGCTCTTGAGGTAGACGGTACACCTACTCCAAGAATTGAATGACCGTACTGCTCTGAAATCCATACGGAAGAGGATATACCTAGTTTTCTCAGCACGGCATGTCCCAGAAGACTTCTCGTATCACAATCCCCTTCAAGTGTATGCATAAACTCATAGGGGCTTTGGACTCCTGCTATAACATTAGGTAAACAGGGCTTTCTTTTTACATGATAGTCCCTTACAAACCCTCCACTTTCATTGACAACTTGCTGACATGAATGATCGTGCACAAGAACATATGGAATCTCTTGTATCAAGGAAACTAAATACTCGGCAGTTTCTAGAGAAGAATAATCTCTTTCTTTTGAAACTTTGTGTACCACGTTTACCAGTGAATCCACTTTTGCATTATCCTCAACCAATAATTTAGCATATACCTGGCCCCAGTAATTTCGGGCGGTTGTATTTTGTGAAATATTCAATACCGATTTATGTGCATTCAATGATGCTTGATAAGGATTATCACCGGTATAATAGGTCACTTCATTTCTCCCCTCTGCAATCGGGTTCTGCCATTCAATGGTATGCCGACTGGAAATGATATCACTACCTTCTCGTCGAACTCGTTCGGAACGAGCATCACCTTCTGAGCGATCTTCAGGGAGTAATTCCGATGTATCCACAAGCGTTCCTAGAATAAACAATGCCGAGAGAATAAATAGCAACCAAAAGAATATACGAGACACGACTAACCATCCCCATGAAGCATTTCTACTCGCAATGAAATAAACTAATGTCGCTAAGGCCAGTGGCCATAAAAGAATAGAGCCTAGCGACCATAATTTGAAAATCATAAGGCCCGCCAGAATCAAACCTACCCATGTAATCCATTTTAATCTACGTCCACTTCTAGATAATGCTGGGTTATCATTATTTATCGATGATTCGGCCGAATTTGAAGAGCTTCTTGTTGAAGCTGGGGAGGTGTTAGTAGGTTTCCCATATGATGAATTGCCCCGGGCAGTCAACCCAGGCCTATTTCTTCTACTCAGAGAATAAATCGCAATACCCAGTACTATTAGTCCTAATAGCGGATTGATAAAAAATAGTATGAGACCAAGTAGCAATAAACCATAGGGTAATCTTCTATTTGCTCCATTAGCTAACCCTGGAATCCTGTTAATGAGTGCAGACGCTGAACCAGAACTTGAAGTACCATCGATCTCCATCCAATCGTCCTCATTCAATTCGGTAGCTAAGGTGGTTGGAGTTTCAATTATTCGGGCAGTGGAATCTGATATTTCAACCTTGGGTGGATCAGGAACATAATAGCTAAACTTCGCTATACCCTCCCAAATGATCCAGTCTGAATTAGAATTGACTAGGGATAACTCGTGTTGATGGCGATATTCTTGATTTTCCTTACCACAATTCGGATAGCATATGAGTTTTCTGAGCTGTTTAGATTCAATTCTAGTATCTCGTCCACTTTGAATGACAATGGTGGGCTTGTGACGCTTTTTAACTCCTTCAATGGGCGTAAAAAAGATTCCTGCGCGTTCCTCATCAAAGTCTCGTAACTTTACTTTTTCGATATCATACAGGACAATTTCATTCCATTTTGGGGTTAAAAACTTTAACGAACCTCTTGAAGAGTTCTTGCGCTCCTCTTTCGAAGCTAGTCCTCTAAATTTTGCTATGTAATGATGTAAAGCCATTATCGATTCGATTCAGTCGTTTCAGACGTCTCCGTGGTTGTTGTTCTTCCCATATTTGTGAGTTTAACCTCTACCCGTCTGTTCAATAACCTTCCTTCTTCTGACGTATCTGGGTTAGCCTTTGTCCCTGATTTCGGACGTTCCTCACCATAGCCTACAGTAGAAATCCTAGATTCATCTACCCCCATTGCAACAAGCTCTTTTTTAACTGCTTCTGCCCGTGCCTTAGATAGCTCTAAATTATGTACCTCATCACCAACATCATCCGTATGACCTTCAATTGTAGCGGTAACAGAATCATTTCTTACCATAAATTCTGCTAATGCTTGTATATCTGGCATTGACCCTTCTATGAGTTCATCACTGTCTGTTTTAAACTGAACATTTGGTAACGAAATCTTGTCTGTTGAGGTTACAGTCGTCTCCTCTATGACATTTACGGTATCGATTCTCACCGTTTGAATGGTATCATGAACATAAACAACTCGTTCTTGAGGGGTCATATCGCAAGTGCGCAACATGCTCAATAAATACAAAAGCAAACCAAGGAACATTAACCACTTTAATAACTGCCATAACCAGCCCAATGAAAAACAGCCGCCACTTTGGCCACCAAAACAGCCTCCTCCGTTACCTAAACCGCCGCTAGGACCTCCAAAACAGCCGCCCCTGTTTCCATACATACCTGAATTAGGTACACCAAAAGCCTGCCCGTTACTCCCGAAACATCCAGAAGATCCAGTGGCTGAGTTTCCAAACAATCCATTCTTTATCCCTCCTACTAGACCCGTTCCAGATTTGTTCTTAAAACAACCGCCTTTCTCACCAATGTCAATTGTAGCTTTTGGTCTTTTTGGTTTAAGTTTTTCCTTAATGATTTCCTTCTTTTCCTCAGGGTTTTCTGGGATCAATTCATACACCCGAATGAACCCTTCGGCCGATAATTTTCCCCTTCGTTCTTTGGAACTAAGGAAATCTCCACTGTTCGTTCGTAGGTTCGATGCATCTCTGTTAAAGACTAGAATAAATTCATCGATATCCACTCTTATTGGAGCTTCATTTCGATTAGAATCTAGTTCTATGTTGATTTGCTTTGACTGTTTAAATGGAAATGATTCACCTTTATTATGAATTGCACATTCGCATGTTTGCGCATCTTTACTGCAAAATATTGCGTTTTCATATTCCTCCTTTGAAATAGGAACTGCATTAACGAGCTCTTTCTTCTCTTCAAACAATAGTCCAAAAAACTTCCCTTTACTACCTTTACTGTAAGAAGTATTTGGTTTTATCTCTTCAGGAAATGAGAATTGTGAATTGAATGTTCCTCGATAGTATGTATACTTCTTTATCATAATCCAAGAGCCTTCTTAATGGTTTCCTCATTCTTGTCATAGTCGAGGTAATCTTGTTCCAGAGTAGTCGGAATCACTTTAAAAGGAGGATACATATCATCTCTATCTAGGTCTGCCCTTTCCTTACTTAATTCTGCATTGAATTTTTGTTGAGCTAATGCAAAGCCATACTCAATAGTCTCGCGATAATCACTGGAAACTATATCAACGTACATTTCCTTGGCTAACGATTGATACAAAAAGGATTTGCCTCGTCTGGCTCGGTTAAGCATGAATTGTTGAGTCAAAACAATACCGAGAACAAGAATCAGCCAAGGAATTACTTTTCTAGTGGAGATTAACTCTTCAAATACTGTCAATGGGAAATGTGTGTGAGCAAGATCTTCTTTTAACGATGCCATGGAAAGCAACTCAACTTGGCCATTCATAGTACCTTTAATCTCCGTAGTCTTCTCATTTGAAATACGCATTACCATTTTGTGATTAGCTGCTGAAGCTACAGGGAATGCCAAGACTAGTGAAAATATGCAGGCAATTACAAGCCTTAATAAACCACTCATTGTAGGCAATCGATTGACTAACTTACTAGTACTTGTGTACGTATCTAATATGCTATCTCTGTTTGTAATTAGAAGTACTCTGAAAATTGCACTGAAAACGAATAAGAAGACAATCCCTCCAAGAATAATTGAAAGCAAATGGTCATCTATCATGTAGAAGAGATAAGCTCCTGCTATTACAGCTAATAGCAATATTGCCAAATAGAGTATACTAATTGAATTGTATACACTTTTCTCCCTAGCATCAACCCCCTGAAGAAGCTCGAGCTCTAAACCTATTATGTTCGATGTTAATTTTAGCAACGCCCAGAATCTTAAGCTTCCCCTTCAGAGTCCTTATAAAATGCTTCTGGACGATCTTTTAGCTCACTCAGCTTTCTATTCTTCCAATCAGAAATTGCCTTTGTATTCAACTCCTTTTGAGCATTTAGAGCGTCTTCGCGTTCCTTACGAATAGCTTCCACTTCTAAATACCTGTATTTCTCCATGAGAATTGGCCCTCCATCCTTGGATTCATAGAGATGTTCGGTACGAATGACACCATTCTCCATATTCGTCTTCAAGGTGTAATTCTCTACCATATAATCATATGCCCCTTTCGTCATCATCATTTTAAAGAAGATAGGACCTGTTTCAATCGATAAGAAGACTAGAGGTAAGAAAATAGATAGTGCTAGACTCAATTCATGGGCGATTTTCATTCTTGCTAAAATCCCATCTAGACCTTTTATTTTCTCTTTGTTATGCGTGAGTTCAACATCCATATCTGTCAATTTCTCTTCACGTTGGTTTTTCAAGCGTAATAAATCTGGTCCCATTCTAGTATCGAAATCAGACAGTTTCTTATCCCAATCTAATTTGAGTTGCTCTAGTTGTTTCGCTCTTGGACCATAACCTGCAGCACCTGCACGGCCTTGCATTTGATCAATATATTCCTGTTCCGCGGCTTGTTGACGAACAACAATTTTATCTCTATCTGACTCAATCTTATTAATTTGATCATCTATTACTGCAATATCCGCATTGAATCGCTCTTTAGTGGCTTTGTCAAATTTTGCCAATTCTTCATTCTGAAGATTATTCAATTCGATATTAATCTCAGTTTCAAGGATTTTAATTTCGAGTGGCTTACTAATTACAAGCCCTAAAATTATCGCGATGATTATACGCGGGATAGCTTGAGCAAACTCTCCCCATGTAACCTTATCTGTACCATCCCCCTTACCAGTGCTCGATACGATGAATCTATCTAGATTAAAAATCATTAGCCCCCAAGCTATTGCGAAGACGCCATTTCCAATTAAGAAAAGTAAACTGTGTGTCTCTTCTCCTTGACCAGCCATGGTTTTTTGGCCAAACGCTGTAAAAAATGCGAACCATCCTGATACCATCGCAAGCATACCGGTTGCAAATACAATTCCTCCAATACCCGCGTATTTCACGCGATCTTGTTTTGGTGATTTCTGAAGAAAATATGAATCCGCTCCAGCACACCACCAGAGAAATTTGGTGAATCTGGATGTTTTTACATTTTCCTTGGCACTTAAATAATCTGAAGTTGACATGGTTATTTATTTTGTTGGCTTAATTTATAGATTTCTTGAGAACTTAAAAACGTATTCTTAAGGCTCAACTTAGAACTTTGAAAGTTTGACTTGAGAGCATCAGTTAATTGTATCTCGGTTTTCTTTAGAATGGGCTGATGATTTAGTAACTCAACGTTTTGAGCCAAAGAATTGTAACTAACCTTTGATTTTACTGGTTTTGTATCCAATTCCACCCTAGGTGATTGAGCGACAACACCCTTCGGATTCAAATTAAAAGACCACTTTTTAAAATCTCGAAGTGATCTTAGCATTACCCTTGTTTTGGGCTTGTTAGCAACAATCCAAACGGTCTCTCCCGCCTTTACTATCCGTGGTCTTGTTTTTAGAAATGGAAAATACGGACGTGATTTTGAGACAGGCGTTTTCCTGAACATTACTGCTTTCCTAAATCTCTTAGCACGAAGTTTCTGTACCCTATCTGTTTTATTCAACCATGGTGGACCATAAAGAATTCCATAACCCTTACCCTCCACCTGAAAGGGCACTGCTTGTCCTAAGACAGGAGGGTTAGGTTGAAACTTTTGCGGGACTAATCGGAGCATTTTTATTTGATCAATTTTCTTTTAGATCCATTTTCATCGACTGCAACGAAAACCATATTACAAGCACAATTCAATACACGATTACCAGAGGTTAAATTTTCTGAATATACTTCTACTTTGAATCCCATTGAAGTTGTACCAACCCTTGTTAAAACAGTATCGATAATTACCAAATCGCCAATTTTCATAGGGTTAATAAATTCGATGTTATCGACAAGCTTGGTTACAGCATATCCTTTAGAGTATTGTACCGCAAACGCATATCCTGCCTGGTCAATCCAACGCATTACTTCACCGCCATGAACCTTCCCACTAAAGTTAACATCAGTAGGTTCTGCTAAAAATGACATTGTTCTTTTTTGTCCTATCATTGTATCTATGAGAACTTTACTCGTCCTGCTATTATCTGTTTCATGCCTTGCATCACGTGCACAAAGCGTTTATTCTGTGAAATATAAATCCCAAGCTGAAGTGAAAGTCTTTGTGGTAGAATATGAATCACAAGCGGACCTGTTAGTTTACAAAACCAGATATCAGTCTCAAGCGAAAGGGAATGAAGGGCTGTGGCACTTTGTGAATTATTCTTCACAAGCCGATAAGACCATATTTTTTGTAAAGTACGCTTCACAGTCAGATATTAAAGTTTATTTCGTTGATTACCAGACTCGTGCCGGGTGGCGGAATAAAGAGAAGATGCATCATCTTTATTAGTGCCCTCCTCGATTCATAATGTTTTCCTTCTTACCGAGGCCTCCTAGATAAGAGCATTCGAAAAGAGCATTCATTGAATCAAAATCAACAATGTCTTTAGTGTACGAATATGCCGCTTCAAGTGTAACTGTTCTATTGTTATCACCGCAACTTACGTCTACATCTTTCATTTTAATTTGACATGGATGCTCATAACCACAAGCATGTGTCA
>Ga0255778_10004064_pt1 | contig 12158 bp, 11 predicted proteins | sample 071ome_31_FD_179976 | JGI IMG/M metagenome (GOLD analysis project Ga0255778, IMG submission 179976) | Coastal salt marsh microbial communities from the Groves Creek Marsh, Skidaway Island, Georgia - 071405CT metaG (version 2) | ecosystem: Environmental > Aquatic > Marine > Intertidal zone >...
TGAACTGATTGCGCCAATCGCAATGGAAGAAAAACTACGCTTCGCGATCCGTGAAGGCGGCCGCACAGTCGGCTCAGGCGTCGTTTCTAAAATCATCAAGTAATAATCTTACTTGAAACGGTTAGGGAAAAGAGCGCTTCGGCGCTCTTTTTTCGTTAGGTATTCCAGCATTTAATTACGGTTGAGCTAACTGTAGTTTTAGAACACATAATTGTAATGTCGGTGTCTTTTTTAAGTGATTGAAAAATTCGTTCGCGCATTTTTGGTGATTTTTATTCTAGTTTCTGTGGCAATGATTGTTGCCACGATACTTGGGTTTTCGGTACAGATTGAAGAATTTTTGGAAAACCTCGTTCCAACGCGCTACCAAATCATGGCGAATTCCGATACTTATATCAGGATGCTTAGCATAGATTTGTTGATCCTAGCGGTCCCTGTGGGGTTTTATGTTGTGATCCGTTTGCTTGGTCTGCGCGAAAGTCGGCGTGAAAAAGTAGAACGCGAAAAACATGCGGCAGAAAACCTGAGCCAATATCAGCGAGCCTTCAGAGAACGCATGAAAAAAATATTAAACCCACCCTTTTTTCAAGGACGGGTTTAACAAAGAATTAATGTCTGTGCAGCTTAGCTAAGCTTGTCTGTTAGCTCTGGTACAGCATCGAACAAATCCGCAACCAAACCAAAGTCGGCTACTTGGAAAATTGGGGCTTCTTCATCTTTGTTGATCGCAACGATGATTTTTGAATCTTTCATCCCTGCTAAGTGCTGAATTGCACCTGAAATACCAACCGCAACATATAGGTCAGGGGCAACAACTTTACCTGTTTGACCAACCTGCCAATCGTTTGGTGCATAACCGCTGTCGACCGCTGCACGTGACGCGCCAACTGCCGCGCTAAGTTTGTCGGCCAGACCTTCGATGATCGCAAAGCTTTCTTCTGAACCAACGCCACGGCCACCAGAAACAACAACACCTGCTGATGTCAATTCTGGGCGATCGCTGCTTGCGACTTTGTCTTCAACCCATTCTGACAAACCGGGGTTACTCGCCGCTGCGATACCTTCTACCGCTGCTGAACCACCTTCGCCTGCTGCGTCAAAGTTCGCTGTACGGAAAGAAATCACTTTCTTGGCATCTGCGGATTCAACCGTTTGAATTGCGTTGCCCGCATAGATTGGGCGTTCAAACGTATTGCCATTCACAACTGCGGTTACGTCGGTGATCACCATAACGTCCAACATCGCTGCAACGCGTGGAAGGATGTTTTTGGCAGAGTTTGTTGCGGGTGCTACGATATGTTCGTAATCGCCTGCCAATGAAACGGTCAAATCCGCAACAGGTTCGGCCAAGCCGTTCCCATAGGCCGCGTCATCTGCGCATAGAACTTTTGCAACGCCGTCCAATTTCGCCGCCGCCTCTGCCGCGCCGCCACATCCAGCAGATGCGCACAGAACCGTGACGTCACCCAATGATTTTGAGGCACTGACAGCTTTCGCCGTGGCATCCACTGCCAACTCTGAGCCATTCACTTCTGCAAGTAGTAGAACTGCCATTAGACCGCTCCTGCTTCTTTAAGTTTCGATACCAATTCATCAACGGAACCAACCTTGATACCCGCCGCGCGTGCTTGTGGTTCACCTGTTGAAACGATTTTCAAACGTGGTGTCACATCAACACCAAGATCCGCTGCCGTTTTCGTGTCCAGCGGCTTTTTCTTGGCCTTCATGATATTTGGAAGTGATGCATAACGTGGTTCATTCAAACGAAGATCAACAGTGATAACCGCTGGCATCTTCACTTTGATTGTTTGCAGACCGCCGTCTACCTCACGTGTCACAGTCGCGCTGTCACCTTCGACACCAACTTCTGATGCGAACGTCGCTTGTGACCAGCCAAGAAGGGCCGACAACATCTGACCTGTCGCGTTCATGTCATTGTCAATCGCTTGCTTACCGCACAGCACAAGACCTGGCTGCTCTTCATCCACAATCGCTTTCAGAATTTTCGCAACGGCCAATGGCTCGATGTCATTGTGAACATCGTCTGTGGCTGTGACCAAGATCGCGCGGTCTGCACCCATCGCCAATGCGGTGCGCAGTGTTTCTTGTGATTTTTCAACACCAATTGAAACAACCACAATCTCTTCTGCTACACCTTTTTCTTTCAGGCGAATGGCTTCTTCCACTGCGATTTCGTCAAATGGGTTCATTGACATTTTTACGTTTGCCAGATCGACACCTGAACCATCCGCTTTTACGCGAACCTTCACATTGTAGTCGATCACGCGCTTGACAGGCACAAGTACCTTCATGATCTTTGGTCTCCTTAACGACAAAATTCCCGAGTCATCACTCACTTTGACGCCCTAAATATAGGTTTGTTCAGCTGTGTAATAGGGCAAAATCGTCACGCCTGTGCAAAAGAACGTCGCGTTCCGCAATATTATTGCGCTAACGGTTCGCGCCAGGCACCCAAAGTACGTCATCAAGGCCGTTATTATTGGCAATCCGACCCGCCACAAAAAACCAATCAGACAGACGGTTTAGATATTTCACGGCGGCAGGATTGATCTCTTCCATCGTGGCCAACTCAACGCACAAACGTTCCGCGCGCCGTGCAACTGTGCGGCAAACGTGTAGCTTGGCCGCCAACGCCGATCCGCCTGGCAAAATAAAACTGCGTAAGGGTTCCAATGTATCGTTCATGACGTCAATTTCCGCTTCAAGACGATCCACCTGCGCATCGATAATCCGCAGGGGTGGATATTCTGCGTCCTTATCATTTTCCATTTCTGGACGGCATAAATCAGCACCTAAATCAAAAAGATCATTCTGGATCAGCGACAAAAGTTTGTCCAACTCACCCTCTGCGTCCAACCGCGCCATACCAACGGTGGCGTTTAATTCGTCCGTCGTCCCATAGGCAGTCACACGCAAGGAATGTTTTGCAACACGCGATCCGTTCCCCAGCGCGGTTTCCCCCGCATCCCCCGTTTTGGTGTAAATTTTATTCAGAACAACCACGATTAGCCCCCAGAGGTAAAGTAAACAAACGCAAGAATAATCAACACAGCAACAAACTGTGCAGCGATGCGAAGTTGCATCAACTTGTTTGCGTATTTGCGGTTAAACTCACCACCACGGCCAAAGCCACCGATGCCAATAATCAAGATAACCGCCACCGCAGCCATCGACAGTACCACCAATATGAATAGCGGATCGCCAGCCATGTCATTACTCCTTCGTCTTTGTGCCTGTATCTAGCGGCCTTCTGCGCAAAAGCGAATGTCAATCCTGAAAAAATTTGAAATGACACTATCCCTTCGCCACCACCCATTCAAACAGGCGCGCGGGTAACAAGCGTTTTAGTGCCGCCATCATATATGTTGGGCGTGTTACATAATAATTGTAACGTGGCGTTTTCGCCTCTAGTGCATGCGCCAATTTGATCGTCACTGCATCTGCAGGAAGTTCAAAACGATCTGGGCCACGGCTTTCATAAAGTCGCTTTATTAATTTGTTTTCATATTGATCTACACGTGCTGACCCGCGCCAATCAATCCATGTTTCAAAATGGGGAATGGAATTTTGTCGAATGTCCGAGGTGATTGGCCCAGGTTGGATCAAACTCACGTGAATGGGCGTGTCCTGCATTTCCAATCGCAGCGTTTGGGTCAGACCCTCTAATGCGAATTTTGTGGAAACATAGGCCCCGCGCCACTTCATGGGTGTAAACCCCAATACAGACGAACAATTCACAATTCGCCCATGGCCCTGCGCCCGCATAACAGGGATAATCATCCGCGTCAGATCGTGATAGCCAAACAAATTCGCCTCATAAATTGCGCGCAATGCGTCACGCGGCAAATCCTCAACAGCGCCAGGAATGGCATAGGCCCCGTTGTTATAAAGCGCATCAAGCGTGCCGCCCGTACGCTGCAATGTTTCGGCCACCGCCTCGCGAAGGCTATCCTCATCCTCATAATCAAGGGGGAAGCTTTCTAATCCCTCATCCCGCAGGCGTGCGCAATCTTCTTCCTTTCGGCAGGTTGCAAATACGCGCCAACCGCGTGCGGCCATGCCATGCGCCGCGTTATATCCAATCCCTGAGGAACACCCCGTCATCAAAACCGTTTTTGTCATACTGCAATCCCCAAATTTTGCGTCAACATGGGGTATTTTAAATCGTTTGACTAGTCAGCTTTTTTAAACAGTTTTTTAGAAATCCAACCCACGCGTTTTGTTTCCACGACGTGCAATTTCACCCATGATCCAGATGAACTGGGCAGCAGTTGAACCGCGATGCCACGCTCTAACTTGGCAATGACACCATTTCTTGTACTTGGCTCGTTGCGCATGTTCGCCCGATTGACCGATACAGCGTAAAGGTTTGCGTCGTTTGGTACATTCGCTGTAACAACGGGAACCACATCATCCAAAATATTTTCGATAATCGCGCTTGTTTCTGTGTCTTCGCTGACTTTCCACAACGCCGCATCTGTCACAACATTGACGTGTGCTGCCGCCTCAGCGTGATTATCAAATTCAATACTGCGCAAAGCGTTTGTTGCGGCACGCGCGACTTCTTTTCGATCAAACGATCGATCGATCGATTGGTTCAGCATCATCCGTTGGCGTTCAAACTTCAGAAACAGAAGTTGCCATTGCGGACTCAAAATCCTGACCGCCACTAAGTTCAAAAAACGCCCAGACCAACATGGCAAAGCAAAAAAGCAAATACTTCCACATCTCACCCCTAACGCTTTACAAAATGTGAATGTGTGATTCCTACTAATATTATTTATACCCATAGGTATTGGCGGAAAATTCGGTGTTTTTTCCCCGATGGATGCTTTACCCCATTCTAGTTGCAGAGTATCAATTCGACATGAGTGATACCAACGACCCCACCAACACTGGACTGATCCTTGCTGAACCCTTGCGCCGCGCAATTGGCGAGCGGTATCTGACCTATGCCCTGTCCACAATCATGCACCGCGCTTTGCCGGATGCACGTGATGGATTAAAGCCCGTGCATCGCCGCATCCTTTATGCGATGCGCGAATTGCGCTTGGCCTCAGCAGGCGGGTTTCGGAAATCCGCAAAAATCAGTGGCGATGTCATGGGCAACTATCACCCGCATGGGGACGCCGCGATCTATGACGCGATGGCGCGCTTGGCGCAGGATTTCAACGTACGCTATCCATTGGTTGACGGCCAAGGAAACTTTGGCAACATCGATGGCGATAACCCCGCGGCCAGCCGATACACCGAAGCACGCATGACCGCCTTGGCCGAGGCATTGTTGGACGGCCTAAATGAAAATGCCGTTGATTTTCGTGACAACTATGATGGCACGCTGCAAGAACCCGTTGTCCTGCCCGCCAGTTTTCCAAACCTATTGGCCAATGGTGCCAGCGGCATCGCGGTGGGTATGGCCACGAATATTCCGCCCCATAACATCGCGGAACTGTGCGATGCGTGCCTGCACCTGATCAAAACACCCGATGCCCGCGACGACACATTGTTGAATTATGTGCCGGGCCCTGATTTCCCAACGGGCGGTATAATTGTCGAAAGCCCAGAAAATATTCGCAACGCCTATGCCACTGGGCGCGGATCCTTCAGATTACGCGCAAAATGGGAGGTCGAAGATTTAGGCCGTGGACAATGGCTAGTCGTCATTACGGAAATCCCGTATCAGGTCCAAAAATCAAAGCTGATTGAAAAGATTGCGGAACTGATCAATTCCAAAAAAATCCCTATCCTTGCCGATGTTCGTGACGAAAGTGCTGATGACATTCGCATGATATTGGAACCGAAATCGAAAAACGTGGATCCAGATGTTTTGATGAACACAATGTTCAAAAACTCTGATCTTGAGGTACGTTTTTCACTGAACATGAACGTATTGATCGACGGTGTCACACCTAAGGTGTGCAGCCTGAAAGAAGTCCTGCGCGCCTTCCTTGATCACCGTCGTGACGTTTTGGTGCGCCGCACTACATTCCGCGTTGAAAAAATTGATCACCGCCTTGAGGTGTTAGAAGGCTTGATCATCGCCTTCCTCAATTTGGATCGCGTCATTGATATTATCCGCTATGACGATGACCCGAAACTGGCGCTGATTGCCGAAAATTGGCAAGTCGATCATGTGCGCGCCACATCAGAGGTCGACTATATAGGGCCAGACACAGCGCGCGAAGGAGAGCTGAGCGAGCTCCAAGCCGAAGCTATTTTGAACATGCGGTTGCGCTCTTTGCGGCGTCTGGAAGAAATGGAATTGGTGCGCGAACGCGATGCATTAATGGAAGAACGCGCAGGTCTTAGCGATCTATTGGCAAGCGATAGTTTGCAATGGTCCCGTGTTGCAGAGCAGTTGAAAGAAACCAAAAAGCAATTCGGCAAAGATTACGCTGGAGGTGCAAGACGCAGTGAATTTGCCGAGGCGGCAGAAGCGGAAGATGTCCCGATCGAGGCGATGATCGAACGCGAGCCCATTACGATTGTATGTTCTAAAATGGGATGGATCCGCGCCATGACGGGTCACATCGATCTAAACCGCGAATTGAAATACAAAGACGGCGATGGTCCTGCGCTTATCTTTCACGCGGAAACCACCGACCGCCTCTTGGTCTTGGGCAGCAATGGGCGGTTTTACACTGTCTCTTGCGCAAATCTGCCCGGTGGACGGGGCATGGGTGAACCCCTGCGCTTGATGGTTGACCTCCCGAACGAGGCCGCAATTGTCACGATGTTTACCTATACTGCAGGAACAAAATTATTAGTCGCGTCAAGCGCGGGTGATGGATTCATCGTTCCTCAAGATGACGTGATCGCTCAAACGCGAACGGGGAAACAAGTGCTAAATGTGAAGGGTGATAGCGTCGCCTCTGTTTGTCGCGTTGTGAAAGGCGATCACATTGCCGTTGTCGGTGAAAACCGCAAGGTTTTGATCTTCTCCATCGAAGAATTACCCGAAATGGGACGGGGCAAAGGTGTGCGATTGCAAAAATATAAGGACGGCGGATTGTCCGATGCGACAACCTTTAACCTAGAAGAAGGCCTAAGTTGGCTGGATCCAGCTGGACGCACCCGCACCGAAAACAATCTGGCCGAATGGATCGCAAAACGCGCAAGCGCGGGGCGCATGGCGCCACGCGGCTTCCCACGGGACAACAAATTCACAAGCTGAAAAGCAAAACACACGCGCAAAACATACCATGTTTGAGCATGTGTTTTAGAAACCTGCGTACGCCCATTCGGGCGCACACAATGTAATAATGCCTACCCGCGGCCTTTCCACGGCACCATGATCTTTTCGGCCCAGCGCATCAACATATCGATCGCAAACCCGATCGCACCAATCAAAATGATGCCTAGGATCACAACATCAGTTTGCTGGAATTTTGACGCAACCATGATCATCATGCCTGCCCCTTTTTCTGCGGCCACCAATTCGGCAGCAACAACAGTTCCCCAACAAACCCCCATCGCAACCCGTGCACCGGTAAAGATTTCTGGCAAGCTGTTGGGTACGATTACGTAGCGCATGATTTGCCATTTGCTCGCGCCCAACGAATAGGCCGCATGCACCTTTGATATGCGTACGCCCGACACTCCCGCACGCGCGGCAATTGCCATAATCCAAAGCGCGGCTAAGAACAGCAGGATAATTTTGCCAACCTCGCCAATACCCGCCCAGATGATGACAAGTGGGATCAACGCAAGCGGTGGAACAGGGCGCATGAATTCCACAATTGGGTCGAACCAGCCACGGAACCAATCGGACAGACCCATCGCATATCCCAGTGGAATACCAACAAGCGCGCCAAAGAAGAAACCAACAATAACGCGGAACAGCGAATACCCCAAGTGTTCGACCAGCATGAAGTTCTTGAAACCCGCTGTTGCGATTTCAACCAAACGGTCCTTCACCGCTTCGGGCGCTGGCAACCAGATTGGCTCCATCTGAACACCTTTATTGGGTTCGATGTTCAGCGTCCCTTTGGGGGTCACCGCGACGCGCAGGTTTGAAACAAAAACCTCACCACCCGGGGCGATTGATTGTCCATTGATGGCAATAATTTTTGCCCCATCCTTGCGGCTAAACTCATCATTGGCGTCCCATTTCAAAAGTTTGTTGCGATATGCTTGGATTACAACACCGTCATTCTTTGCAGACTGCGCACCTTCGTCGACCGAAAGCTTTGGCGAGTTTTCCCCCGCGCCAAACACGACGACATCCACCGTCGCATCTTGTGTGGATCCATCGGGAAGCTCAATCGTATAGGAAAATCCTGCCTCTCCCTGGAATGCGCCTGGCATATGTAACACGCTGGGCAACCAACGGGACCCGGTAAATGACCCCCATAAGACAAAGATCAAAACAATTGAAATGACTGAGGCCGCAGAATTTGATGTTACCGCGCTTTCATCGCCAAATGTTACCGTTTTTAGCGCACCAAAATCTTGCTTTGGTGTCATAAACCGTCGCACGATCCGCCAAATACCCAACGTCAGCATGATCAGTAGGACGTAGCCAATCAGATACGGCAGCACCATCACGAATGTTGCAAGGATATTGAAAAGCTCACTTATGAGCTGCGTGAAAATACTCATGACTGCGCCTCCATACGGCCCATAATCTCTTCTTCCATATCCCAAATCATAGATAGGATCTCTTCCCGCTTCTCGGCATAGTCGGGGTGTTTTTTGACTTCGCGCAAGTCTTGGTCGACACCCAAGTCAGCAAACGGCAAACGGTATTCACGATGAATACGCCCAGGTCGAGGTGCCATCACCAACAAACGCTCGCCCAGCAACAATGCTTCTTCCACCGAGTGGGTGATCAGGATAATAGTTTTGCCTGTTTCTTTCCAAAGTTTCAAAACCAGCGACTGCATCTTTTCACGTGTCAGGGCATCAAGTGCGCCAAGCGGTTCGTCCATTAGGATCACATCAGGATCATTTGCCAAACAGCGGGCCAATGCCACACGCTGCTGCATACCACCTGACAATTCATAGACAGCTTTTTCTTTGAAATCGCCCAGACCGACCGTATCCAGAAGATGATCTACGGTTTCGCGAATTTCACCTTTGGGCGTGCCCTTCATCTTGGGACCGAAACCAACATTTTCACGCACGCTCATCCATTCGAACAACGCGCCTTGTTGGAACACCATACCGCGTTCTGCGCTTGGCCCTGTGACGGTTGATCCATTCAGTTGGATTTCCCCTTCCGTTGGCGCTAAGAAGCCCGCAATAATATTCAAAAGCGTGGTTTTTCCGCATCCAGACGGACCCAGAACCGACATCAGTTCACCGCTTTTCAGATGTAGGTTTACGTTCTTTAACGCCTGCACCGATCCGCCATTTGGCAAATCAAAGCGCATCGAAAGATTGTTAATATTCAATCCGTGATCAGTGGTCATAAGGGACGCTCAAATTTTAAAAGGTAGGTATAGAAAAGGCCGCGGGACATGCCCCGCGGCCTAAGTATATGGTCAGATTAGTTGCCTGCGGCAGCCAATGGACCTGTGTTCACGTTGCCAGCATAACTGTCTAGTGCTGAGTCGATGCTACCTGCATTCACGAATACGTCTGCAACGCCTTTCATGAAGCCTTGTGCACCGCCACCAAGCCATTTTTCTGATAGCTGGTCTTCAACTGATGGGAACACGAATGTTGACATTGTCGCAACTGTGTCCGCTTCAGACATACCTGAATCTTTTGCAATTGCTGGAACCATTGCGGCTGCACTGTCGCCACCTTTGTTCCACATTGCATTCGCGTCTGCTGTGACTTTCAAGAACGCTGAAACAAGATCGCTGTTTTCTGCAACAAAGTTTGCTGGCGCAGAAGTGACGTCAAACACCAAAATGCCCAACTCTTCTTTCTCAGCGCCTGTCAACAGAACGTTACCGTGCTCTTTCATACGGCGAAGTGCACCACCCCAACCGCATGACATGTCAACTGAACCCTGTGCCAGTGCTGCTGCACCTTCTGCAGGCGCCATGTCGACAACCTCTAGGCTGCCAACATCAACACCAAAGTGGCTCATCTGCTTCAGGAAGCCGTAGTGTGCCGCTGTACCTAGTGGAACAGCAACTTTTTTACCGGCCAATTCGCCTGCGCTGTCTTTGTCAATTTCAAGACCAGATGAAACAACACAGTTGTCATTGTCTGAGTATGAAACTGCAACGTCTAGGATTTGAAGGTCCTGACCGGCTGATGCAGCAACAACGAAAGGTGGAACACCCTGGCTGACAGAAATTTGTACGTCGCCTGAGGCCATCGCCGCACTCATCGCTGTACCAGTGTCAAAGCTTACCCAGTTTACTTTGACACCCATTTCTTCGTCGTATGTGCCCATTTGCTTCGCGTATTCAAATGGCATTGGCCATTCCAAGAAGTAACCTACAGTGATTTCACCGTGGCCACCCGCCATTGCGGCTTGTGCGCTTGCTACCAAGGCAACTGCTGCGCTTGTTTTAAGTAGTGATTTCGTGAATTTCATCATCAATCTCCCTGTTTTCGACGCGCATCGCGCGCCTTGATGAAGCCATAACATACATTACATCGACGTATGTTTACGGTATGATCCGACCCGATTGCGTGCATAAGATCAATCCCTTTTTTAAGGTTTCTGACGCGAAACTCCCGCTTCACATAGATCAAACCACCCTAGGCCTGTGGTGGAACCATTCCACACAGACCCCATTTGAGGCAATCAATCGTTTGAATTGGACCTATAGGTGTGAAAATTCTGGCCCTATAATTTCCAGCGCTTTGAAATCAGAACTATAAAATCTTATTGTCGCGCCCTGCGCGGATTCTGGAGGCTAATATGATGAATACCTTGTTACGTGAAAATGACCTATCCCATGTGATTGAGGCGGACCGCGCACATGTGTGGCACCACCTGTTGCAGCACAAGCCACTGGAAACCGGTGAACCTCGCATCATCGTCGAGGGTAAAGGCATGCGCGTGTGGGACCAGAAAGGGAAAGAGCACATTGACGCTGTCTCAGGTGGCGTATGGACTGTGAACGTTGGCTATGGACGCGAGCGCATCGCAAACGCGGTACGTGATCAATTGATCAAGATGAACTATTTCGCTGGTGCCGCGGGGTCTATTCCAGGCGCAATCTTTGCCGAGAAACTGATCGAAAAGATGCCAGGGATGAGCCGCGTGTATTACTGTAACTCGGGTTCTGAGGCGAACGAAAAAGCGTTTAAAATGATCCGCCAAATCGCCCACAAACGCTATGGCGGCAATAAGCACAAAATTCTATATCGCGAACGTGATTACCACGGAACAACAATCGCAACTTTATCTGCGGGCGGACAGGATGAGCGTAATGCACAATACGGCCCATTTACGCCTGGGTTCGTTCGTGTACCACATTGCTTGGAATATCGTGCGCAGTGGGATCTAAGCGGTGAAGAATATGGGCGCCGCGCAGCGGACGCCATTGAAGAAGTCATTCTTGCCGAAGGTCCAGATACAGTTGGCGGTTTGTGCCTTGAACCTGTAACTGCAGGTGGCGGCGTCATCACCCCGCCCGAAGGATATTGGGAGCGCGTGCAAGAAATCTGCAAAAAATACGATATCCTATTGCACATCGATGAAGTTGTGTGTGGTGTTGGTCGGACAGGTACATGGTTTGGGTACCAAAACTATGGCATCAAACCTGACATGGTGACCATGGCCAAAGGTGTTGCATCAGGTTATGCCGCGATCGCATGTTTGGTTACATCAGAGGATGTGTTTGAATTGTTTAAGGACGACGCAAGCGATCCAATGAACTATTTCCGCGATATCTCTACATTTGGCGGATGTACAGCAGGTCCCGCGGCGGCGATTGAAAACATGGCCATCATCGAAGAAGAAGGCCTGTTGGATAATACCCTTAAGATGGGTGAGCGCATGATCGACAATTTGAACGCCCTGTCTGAAAAACACGCTGTCATCGGTCAGGTGCGTGGCAAAGGCCTATTCTGTGGTGCCGAATTGGTTGCAGATCGTGCAACAAAAGACCCAGCAGAAGAAAAGCTGGTCCAAGCGGTTGTCGCAGATTGCGCCGCACAAGGCGTGTTGATTGGTGCGACGAACCGTTCAATTCCCGGGTACAATAATACGCTATGTTTTAGCC
>Ga0255778_10004078_pt1 | contig 12123 bp, 6 predicted proteins | sample 071ome_31_FD_179976 | JGI IMG/M metagenome (GOLD analysis project Ga0255778, IMG submission 179976) | Coastal salt marsh microbial communities from the Groves Creek Marsh, Skidaway Island, Georgia - 071405CT metaG (version 2) | ecosystem: Environmental > Aquatic > Marine > Intertidal zone > Salt...
CATCAACCTCAACGTGCTCCTCGTGGACATGAACGCTTATGTGGCCGCTTTGGCCGACGGCGGTACCATCTTGTTCAGCGGTTTTTACGAGGAAAATGTGCCTGCCCTTCGCAAATGTGCCGAGAGCGCTGGACTAACCTATGAGGGCATCAAAGGGCGCGATCAGTGGCGTAGTGTTAAAATGAGAAAGTAATGCGAAGAATTGGACTGCTTGTTGCGCTTTTATTCAGTCTGGGGCTTCATGCCCAGAAGGTGGTCCGATTCTCCGAGCTCGAACTCTTCCAAGACGAATTTCTCGAACTTATAGACCTGAATAAGGAGCAAAAGTCGCTGTATCAGGACAGCCTGTTGCCGAACGCCATGTTGGCGGCCGATGAGTTTGGGGAGTTGTGGATAGATTTAAGCAACCAACTCATCCGTAAGCGCCTAGTGCAGCCGGAGGTTTGGGAAGAACTCATACGTCTGACCTACGATATCTACGAGGGCGAGGCCTACGGTACTGCCGAGCAAATGACCCAGCACCTAATGGCTTATGCCAAGAAGAATCCTTCGACCAAGATTCGAGACTACATTCATCAGCAGTACCTGAACTACAGCAAGCACATCTTCAGCGATGTCAATGATTTTGTGTGGAGTGCACCCTACGCTTTGTGGGGATTTGCGTTTGAAGAGGGGGCGCCGGTATATAGCTTCGAGGCGGAAGACCTCTATGGACGTTACCGGGAGGATAGCACCCAAATCATCGGGGCGAACTTTAAATATTATCCAGAACAAGATCTAATCGAAGGGGAGGGCGGAACCGTCTTTTGGTCCCGAGTATTGGTGCCGGAGGACGAGCGCTATGCGGAATTGGGCACATGGAACCTCGATGTTAAAAAAGGTGGCTATCGCGCCAAGGCGATTCTCCATGCCTATGACCTTTACCCAGAACCTATTAAAGGAACTTTGGAAGATCGAATGACAGGAATGACGACAAAGCGTCACCCACAATTTACCAGCGAACGCAACGACTACCTGATAAAGGATATTTTCCCGGATGTCCACTTCAAAGGAGGCTTAGGCGTCATTGGTGCCCAATTTTATGGAAATAGTCCAGATAGCACTTTAGGGGAATTAGTATTTACTTACAAAACAGATACCGTCATAACCTTAAAGGCCGGACGATTTGGCTTTCAAGATAGTCTCATAGCGTCTAAGCGTGTCGAGGTTGTAGCACACCTAGGTCAGGATAGTATTTATCATCCTTATTGTGAGATGCGTTACGATCCTCGGGCCGGACAGTTAAGAATTTTACGCTATAAAAACGGCTTGGGATTAACATCTTGGATTGATAGTTACCATGCTATGGAAATCAACGTAGATCAGTTGGTGTGGAATCAAGGGACACCTATGTTGAATTTGCGCAATCTTAATTTAGGTTCTATGCAAGCTGCGGTGTTTGAAAGTAAACAGTACTTCCGCATTTCCAGAATGGAAGAAATCGCGGGTTTTCAGCCTGTTCATCCACTCATTAATCTTCGTGAAGCTGCCTATCCGTGGGCGTACGTAGATGCACCTATGAAAGATTTGATTTACGCTTTGCGCATGGCACCTGCAGAAGGTGAGAAATTTTTATATGAGATGGCCATAGAAGGATTTGTCACTTTCAATCAGGATAAAGAAACCATTTCATTGACAGACAGATTGTTTGAGTATTTGTTGAATTGGGAGGGCAAGCGCGATTACGATGTCATTCAATTTGTTTCGAGGGTCGAACAAGGGAATAATGCTCAGGTCAGTCTGCTCAACTACCAAATGGATATTGCAGGCATTGGTGTGATTGCGGTTAGTGATTCGCAACAAGTAAATTTATTTCCAAAGGGTGGCCTCATTACGGTAAATGCAGGGATGAATTTCAATTTTGATGGCAGAATTAATGCGGGTCTATTTAGCTATTGGGGGGCTGATTATGCGTTCATTTATGATCAATTTATGATTGATATGCCCCGCATAGATTCGATGCGGTTTAAGGTGAAGGAATTTGATCCCGCTCCAGGCAGCAGAGCCTCGTTAGTAAATGTTCAGACGGTTTTATCGGACTTACAAGGTCGTCTTCTTATCGATCAGCAGGATAACAAAAGTTCTAAAGAGTACTATCCGGAATATCCCATTTTTGAAGCATTGAATAATTCTTTTGTGTACTATGATCATCCTAGTATACATGGTGGTATATATGACCGAAGTAGTTTTTATATGGCCGTAGAGCCATTTACCATCGACTCACTAGATAATGCCACCACTGATGGATTGTTATTTGATGCCACCTTCCATAGTGCAGATATCTTTCCAACGTTCTTTCAGCCCTTAAGGGTAATGCCGGATTATTCGCTGGGATTTCAAACCGATATGCTGCCGACTCCAGCATATAAAGGCTCAGGTACTTATCAGGGGGCCTTGGCACTTTCTAACCAAGGATTACACGCAACGGGTAGTTTAGATTACATTCAAAGTCACATTGAAAGTAAGGATATTCTATTCTTTCCGGAAGAAGCCTCAGGAAGGGCTCTTACATTCGATCTGGAAGAAAATAGTACTATTGGCAGTGGATATCCATATGCCAAAGGAACTGATAATCCGTTCGTATGGCACCCCTATGATGATGAACTACAGGTGAAGACTCGAAGTACGCCATTCTATATGTACGGCTCTCCAGAAGTGGTAGCTGAAGGAAAACTATTGTATGGAGGACGTGGTCTTTTTGGAACCGGTGAGTTGCGTTATTACGCTGCAAAGCATAATAGTGATGTAGAAGGGTATCAATTCTTTCATCGCTCTTTTATCTCAAATGAACAGGATTTCAGAGTTAAAAACAGTGTCGACGATGCGGCGTGGGCTTTTCAGATGCTGAGTGCTTCATGTGAGGTGAATTTTGACAAAGGGTTAGGAGTTTTCGATAAATTAAATCCTTACAGCACGATAGATTTTCCCGCCAATCAGTACATGGCATATATGGATCATGCTGAATGGAAGATGGATCGTGCTACGGTTGATATTAAGCACAACACGCAAGGCGAAGCTTACATGGTTAGTACTCATCCGCTTCAAGATAGTCTTGACTTCAAAGCTGGCTATGCGAGGTTTGCTTTAGCGCCTAGTATACTGGAAGCCTTTGAGGTTCCAGAAATCGAGGTGGCTGATGCTCGCATTCACCCCGACAGTGGTTATGTCGTAATCAGGCAGAACGCAGCTATGGATGAGCTCAAAAACGCACGTATTGTTGCCAATAGATTCAGTGAACTGCATGAGTTTTATGAGAGTATTGCGCGTATTCGGGGAAAGTATAGATATTCAGCTCGAGGATTGTACGATTATAAAGATGAAGAAGGTAGTACTTGGCCCATTTTATTTGAGAGCATTAAACCCGACACATCGGGTATGACTATTGCCGTTGCTGAGATCAAAGAATCGGACGAGTTCTATCTAAGCCCCTATTTTGGTTATAAAGGCAAAATCACATTACGAGCAGATGAAATACCAATGTATTATTTCGGGTCGATTAAACTTCAGAATGATTGTAAAAACTTACAAAGTATGTGGTATGATATAGCGGCAACTATTGACCCAACAGATATCGTTATTGAACTACCTGCAAATGATCCGACAAGTCTAACTGATAATACATACAACGGTATTTACATCTCAAAAGATAGTCTTGGGGGGCATTCTAACTTTCTTTCCAAATACGCTGATCGTGCTGATATTGAAGTTATTAGTGCCAATGGCGTGTTGTTCTACGACAATGAGGAACAAGGCTATGTCATTACAACTACGACTAAACTCAAAGATTTTACTACTCCAGATCCGTACTTAGTTTTTTACAATTATGATTGTGAGTTGTACGGTACAGGTCCACTTAACATCTTGAGCAATACGGGGCTAGTAGAAAATAAAATAGGAGGAGCTACAAGACATGATCTTAATGAGGATAGGGTAAGTCTAGATTTTGTTTGGTCTATTGATGCTCCCTTAGACAAAGATCAATGGGAGGCCGTTGCCCAATTGTTTGGGGATTTTTCTGGCACAAGTCGCAGTGATGATTTCAATTACCAAGAAGGCATTTATGCATTGATGGGATCGAAAGACGGTGCAAAGTTTTTAGATGAGCTCGCGCAGTATGAGGCAGAGGGTAAATTTCCCAAGGAAATGAGAAAATCAATAGTACTGAGCCAAGTAGAAATGGCATACAGTGGTAAATACAAATCATTCCAAGGAAATGGTGAAGCCATCATCCAAAACATCTATAACGTGCCTGTATTCGCTAAAGTGGATTGCTTAGTTGAAATCAAAGAACGCAGCAGAGGGGGAGAATTCACCCTTTACCTTGACAACGGTACTGACTACCTCTTCATTAACTACAAAGGTAATTTGATGAGTATTCGCTCCTCAGACGACACCTTTAATGATGCCATTCTAGCTAAGGATACTAAGGACCGTAGCGTCGTCGCCAAAGGCGATCAACCTGGCTTTTCCTACAACTTGGCAGGAAAAGGAAAAATCATGCTTCTCAAACGCAGATTCGGGATCGAGGATTAAGGTGAATAATTTTTCACCCAAGCTTGCATCAAATGATGTGTAGCATATAAATTTGAACACATGAGCACGAAAGAGCAATATCAAAGTCAACAAGAAACCGTTCTTCAAGCGGAGCGTTCCCTGGTCCTATTCAACGACCACGAGAATACTTTTGATTTTGTCATTGACGTCCTTTGCGCCGTATGTGAACATACTGAGGAACAAGCAGAACAATGCGCCTGGATTACTCACTATAAGGGCAAGTGTCAAGTCATGTCTGGAGATTTTGATGAACTGCAACACAAGGCCTCTCTGATGAGTGATGTTGGCCTCACGGTGGAGGTTCAATAGGACCTTAATTAAGACTCAAAAAATCCTTTCAGGAACCTTTGCAATTAACTTTTTGGTCTATATTTGCCACCCCATACGGGAAGGCTGGCTGCGTAGCTCAACTGGATAGAGCATCTGACTACGGATCAGAAGGTTTGGGGTTCGAATCCCTACGCGGTCACAAAGAACCAAAAAAGCCCTGCAACGAAAGTTGCGGGGCTTTTTCATTTCCAAGCACCAGAAGCTTGCTTCAGGGCGCGGAGAATTGGAAAAGCCGCTGGGCAGCGATAGCTGCGCAGGGTTTGTTTCTTGGGAATTTGGAGCAGGAGGGATCTTTGCCAAAGGCAAAAATCCAAAAAAAGCCCCCCGAAGGGAGCTTCTCATTAATCTATTCAGTCAAGGTTTAAAGTTCGTCGGCCTTACGCTTACTGACATCCGTAAAATCAGGATGCATTTCAGAGGCTTTTAAGTACATTTCTTTGGCACCTTCCAGATCACCTTTTTCTACCAGAAGGTCTCCCATGCTGTCATATGCGTTCGCTTCATCAGGATGAACTCTGATGTAAACATTTAAGTGATGTTCAGCTTTGTCTAAATTTCCGGCATCCATTTGCACGTAAGCCATCATATTATTGAGTACAGAGTTTTCAGGAAATCTTGTAAGACCAGCTTCTAATACGGCGATTTTATCATCGATGTTATCCAAAGTCCAAGTGTACCAGAATCGAATCATTGGGTCATCGCCAGCAAAGCCAAGTGCCTTGGCAAGGGTATTACGCCTTTCTTCTCTAGTTAAATCAGGATTGTAAGCGCTTATTAGTGTTTTCTCCGCCGCTGATGCCCCGTCTAATTTAGATTGCGCTTCGGCGAGTTTAGAGCGCAAATTTTCTTCGTCTCCGGCAAGGATATAGTAATGCAATTGACCAAGATGCGCTGATGCCCATTCAGGATATATTGCGACTAATGAATCGGAGATTCTTAACCCGTCTGAATTGCGAAGGTTAACCATTGCATATCTCATTTCATTGTAGGAATCTAAGGCACCTTCACCTTCAACAGATGGCCATACGAAATCTGCAGCTCTTTGATTCTCTGATGCAAAGGCGTAGCGTTTCCAGACTAGCTTTCCATCTTCTCTTATTACCGTTCCACAGAATCTCGAAGTACCCGTCGCTTCACCGTCTATCCAATATTTGTCTGAGCCTAAAACAACAGCGGTTGCACCATTAATGTAGATGTCAAAAATTTCTACCGTGACAGAATCTTCATAGAACCAATTTCCTTCCACATTCTCAACTTGAAATAATCTCGATTGTCCCCAAAGTGTATTGAGAATTGTCAAATCGTTTCCAAGATCTTCTACAAAAAGGTCTACAGCATCATCGTATCCAACTTTTTCATTGAAGTGGGATGTAACAAAATCTGAGACTTCAGATTCAGTAAGAGTGTCATTTACGCATTGAGTGAATGCGAGCGCGGTTAGGAGCAAGCATAATCTTTTCATGAGGTAAATGTTTAATTAGTTGGAATTTAAATATTAATAAATCAACTAATTAAATAATTATGTTATTAAAAAGTAAAACAAGTATTTCTACTTAATTAATATGTGATACTGATAAGGTGCTAACATCAAGGTGGTACCCGTATTCACGTTTGCGCCGCTTACAGGATCAAGCACGGAAACCCCTTGCCAATCACTTGGTAGCCCTATGCTCATCGCAGAGTTCCGCGGATTGACCGCAACGAGGGCTTCATGCCCAATGCCAGTGGCGGTGAAGGCGGCGATGTTGAACGTAGATAAATTGGTCCTAGATTCCCCTCTAAGCGCATCATAGGTGTTATATGCCGATAAGATCGCCTTGTATTCCTTTGTTACTTCAGGATTCAGCGACCAATTAATGGCAACACTTGTCGGCGTAAAGAACGGCAACTTGTACGGCAGCGCTTTCTCTTGGCCATTGTACAATAAGGGCACGCCGCCCATGGTGGTGGCCAATACAAAGGCACTCATGACCTTGTCCTGGCTTCCAAAAAGTGCTTGAGGGGTATTGTCCCAAGCGTTTTGGTCGTGGTTGGTCACAAATCGTACCATGGTTTTTCCTGGGTCGAGGTTGAAGAATTCGGTCGCGTGCTGGGTATATAGCCCGCGTGCATCATCACCCTGAGTGAAGACTCCAAGGCTTTTACCGTAGAAGCCCCAACTGAAAGCCATATCAAATCCTTTATTCAATAGGCTCAAATCATCAGATTCTGCGAACATTATCACGTCCCGGTTGGGGATGCTGCGTAAGGTGTCGATAGCTTCTTCCCAAAACCAGTCAGGCACGCCCGTGGCGTAATCACAGCGGTAGCCGTCAATATTGGCCTCAAGAACCCAGTATTTCATGGCGCTGATCATCTCACCGCGCATTTCAGCGTTGCTGTAGTTGAGCTCGGCTACATCTTGCCAATTCGTTCCTGGAGGATGAATAATCACGCCATTTTGTTTGACATAGAAGCTTTCATCTGCCATCCAGATATGGTCCCACGAGGTGTGGTTAGCAACCCAATCCATCATCACGGCCATGCCCTTCGCGTGGGCGCTATCTATGAACTCCCGCAGGTCGTCTAAATCCCCATAATTAGGATTGAGGCTCTTGTAATCCTTGATGCAATAGGGTGAACCTACACTGTTGAGCGATCCCATCTCATACACTGGCATCAGCCAGATCACATTCACTCCGAGGTCCTTTATACTATCCAAGCGGGGCATGATGCCCGAAAAATCCCGTGAAGCTGAAAACACCAATGGGTTTACCTCATACATCACGACATCGGACGGTGTGGGCACCGCATCGAACGGCGTCCCATATTGCGTGTAGCCATCTCCAGGGCTGCCTGTGGTATCCACGGGGTTTGGATTAGGATCACAGCAATCCACGGGTTCCTTTTCGCAAGAGGCGAGGAAAAAGATCAGAAGAAGAGGGGCCAGGTGTTTCATGAAAGTAAGGTAGTAATTATACCTCAGCGTCCATTAAATCTGTCACTACGTGGTAACGAGGGTCCTCGATTGAGCTTTGAATGTATTTGTCGAATCCAGGATTTGCCTTGTTTAATATAGCCTTACATTCAGGGCTGAGGTGGGTCAATATCACTTGTTTTCCTGCGGCCAGATATCTATCTATTACTCGCTCGATGGCTTCTATACCACTGTGGTCGCTCACTCTAGATTCGATAAAATCAATTTCAACCATGGCAGGATCGTTTTTCACGTCAAATTTGGTTGCAAAGGATTGTACGGAACCGAAAAATAGTGGTCCCCAAATCTCATACACCTTTGTACCATCCTCTTTAATGCGCTTGCGGGCACGAATACGTATGGCGTTTTCCCAAGCAAATTTCAGGGCACTCATGATGACCCCAGAAATAACGGCTATGGCCAAATCTTGCCAAACAGTAATAGCACTTACCGCAATTAATACAAATGCATCGGCTACCGGAATTTTACGCAATATGCGGAAGCTCGACCAAGCGAAGGTGCCTATCACTACCATGAACATTACGCCGACCAGAGCGGCGATAGGAATGCGCTCGATAAGCGGGGCGCCGAAGAGAATAAAGCTTAGCAACCCGAGGGCGGCAATCACACCAGATAATCGGCCACGGCCACCTGAATTCACATTAATAATACTTTGACCTATCATGGCGCAACCGCCCATACCGCCGAACAATCCGTTGATCAAATTCGCGGACCCTTGGGCTATACATTCACGGTTACCTGAACCGCGGGTTTCGGTTAAATCATCGACCAAATTCAAGGTCATCAAGCTTTCAATCAAGCCAACGGCTGCCAACAAGAAGGCAGTGCTGATCACCGTACCCCAATGTCCGTGCATGGTGTCAAAGAGGGTGAAGATATTCCATTGGAACTGTGGCAAACCGCCTTTTAGTCCCTCACCGCCACCATCTCTAATGAACGATCCTACGGTGCTTACATCTAAGTCTAGGCCTATTGCGATGGCCGCTACCACGATAATTCCGGTCAATGCCGCAGGTACTACTTTAGTTACTTTAGGCAACAACCACATGATGGCCATGGTCAACCCTACGAGTCCCATCATGGTATATAGCTCTGTGCCTTCAATCCAAACCTTATGGCCATTCATATTGTGCGTAAACATGCCTAATTGGCTCAAGAAGATCACGATGGCCAAACCATTGACAAATCCCATCATTACTGGATGGGGAATGAGGCGTACAAACTTTCCTAGACGGAACAATCCAGCGACTATTTGGATGGCTCCGACAAAGAGTAGGGTAATGAACAACCAAGAAAGCCCTAGCATTTCCATGCCCATGCCTTCACCAACGCTATTTCCTTGTTGGATCAAATGCACCATCACCACGGCCATGGCTCCTGTGGCACCGGAAATCATTCCAGGGCGACCTCCAAAGAGTGAGGTGATCAGTCCCATCATGAAGGCCCCGTACAGACCCACGAGTGGATCAATGCCTGCGACAAAGGCGAAAGCAACGGCTTCCGGCACGAGCGCCAAGGCTACGGTTAAACCGGATAGGATGTCATTTTTTGGATTGCCAACGAAGTTGTTGAAGAGTCGTTTCATGGAAAGGAGTGTCGTGTTGCAGCGGGCAAAAGTAAGGCCTTTAAAATGAATACGGGCGGCCCGCAGGGCCGCCCGTATCAAAGCTTTTCACAATTGAGTTTTAATTACTCCTGATAACGTTCTCTTAGGTCATCAGTGAGTAATTTGATTTCTTTCAAATCGTTCTCATCGCCACGGCTGAAATCTAATCGCAGTGAATCATTGAAGTGATCAACAGCCTTATCAAATTCACCAATCATGGTGTAGGCCATGATGAGGTTCTTGTACAAATCTGGAATGACCTTTTTGTTAATGCGCGCCTTCTTATCGTCCATATCACCTTCAGCTAGAGCAGCTTCCCAAGCGTCGATGGCACTTTGAATCTTTTCGCGTGCTTCGTCCGGACGGCTGATGAGCATATCGTAGCCTTGTTTAGCATCGTACATTGCATTTTCAAGGTCGTCATATTCACCTTTCTTATTCTTTACGTAAATGATTTCCACATTACGTTTTTGCTCTGTGGTGCCCAATTTATCGTTGATCAACCACTGAATGGTCCCCATATTCTCCTCCACAACCTTGGTTTGCAACTGGTCAATGTAGGTCTGTGCGTTCGTAGAAGGGTAGCTTCTTTCTTCCTCCGCTGAGGTAAAGGTCTTGTAATCTGAAATGGAGCTGGGCACCTCGTCAAAGATGATGCTGCCGTTTGGATGCACCGCACGAAGGGTCATGCTGTGACGGTAATCGATTTTCCAGAATGACTTGTAGTAGGTTGATTTCGCTTTGGTCTTAGAATCTACCTTCACGTATTCCTTTTTTTCTGCGATCGGATCATTATTCTCGAAACCAAAGAGGTGCACTTCGATGTTTACCCCATTTGGATCTTGGTCTAATCCTTCCACGCGGCAATAAGTGCTCGCGAGTTGATCCGCATTAAATAGCTTCTGGTGAGTGACCTGACGCTTGTACGGCTTTGAAGGTGGGTAGTACGGTGAAGGAGGGGTAGGCTTAGAGTTTTCCAATACCTGCTTCTCTATGATTTTACCTACAGAACTTTTACTATTCCAATCTTCTAAAGCCTTTTCGTACTCTGCGTAGCGCTGGTCGTAAGCTGCTTTTGCGGCGGCTTCCTTATCTGGATATTCGGCTAATGCCTGCTGGTATTCTTCCTCTGCTTTGGCTAATTCTGCATTAATCTCTGCCTCATAATCAAGGATTACGCTGCTGGTATAGCCCATGCCTTCTTCAAGGTGGATGGTTGGGGGTTGGAGATAACTAACGGTGATGCGCTCTTTCTTCATATTCTGTGCCATTGCAGCTACAGAAAGACTAAGCATCAAAAGTGTTGTGGTTTTCTTCATGGTGAGTATTTGTGTTTGAAAATCGAATATATGAAGGAATCTTTTTGGGGTCCAATTAAAGTATCAAAACTGCGCAAAACAAAAAAAGGCACCCGCGAACGAGTGCCTTTAGTGTGTGAGTGGCGAGCGGACTAGCGACCGCCCATGTGTTGCCTTTGTTCGGCGATTTTAGGATCAGCAATGAATTGGTCATATTCGATCAACTTATCTAAATTCCCGTGTGGGAAGATCTCTACAATGCGGTTAGCTACCGTTTGGTTGATGGTGTGGTCATGTGAACTGAAGACCATAGAGCCCTTAAAATCACGCATTCCGTTGTTCAATGCCTGGATGCTTTCAAGGTCCAAGTGATTGGTTGGTTCGTCCAAGAACAAGAGGTTGGCTTGCTGGAGCATCATGCGGCTCAGCATACAGCGCACCTTCTCACCTCCGGAGAGGACTTTGGCACTTTTAAATACCTCTTCCCCAGAGAAGAGCATCTTGCCCAAGAATCCGCGTACGAACACCTCGTCTTTGTTTTCCGGAGAGAATTCGCGCAACCAATCGATCAAGTTGTCGTCGGTCTCAAAGAATTCTGCGTTTTCATTTGGCAGGTAGGCGTGCTTGACGGTTTGTCCAAAAGCAAAGGTTCCGGCACTCGGCTTCTTGTTTCCGGAGATGATTTCGTAGAACGCAGTCAAGGCGCGGTGGTCGTCCGCCAAAAGGGCAATCTTATCGCCGCGGTTCATTTTAAAGCTCAGGTTTTGGAACAAGAGGTCGCCTGAATCATCGTGTGCGGCCAATCCTTCTACCTCGAGGATTTGGTCCCCTGCTTCGCGCAATTGGTCAAAAATAATGGCCGGGTACATGCGTGAAGAGGCTTGAATCTCGTCAATGTTAATCTTGTCCAACATTTTCTTGCGCGAAGTCGCCTGCTTGCTCTTGGAAGCGTTTGCGGCGAATCGAGAGATGAACTCCTGCAATTCCTTGCGTTTATCTTCCGCCTTCTTGTTTGCCGCTTGGCGCTGACGCAATGCGAGTTGCGAGCTCTCGTACCAGAAGCTGTAGTTCCCGGTATATTGCTTGATGCGTTTGAAGTCGATGTCCGCAATGTGCGTACAAACAGTGTCGAGGAAGTGACGGTCGTGGCTTACGACGATCACAGTGTTTCTAAAGTCGATCAAGAAATCCTCCAACCAAGAGATGGTCTTGAGGTCCAAGTCGTTGGTAGGCTCATCGAGGATGAGGATGTCCGGGTTACCGAACAAGGCTTGGGCGAGAAGCACACGTACCTTTTTCGAACCTTCCAAATCCTTCAT
>Ga0255778_10004112_pt1 | contig 12054 bp, 7 predicted proteins | sample 071ome_31_FD_179976 | JGI IMG/M metagenome (GOLD analysis project Ga0255778, IMG submission 179976) | Coastal salt marsh microbial communities from the Groves Creek Marsh, Skidaway Island, Georgia - 071405CT metaG (version 2) | ecosystem: Environmental > Aquatic > Marine > Intertidal zone > Salt...
CGGTTTCAGCAAACATCGTGCAGAGTTACTTTCTAAAGAGTTTGGTATTGAATCTCTTTACGATTTACTATTTCATTTTCCTATAAGGTATGTTGACAAGAGTCGATTTTATTCGATTTCAGAAATACAATCAGAGCATTCTTATGTCCTTATAAAAGGAATGTTATTTGATCTGAGGACCGTTGGAGAAGGTCGAACAAAACGTCTTGTTGGTGAGCTTAAAGATGCTACTGGCAGTCTCGAATTAGTATGGTTCAAGCCACCACAATTTTTGTTAAAAACATTGCAAAACGGGCAAGTCTACCAGGTTTTTGGAAAGACCACTAGATTTGGTAATAACTTTTCTATTGCTCATCCTGAAATTTCAAAATTGGCTAATCCTATCGATGTAAAAGGACTTGGAATTGAGCCTATTTACTCTTCGACCGATAAACTTCAAAAAGCAGGATTAAGCCAACGGATCGTTAAAGAAGGAATAAAGAAAATAGTCACCGCCATCGACTTTAGTTTAGCAGAAAATCTCCCAATATCTCTAATTCAGAAATTACAGCTCCCTCAAAAAACAGAAGCTATTAGAAACATTCATTTTCCTCAAAATTTGAAACAGGTAGATTTTGCACTAAATCGATTCAAATTTGAAGAATTATTCTTTTTACAACTGCGCTTGCTTTATAAAAATTTAGTGGGTCAAAAGAAAATTAAAGGACGTATGTTCGATCATGTAGGCGATCTTTTTCTTGAGTTCTATGAGCACCACCTCCCATTTGATTTAACCAATGCACAAAAACGAGTAATCAAGGAGATTAGAAAGGATCTAGGTTCTGGGATCCAAATGAATCGACTGTTACAAGGAGATGTAGGGTCAGGTAAAACTATGGTTGCGCTTTTATCAAGTCTCATTGCGATCGGCAATCAATCACAGGCTGCCATTATTGCACCAACGGAGATCTTAGCTCAACAGCACTATAACGACTTAGCATCTCTTTTAAGCCCAATTTCGGTGAAAGTGGCATTACTTACCGGTTCAACTCCAAAAAAAGACAGAAAGGTGATTTTCGATGAACTCTCATCAGGAAACCTTCATCTGATTATTGGAACCCATGCGCTTTTAGAGGACACTGTCGTATTTAAAGACTTGGGAATTGCCATTATTGATGAACAGCATCGCTTCGGGGTGGCACAACGGTCGAAACTCTGGAAGAAGGCAGAGATACCTCCACATATTTTGGTAATGACTGCAACTCCTATTCCTAGAACCTTAGCAATGAGTCATTATGGGGACTTAGATGTTTCTGTAATCGACGAATTACCCCCAGGAAGAAAACCCATTCTTACCCAGCACCGCACTGATTCAGCTAGACTGAAAGTATTTCAATTCATGAAATCTGAAATCGCCAAAGGCAGGCAGATCTATGTCGTCTATCCACTTATTCAAGAATCAGAAAAGCTTGATTATAAAGACCTCATGGATGGGTATGAAAGCATTCAAAGAGAGTTTCCACCCCCCCACTACCAGATTTCAATTGTTCATGGAGGAATGAATGCAGAGGCAAAGGCTTTCGAAATGGCTCGTTTCGAAAAAGGGGAAACCCAAATTATGGTTGCCACAACGGTTATCGAAGTAGGTGTAAATGTGCCCAATGCCTCATTAATGGTCATCGAAAGTGCGGAACGATTTGGCCTTTCTCAGCTACATCAACTTCGAGGAAGAGTCGGAAGAGGAGCTGAAAAGTCCTATTGTATATTGATGAGTGGTTCAAAAATATCAGATGATGCCAGAACTCGATTAGAATCTATGGTAAGAACCCAAAATGGATTTGAGTTATCAGAAATCGACCTTCAATTAAGAGGCCCGGGAGATTTAATGGGGACTCAACAGAGCGGTACACTTCAATTAAAGGTAAGTGATATCGTTAAAGATGCCGACATACTTTACCGCGCCAGAGAAGCGGCAGAATGGATTTTAAAACAAGACCCTGAACTAACATTTGAAGAACATCAAGGAATACGAGCTACACTCAATAGACTCCTTAGAGGTAACCTTCTTTGGAGTTATATCAGTTAGTTAATCCTCTAAGGCTTATAGCTTCACTTAAATGCCCAGTACTGACCCATTCACATTCTTCAAAATCTGCAATCGTTCGAGCAATTCTAAAACTCCTCTCAATGGCTCTAATAGAGTAGTTTTTCTGATGAATCAACCGTTGTATGATGGTCTTTGCTTTTGGTTCTATTAAAAAGCTATTTAAGTGAATTAAATTACTAACAGAAGTCGTAGAATCTGATTTTAATCGATTCTTTCGAAATTGATTCGCCCGATTCACTCGTTTCAATATTTTCACGTAGGTAGCCTTCTGTTTTTCTGCCTTAAAATCAGGTTTAAATAAAGTGATCTGAAAATCAACTCGATCTAAAAAGGAAGGGGTTAATAATTTGGAATCTGTAAACGAGCCATTGGTGGTCCCAATTAAAGTAAAATCTGCCGCATAGCTTTTGTGATATTTCAATGTATTCAAAGCGACAGACTTCTGTTCCAGAGCTATTTTAATGAGCTCATGAGGTAAATTATTAAACCGAAAGCCATACCCTTTTGAGGTTGCGAGAGAAAGCGAACTTATCTCGTAAGAATTTCCTGCTAGAACGGGAATAGGTAGTTTTTGAGCCATAATGAACTCAAAGAAAGAGGTATTTAACGCAATAACTATTCAGTAGTCTCCAAAGCCTCAAAGACTTTCAAAGAAGCGTCTAAGAACCCTTTAAATTGGGTAACTGAAGTCATTTGAACCGGCGTATTTAGAAGGTCATAATTCGAACTGACGGGTACATAATAGGGTTGAGAAATCACCTTAAAATTAACCCCTTGAAAAAGCGAGTGGTATTGACCTATGGTTTTCACTTCTTTAGTTCCACCATTAGATAAAAGATAAATCCCTGCTCTATCATCGTTTAACTTTTCACGATCATCTACATACAAGCTAATGATGACAAATTTCTTGTCAAGCAACTCATAAATTTCAGGATCTGACCAGACATCTGATTCCATCTTTCGACAGTTAACACAAGAATATCCAGTAAAATCAAGTAGTATAGGCTTGCCTTCCTCCTTCGCCTCCTCAATTCCTGATTCTAAATCGTGAAAACAATTAAGCCCTAATGGGCAACCCGTATCTTCTTGCAATTGCAGATTGTAATACGAAGGGGGCGCAAAGGCACTTAAAAACCCAAGATTTGAAACGGATGAAAATCCTGAAATGATCAGCACGAGCAGATAAATGCTTAAAATAGAAAACACTCCCCTCACTAACCTAATAGCTTTGTCTTGAATGAAACGAATTAAATAATAAGCAAGCAAACCGAGCCATAGCAACATCCACAGACCAAGCATGTATTCAAGCTTGAAGATTCCCCACTTTCCTATTAGATCTGCATTGGATAAGAATTTAAACGCTAGAAAGGCCTCAACGACTCCAAGACCTACTTTTAATTCTTTCATCCATTCACCAGATTTAGGTAATTTTTTAAGAACTGAAGGAAAATAGGCTGCAAGAGTAAAAGGAACCCCAAGTCCAAATCCAAAGCCGTTAAATACAAGAGTTAGGTTTACTCCCAGTTCAGCTCCATTACCAGTAAGTAAGGTTCCCAAGGCAGCCCCCAAAATTGGACCCGTACATGAAAAAGAGACCAACACTAAGGTCAAAGCCATAAATAGAATGGCCAGTATACCTTTAGAATTATTTGCCTGTTGATCTACCTTTTGCATCCAAGATTGCGGTAGTTGAATTTCTTTACCCGAGATAAATGAAAATGCGAACCCGATGAGTACGATAAACAGTGTTAAGTTTACCCAAAGATTAGATGCTAATTCATTGAAAATTTGAGCATCTTTCGACCAACCCAAAAGAAAAGGAAATCCTAATAAGGTATATATGAACACAATAGCTAAGCCATAAAAGAAGGCGTGATTACGACTTTTAGCTGCACTAAAATAAGAGGTAGTCAGAGGAATTAAGGGAAAGACACAAGGGGTTAATAAAGCTATAAGACCTCCTATAAATCCGATCCACCAAGCAGAGAATCTATTGCTCTTTGCTTGAACTATCGTAGCAGATAATCGATCTGTATTTTTTAAAGGAACTCTAAGTTCATCTACTGACCTATTCCCTTCATTAGTAGTCGTTTGAGAGGGAATTACCTCGCCAAGTTCAAATCGAAAGGTCTCTGTAGCGGCTATGCATACGGTTTGACATACTTGATAATACAAAGTGATATTTACGACTGCACCAGGTTCTAAAAGCTTAATATCTTGATAAAATGAAGCTCTTTGTTTGAATATTAATTCAGTAACCTCAAAAACATCGTTATAACTAGGCATAGACTCAGACTCTACTACTTCGCCTATTCGCTCGAAATTTTTAGAATTTTCAAACTCAAAAAAAGCTGGTTGACTTCCGCCTTCTGGCGAGTATTGAGAAAAAATATACCATCCTTCCTTGATACTTGCTTCGAAGTATAATCTGTAATCACCCTCCCCTGTCCGTTCTAACTTCGTACCCCAAATAACTACATCATCGGTATTAACGGTACCGAGCCCGATCCCTTGAATAAGTGTCAAGAAATAAAAAACAACTCTTAATAGCATCTGATAAGCCAATTTAAAGGATCCTGATTTAATGGTATGTAATCTGGGTGTAGATAATGACCAATAATAGACACGGTCTCCTCTCCATCCTTGATGACTACCATTCTTTTTTTGTCTACTGGATCAATCTTAAGATCCCTCAGAAACTTCGAAACTTTCTTTGTACCTCCTTTTTCTAAATGAATAGAATCCTCTGAATTCCAGAGTCTCAGCTGCAACGAATGTTTAACGACTGAGCCATTGATCAAAATTTCGTTAGAATCTAATTCGGTTTCTTTGCGATTCGAATTCTTGACAATCTCAAACCTGCTGTAAGAAGTAAGAAGATTCAAATTAGCAAAGATTAAATCTCCTTCAAATTTGAATAATGTATAATCACCTAAGGTGATATACTTACCATTCTCGCCAGCATAAAGGCTCACAAGTGCTGTTGTATCAACAACTCCATAAGGTGAAAACAATAAATCGAGATAGGTCTTATACGGTTGAAGTCTATTCAGTTTTTGAATATCTAGGTACCAGATTTCATTTTCTTTTTGCTTTGCAATATCGTTCCATAAAAGGTTGCGATAATCTTCTAATAATAAAGCAGAAGCATTTAGCGAACCAATAGAATACTTTAATCGTTTACGAACATCTGAAAGATTCGCTTCTACAGCGGGAATTACCTGATTTCTTAGAATGTTGCGCAGGTAATCATTAGCCTGATTAGAAACATCTTCTCTCCATTTCAATCCATTTTCTCTAGCGTAGAGCAGTAAATCCTCTTTACGAAAAGTAATGAGCGGTCTAATTACTAAGCCTTGATTAGAGAGGCTCTTAAACTGCATTAAATGCATTCCTCTAAACCAATGAATCAGTCCTGTTTCAATGGCATCATCTAAATGATGTGCGGTTGCAATATGAGTTAGTTGATTTTCGCTAAGAAGAGACTGAAACCACTCATATCGAATAGAACGAGCCTTTTCTTGAATACCAGATCCTTTACTTATGGGAGCTTCTAAGTAGTGAAAGGGAACGTTATACTGTTCTGCGCAATCTCGTGCAAACGCAGCATCTAATTCACTGTCGTCTCCTCTTAATTGGTAATTGACATGGGCGATTTGAAATTCAATCTTAGCCGAGTAAAGTAAATTAGCCAGAACCCGACTATCGAGTCCTGAACTAAAGGCAAGTAAGATCTTGGCTTGCTCAAGCCCAGCATTTTGTTCGAGAAATTGAGCAAGTAACTTCAAATATTAAGTGTGTAAGGCTCTATTTTCGGTAGCTGCAAGTGATGCTTCTTTAATGGCTTCTGAATAAGTCGGATGTGCATGTGACATTCTGGCAATATCTTCAGCAGAGGCTCTAAACTCCATAGCGGTTACAGCCTCTGAAATTAAATCAGCACATCTAGCACCAATCATGTGTACTCCTAACACTTCATCTGTAGATGCATCCGCTAATATTTTAACGAATCCATCAATATCTCCGCTTGCTCTAGAACGTCCTAATGCACGCATCGGGAAACTTCCCGCTTTGTAGGCTACCCCATCTGCTTTTAACTGCTCTTCGGTACGACCTACAGCTGCCACCTCAGGCCAAGTATATACGACACCTGGGATTAGGTTGTAGTTGATATGTGGTTTTTGTCCAGCAATTACTTCTGCCGCAAAAACACCCTCCTCCTCGGCTTTATGAGCTAACATAGCTCCGGCCACAACATCTCCAATAGCGTAAATATGAGACTCTTTTGTTTGTAATTGTTCGTTCGTGATTATTCTACCTCTTTGGTCTTTTTCGATCTGAGTATTTTCTAATCCTAACCCTTCAGTATTTGGAACACGACCGACAGACACCAGTGCGTAATCACCTTCAAAAATAATTTCTTGATCTTTCTTATCTGTTGCCTTAACAATCACCAAATCACCTTCTCTAGAGACGCTTGAAACTTTATGAGATACATAGAATTTAACTCCTTGCTTTTTCATAACCTTAGTAAGTTCCTTAGAAAGAGCTGCATCCATAGTCGGAATGATACGATCAGCGTATTCAATTACACTAACCTCAGCTCCTAATCTTCGATACACTTGACCAAGTTCAAGACCAATTACCCCACCTCCAATGACTAGAAGATGTTTTGGAACCTCTGTAAGTGCAAGAGCTTCTGTTGAAGTTATAATACGATCCTTGTCAAGTTCAATGAAAGGCAAATTGCCGGGCTTAGAACCGGTGGCGATAATAAACTTAGAGGCCGTAACTTCAATCATTCCCTCATTTCCAGAAACCTGAAGTGTTTTTGAATCTTTAAAACTCCCCAAACCTCTGATTACTTCGATTTGGTTTTTATCCATCAGATACTCTATTCCTTTGACGGTTTGATCAACTACGGATTGTTTTCTCTCAATCATCTTTCGGAAATCAAAGCTCACACCACCTGAAATTTGTATACCGTGATTTTCAAATTCGTGAACCGCCTCTTCATATCTGTGTGAAGAATCTAGTAGTGCTTTAGACGGGATACATCCGACATTTAGACAAGTACCACCCAAAGTATTATCCTTCTCAACAATAGCGGTTTTTAAACCTAATTGAGCTGCACGAATGGCAGAAACATACCCCCCAGGACCTGAACCAATAACTACTAAATCAAACGTTTTCATTCTATTTTATTCAAAATTTTAACCCTGCAAAATTACCTAAAATTGGATAGATTTTGGACATTACTTAGTTAATGTTGTAATATCGTAAGAACTTATAAATTCTCTGAATGAAGTCTACCCAATCTATCAGCCTAACCTTAGCCTTAACTCCTTTATTATTGTTGGTTATCCTGTTGGGAATCAACGTATTCTACTTCGGAGACGCAAGCTTAGACGGTTCAAATCAGTTTATTTTACTCATTGGCGGTTTTCTAGCTGCACTTGTTGGGTTTTACCAGAAGGTATCCTACGAGGATATGATGGATGCAGTCTCCAATAATTTAAAATCTACTTCAGGATCATTACTCATACTACTTATGGTTGGGGCTCTGTCGGGTTCTTGGTTAATCAGCGGAATCATCCCGAGTATGATTTTTTATGGGATAAAAATTCTTAATCCGACGGTCTTTTTAGCAGCTAGTGTCGTTATCTGTGCCTTAATATCTGTGGCTACAGGTAGCTCTTGGACTACTTCTGCAACGGTAGGGATCGCGCTAATCGGTGTAGGGAATGCAATGGGTGTTCCTGTTGGAATGACTGCTGGAGCAATCATTTCAGGTGCTTATTTTGGAGATAAAATGTCACCATTAAGCGACACCACCAATTTGGCTCCTGTAATGGCAGGCGGAGAACTATTCAGTCATATCCGTTATATGACCTACACAACGATACCTTCAATAGCTATTACGCTGATCGTTTTTATCGTTTTAAGCCTAGGGTTGGAGGTTAATGGTGCTGTTGAAACAGAATCGCTCAATGCAGCCATTCAAGAGCGTTTCTTTATCAGTCCAATCCTTTTTATTGTTCCTGTTTTGGTCGTGCTTATGATTGTTAAAAAGACTCCACCTCTTATCGCTCTTTTAACGGGAACCCTTTTAGGAGGTGTTGTTGCTTTAGTTTTTCAACCTAATCTGGTAGCTTCAATTACCGGAGCCAATTCACTAAACTTCGAAAATGGTTACAAAGGGATATTAACTGCCTTTACTACTAACGTTTCTATAAGTACGAGCAACGAAGCCCTGAATGATTTATTTAATTCTGGCGGAATGGCTGGAATGCTGGGAACTATCTGGCTCATAGTTTGTGCAATGGTATTTGGAGGCGTTATGGAAGCGATAGGTGCACTTAATCGTATCACCCAATCTTTACTTTCATTGGCACAATCAACTTTTGGGTTATTTGCTTCTACTGTTGCCAGTTGTCTAGCCATCAATTTAACCGCATCCGATCAATACTTAGCAATCGTGGTTCCTGGAAAAATGTTTTCAAAGGCTTATAAAGACCGTGGTTTAGCTCCTGAAAATTTAAGTAGAACACTAGAAGATTCAGGTACGGTAACTTCAGCATTAATTCCATGGAATACTTGTGGCGCCTACCACAGTTCAGTTCTTGGTGTTCCCGTGTTTGAATACTTTATCTTTGCAGTATTTAATTATGTAAGCCCTTTTGTAACACTAACCTTTGCGGCTTTAAATATCAAGATCAAACAGTTAAGAGCATAATATGGGGAGTAAAACTGTCGACAAGAATAAAGTAAAGTACCGTATTTTTTTCGGGGCGTTTCTTTTTTTCTTTGGGATCCTTGCCGCGATTGCCTGTATTAGCTTTTTCTCTAATTGGCAAACTGATGTAAGTCTGATCGGGTCGTATAGTGATCTATCTGATACTCCAAAAACTCTTTTTAATCGTTTAGGTATAGCCATTGGTTATACGCTTGTTTACAAAACCTTTGGTATATCCGCTACCATCCTACCGCTTTCGATTGCCGTTATTGGTTTTTACTTGTTCTTCAATCTAACACTGCGCCCTTTGTTAAAGTATCTAAGTCGTGCTTGGTATTGGATGATTTGGACTTCAATCGCGTTCAATTTCCTAGCGAGTGAAGAAACTTTGTTCACTGGTATTTCTGGCTTCGAGACCTTTGAATGGCTTAGTTTTCATATCGGAGAAATAGGTATTTTCTTCTTTTTATTATTCGGATTGTTAACTGGCCTTGTACTGCAGTTTAGCTTCTATCCTAGTTTACCAAAAGGCATTAGACTTCCTAACTTCAAATTTCCAAAACGAGAAAAATCAAAACCAAAGAAAAAATCATCGTCAGAAAAGGTAAAACCTATTGAGGAGGAAGAGTCTACCCTTGCACCACCTATTTTTCAGGAGAGCACTGCCGCCTTTTCCCTTGAAGATCCATTAGAAGAAACTATTGAAAACGAAGTCCTACAAGAAGAAATAGTCAAGGAGGAAGTTTTAGACGTAATTCCAAAGGAGAAGAATTCAGAAGCTGAAGAAGTAGCCTTTGATGTAGCTGAAACTCCGAAAAGTTACGACGATGAAATTACAGAGAAAGCCAAGAAATTAGTGGATGATTTTGGCGAGTTTGATCCAACGCTTGAGCTTTCACAATATAAAGCGCCTCATCTTGATTTATTAGAAGACCACGGCTCTAGCAATCAACAGATTTCTGTAGATAAAGAAGAACTAGCAGCTAATAAAGATCGTATTGTAGAGACCCTTAGTAATTACAACATAGCTATTGAACGAATTACGGCAACCGTAGGCCCAACGGTTACGTTATATGAAATTGTTCCTCAGGCCGGTATTCGTATTTCAAAAATTAAAAATCTAGAGGATGATATTGCACTTTCTCTTTCTGCCTTAGGTATTCGGATCATTGCCCCAATACCTGGTAAGGGAACGATCGGTATTGAGGTACCCAATAAAAATCCAAGTGTTGTGAGTATGCGATCAGTTATCGGGTCAAAAAAATTTAGCTCGACTAACTTTGACTTACCTATTGCGTTTGGCAAGACCATTTCAAATGAAACCTTTGTTGTCGATCTAGCCAAAATGCCGCATATGCTAATGGCGGGGGCCACTGGTCAAGGGAAATCAGTCGGTTTAAACGCGGTTATTACCTCGCTCTTATACAAAAAGCATCCGGCAGAACTGAAATTCGTACTGGTTGATCCTAAAAAAGTTGAGTTAACCCTTTACAATAAAATTGAGCGACACTTTTTAGCAAAATTACCAGGAAGTGAGGAGGCTATTATTACCGATACTAAAAAGGTGATCAATACATTGAATTCACTTTGTATTGAAATGGATGATCGCTACGATCTGCTTAAAAATGCGATGGTTCGTAACATCAAAGAATACAATGCCAAGTTTGTAAAACGAAAATTAAACCCTAACGACGGCCATCGTTACCTTCCTTATATCGTTCTAGTTATCGATGAGTTTGCAGATCTTATTATGACTGCCGGAAAAGAGGTGGAAACCCCAATTGCTCGACTCGCCCAGCTAGCGAGAGCGATCGGAATTCACCTAATCATAGCTACACAGCGCCCTTCTGTGAATGTAATCACAGGTATCATCAAAGCGAACTTCCCTGCGCGCTTAGCATTTCGTGTAACTTCAAAAATTGATTCGCGAACGATTTTAGACGGATCTGGAGCGGATCAGCTTATCGGTCGTGGAGACATGCTATATACTCAAGGAAGTGAAATGGTTCGACTCCAATGTGCCTTTGTCGACACTCCAGAGGTAGAGGAAATCACTTCTTATATTGGCAGTCAAAGAGCCTATGCGAGCGCTCACCTGCTTCCCGAATACGATGATGATTCTTCAGAAAGTTCTTTAGCTGATGATATCTCTGAGCGAGATGCACTCTTCAAAGAAGCTGCTGAGATCGTTGTACAATCACAACAAGGTTCAACCTCGCTCATTCAAAGAAAAATGAAGATTGGTTACAATCGAGCAGGAAGAATCATAGACCAACTTGAAGCAGCAGGAATTGTTGGGCCTTTTGAAGGTTCAAAAGCCCGTCAAGTACTTTTCAAAGACACCATAAGTCTTCAGCAATTTTTTGATAATGAAAATCAAAACACCTAAATGAAAACAGTCTTTCAGATCATTACTCTCACCCTACTCCTCTTTAGTGGTGTCGTAAAAGCTCAAAATAGCGGCGAACAATACCTAGACCGTGTTTACCAGCGTGTGTCTGAGGCTCCTGCTGTTCAAATCAGTTTCTCCTACCGCCTTCAAAACAAAGAAGCTGGGGTTAATCAAACTACTGAGGGAACTCTTTATTTATCAGGTATTCAATACCACCTTACGCTTTTTGGAACCACTCAATTATTTGATGGTGAAAAAACGTATACCATTATTCCAGACAACGAAGAGGTGATGATTAGTACCTATAGCCCTAGCAATGAAGGAGGATTAGATCCTGCAAGCCTCTTTAGTTTCTATAAAGATGGATATCGAATCGAGCTAAAGGAGGTAACTCCAGAAAACCAAGCATTTATTCAATTGTTTCCCATTGACAGTTCCTCTGAGATTTCTGAAATTATTGCTCAAGTAGACTTAAATACCGACCAGCTAATTAGCTTATCACAAATCGGTCTTAATGAAACACAAACGATACTATTTGTAGAATCTTACGAAGAACTAACCTCGAAAATACTCTCAAAAACTAGTTTTGACAGAGCCTATTACGAAGGCTTAGGCTTCTACTTCATCGAAGATTAAACCCCAGGATGCGAATACTCGATAGTTATTTACTTAAGCGCTTTGCTTCTACCTTCTTTAGTGCCTTCGCTATCGTTCTTTTCATTTTTATTTTTCAGGCGATTTGGTTATTCATCGATGAGTTGGCAGGTAAAGACTTAGACATCACCATCATCGGTAAATTTCTCATCTATTATCTCCCTACTATCGTAGATGATGTAATGC
>Ga0255778_10004136_pt1 | contig 12021 bp, 9 predicted proteins | sample 071ome_31_FD_179976 | JGI IMG/M metagenome (GOLD analysis project Ga0255778, IMG submission 179976) | Coastal salt marsh microbial communities from the Groves Creek Marsh, Skidaway Island, Georgia - 071405CT metaG (version 2) | ecosystem: Environmental > Aquatic > Marine > Intertidal zone > Salt...
GTTCGGTCGCCATCCTCGTCCTTCGCCCCCCTCTCGTCGTCGTCGTCGTCGCACCTGAACGCCACCGTCGCGCATCTGTTCGCCCGTTTCACCGCCGTCATCGTCCTCCACCGCGCGCGCGCCCGGACGCACGGACACACGGACGTCTGTCGCGCATTCGATCGCCCGCGCGTCGCCCCGGGAAGTCGTCGTCGTCGTCTCGAGGGGCGCCGATCGCGCGGGTCGACCGATCGATCGATCGATCGATCGATCGGGGTCGCGGGTCGGGGATCGATCGATCGATCGATCGATCGATCGGGGTCGGGGTCGGGGGTCGATCGATCGGTCTTTCGGTCTTTCGGTCTTTCGATCGATCGATCGATCGGTCGATCGGTCTTTCGATCGGTCGATCGGTCTTTCGATCGGTCTTTCGGTCGATCGATCGGTCTTTCGGTCTTTCGATCGATCGGTCGGTCGATCGGTCGATCGGTCGATCGGGTGCACCACCGCATCCGGAGCGCGGGGACGACGGGGGATCAATCAATTAATCATAGATACGCGTTTCACTCCCTCGAGTATGTATAGATACACACTACAGTGGACGAATGAGACCCAAGAAGTCGTACGTCCAACACAGAGACAGAGACGCCACCGCGACGTCGAACGCTCGAATCATCGAATCGAATCGCTCGTCACCTCGCGTCGACCGTACGTCCCGTGGGCATGGCGACGCGCCGCGTGCGCGCGCGCAATCGCCCGGGTGATGTCTCCGCGTCGTCCTCGATCGAGGACACCGCGAGCGTGGACGCGTCGCGCGCGTTCGCCGAGGCGGTGGCGTTAGGCGCGCGCGTGAGCTCGAGCGATGTCGAGGCGTGGCGCGCGAGCGCGGTGGAGGATTTCACGCGCTCGAGGCGAGAGGTTCGAGAGATGACGCGCGAGCGCGCTCGAGAGCGATCGGTCGAGAGGCGCGGGGGTTGGGGGTCGAAAGACGCGGTGGTCGGGGTGAATGATGACGGCGAGGACGATGACCCATCATCGAATGGTGTTGCGGCGACGGGCGCCGGCGAGCGATCGAAGACGTGCGTGTTACAGCGAGGATGGATGAGTCACGAACATGGGATGGATTCCGCGTCGTCGGTCGCGTCGTCGCTCGGTCGTGGACGCGAGTCGAGCGCCAAGACGAAACGAATCGAGCGACGCGTGGATCGACGTCGACGCGCGGCGCCCGTGGCGGAGGCGGCGAGAGACGCGTGCGACGCCGACCCCGAGTGTGTGTACGTCGACGGCGCGAGCGCGGCGGAACATTTTCCACCGAATTGGGTGAAAGTGTTCGCGGTGAAAGAGGCGTTGGAATCCGAGGAGTACGAGTGCGATCGAGTGGTGTGGTTGGATCCGGATGCGACGTTTCACGCCGAGACGCTCGCGTGCGCGCCGGCGCCGAGCGGGGAGAACCGCACGGCGAGCGTCGTCTGCGAGACGACGCGTCGTTCGGTGACGGACATCATCGATCGAGCGTTTGGGGATAAAGATTTCTTTTACGCGCCGGAGAGTTCGTTGACGAGCGAGTGTCGAGCGGGACGTCGTCCGCAGGCGTTTGACGCCGGCGTCTTTGGCGCTCGAAATTCTCCCAGGGGGAGAGAAATCGTCGACGCGTGGGCGCGTCTGTACCCAGCGCGCGCATGGTCGCTCTCCGACGATCGACCGAGCGGGTGGAGGTGTGAAACGACGCGACGCAAACATCCCGGGGCGTTGGGACACGTCAAGGAGTGTCCGTACGAGGGTGTCGAGTACGAACGCGGCGCCTTTATCGCGAGCGTGTTGAAGACGTACGAAGCCGACTCGGAGCGATTGGATCCGTGCATCGCGAGCGCGCCGTGCGGGTCTCAAAGCGAAGCCACCGCTCGCGGGGCTTCGTTTTGCCACTTTTCATCCTGTCTCGGCGAGCGGTACGCCGACGGCTACCTCGCGTCGACGAGCGCCGACGCGAGCGCCGACGCCGGCGCGCTCGGCGCGCTCGCGCGCGCGTGTCCGCCCCGAGACGTCCCCTCCGCCGGTCTCGCCACCGTCGCCACCGACGGCGCCGTCATCGACACCAATAAGGATGATTCCATCGAAAAGTCCTTCTTCAGTCTCGACGCCGATCGCGCCCTCACCATCATCTTCTCCGCGCTGGCCTTTGTCGTCTTTTTCGCCGTCTACTGCGCGAGACGTCGCGCGCGGGCGCGCGTCGAGACTGCCGAACGCACCGCCTCCGAGTCATCGCCCCTCGTGTGACCGCGCTCGCGATCATCGTCGGTTTCAATACACACACGTATATGACACACTCGCCCGTCACGCATTCATTCATACAATTATTAATCCGACGCGTCGTCGCGTCGTCGCGCCGGATGATTGAAATGTGAAATCACACACTCGATACCGATCCACCCCGACGACGTCACACCGCCGCGCGTCGCGTCGCGAGCCGAGCGACGGGCATGAATTTCATACGGACGTTCTCCCGATCGCTCAAGCGCGTCGTCCTCGGCAGCGACGACGAGGGCGACGACGATTCAGACGGTGGATTCGCGACGCGGTCGCGACGACGAGGGCGCGCCAAGTCGCGCACGTCGACGCCCGTGGTGGAGAGCGCGGTGAGCGAACTGAGCGGGATCGCGCACGGCGGGGTGCAGGGATTGAATTGGGTCGCCGCGAACGAAAAGGTGGACGACGACGGGGACGTCGCGGATGGGTTTCTCGTGTGCGAGGACGACGGCGGCGACGGGACGGCGGGCGCGGGACAGAAAGTCGGGAACGGGGCGGTGCGTATGAAGGGGAAAAAGACGCGCGCGAAGCGTGGGAAGTGAGCGAATGAGATGCGTGAATAATAATGGGTCGTCGTCGTGTGTTTTACAAACAAGTCGAGAGAGGTGAACGAACGGCTATTGCGTCTTCACCTTTAACTTTCGACCGCCGATGCGCATGCCCGAGTCGAGCTGTTTCTGCGCCGGGAGGGATTGGAGGTAAAAGGTGCCCGGACCGTGGAGACGTACGAAGAAGAGACCGGCGCCGCCGAAGACCGCGGCGAGCGGGGAGCTCTGAATTTCGAGGTCGTAGCCGACGGAGCGCTCGAGCGCCATGACGGCGCGCGCGTCCACCACCATCTCTTCGCCCTCTTTGAGCGAACGGCGAACGACGGTTCCCTTACCGGTGATGCACACGGTGCCGTTGCCGATGAGCCATTCACCGTTGAAAATGCTGTTGCCTTTCGAGAGCACCAAACGCGCGGCGAATCCGACGCGATATTTGAGCATGTCGAGGAGAGAATCGAAATCATTCTCCGTCGTGCGCAGCGCCGCCGCCGCGGTGATTCGCACGTTACCCTTGGAGCACATGTACGAATCGCGCGCGCACAAAATGTCGTGCTTGGTGTCATCCTTGAGCTCGATCACGGCAATCTTATCGCTCGGTTCTAATCCACCGACGGCGATGTATCCGTCCTGGACGCCTAAATTTCTAAACGTGTTGATGAAGAATGGTTCGCCCGCCAACGCGCGCATGATGGCGCGCGGAAGCCCGCCGACGCCGAGCGAGGTGAGGGACATGACGTTTGAACTCATGTAACACATCGCCCCTGGACTCGCCGCCACCTCCTCGCCGGGTTTGAGCTTGATTTGCGCGATTTGCGTATCCGTCCCGACGATGGTGACGTCCTTGGGTAACTTTGGATTGAGATGGGTGTTTCTGTTCTCCGCCTCGTGGATGTACTCGGGAATACTCTTCGAGTACCGTCCGCTCTTGATCATCTGCGCCTCGCGCTCGTTGTTCATGAGCTTATTCACCAATCCAGAGTCCTTCGCGCTCTCCATATCCGTCTCGAGCGTGTTGGCGAGGTACTGCTGCAAGAGAAAGTTGGCGACGAAGATGAACCCGAAGACGCCCCCGGCGATGATGAACACGCCCCATCCGCAAGCGATAGCGCACGCCAACCACAAAGTTCCCATGTACGGATCGTTCGCGATGAAGTAACACCACCACGCGCACAGTAAGAACAATCCCAACCATTTAAACCCGTTTCGACCGCCGCGCACCCACATGAACCCGTCGTCCTCGTCGCCGCTCCCGTGGGCGTCCCCGTCATCCCCCCATCCGCCGTCCCCACCGCTCCCACCGACGCCATCTATGCCGTTCCCATCGTTCCCGTCCCCGGTGACGACGTCGACGAATCCAAACTCCCGTCGGGTCTGTTCCTCCGCGCGCAGGTTCTTCTCTCGCTGCGCGCTCGTCGCCGCCCCGAGCCCGATCGCCGTCGCCGCGAACGACGCCGCGTCTCGGACCGTCTCGATCGCCGCCGCGGTGAACAGCGTCCACTCGGACGGATCTCCCCCCGGCGGCCCGTTCGGGAACACCTCGAACGCGCCGCGCGGCGCGCGCGGGACGCGGCGCCGACCGACCGAGACGCGAGACGACGCCCACTCGATTCGTCGCGCCGACGCGCGCGCGCGCGCGACGCGCGGCGCCGCGACCGACGACGACGGTCGTTTCGCGTCTCTCGGCGCCACCGGGCGCGCGCGCGCGCGCGGGGCGAGCGTCACCGCGCGCATCTCGCGCGCAGAGATGTGGGGCAACGGCCCGCATCATAGCGCGCCGCGACGGGGCGCGCCATGACGGACGGCGCGCGCGCGGTCGCGGTCGCGGTCGATCTCACGGTCGACAACGACGCGCGCGCGCGTCGGCGCCGGTCGAACGGGGTCGCGAGCGCGTCGGGACGACGCGAGAGCGCGGTGGTTCTCTTGAGCGACGGCGAGGACGACGCGCGCGCGCCGCCGGCGCCGACGACGGGGAGAGCGACGACAACCGCGACGAAGAAGAGACGACGATCGGTCGGCGACGTCGTCGTCGTTCGCGAGACGCGAGACGCGGGACCGATCGTCCTGACGGGAACGCCGAGGGGGGACGGCCGCGGCGCGGGGCTCGAGGCGACACGAAGACGCTCGAGGGCGAAACGGCGCGCGGAGGTTTTGGCGAACGGAGGCGTCGACGCGAACGCGAGGGTGGTGGATGAGAGCGGGGGGGCGAGCGAGGGGACGGGGGGGAAGTGCGCGGTGTGTCTGGAGGCGTACGTGAATCCGACGGTGACGCGATGCGGGCACCTGTTTTGTCAAAAATGCCTGCAGGCGGCGATCAAACACTCGTCCAAGTGTCCGACGTGTCGTAAAAAGGTGACGAAATCGCAGATCCATCGCGTGTATATGTGAGATTCTAGTAGAGTGTGTAATGATTCTAATGTGAGGTGCTAGCGTTAGCATCGACTGGCGAGACGCTCGATGCGCGCGGCGCACGTCTCGTCGTTGGTGATGGCCGTCATGTAGTCGCTATATTGTTTCTGTTTGCGTTTTTCGTACGCATCGTACGTCTGTATCATCTTGTCGTCGTCGGCGCTCACGACTCTGTGGATGCGATTGAGGTTGACGAGCGCGGCGACTTGGAGCGGTAGGTCCCCTTGCTCCTTGGAGACGCCGAACGCCGTCTCCGCCATGCCTCGAGTCTCGTCGTTCGCGACGTCGATGCCACAGATGAGTCTGAGACACGATGCGAGGAGTTGATTGTTGTCACCTTGCTCGTAAGTCTTCTTCAGAGCGCGACCGAGATGGTTCTTGGCGTCGTCCAACTGGCCTTGCTCGTACAACGCGCAGCCGCTGGCGAAGAGCGCAAAGGTTTGATTGAGCACGCTCGGCGTTTCGTCCATTTCCTTGTATGCGCGAACGATGGGTTTGGCTAACTCTAATGCGCGACTCGCGCTGTCTTCATCATCGCAGCATAAGATGGATAACGCCGAGCACAGAGTGGCAATGTCGCGCCAGTTCGGAGTGCTCGCCAACGCCGCGGCTCGCGAAAAGCGGGCGCTCGCTTCGGGATACCTACCGAGCGCGTGAAGCGCGTGACCGGAGACCATCTCCACGTGAGAGGCGAAGAGACTCAGCGTCTGCGGGTACACCTCGACCATGTCCACCATTTGGCACGCCACGTCCAGGGCGACGTCGTACTTGCATGACGTCAGGGCGATGCTCACGATGGATTCGAGAATGAGGATGCGCAAAAACAAGTACGGACGAGCGTCTTGAGCGACGCGATACTGCATTTCCTCTTCACACGTCACCCACAACCTTGCGCACGGTTCCTCTCCTTGCTCATCCTTCGCTTCCGGAGGGTCACCACCCTGAGGTAAGACGCCGAGCTCGTGCAACTCGGCGTCCACCAAATCCTTCGCCTGCGTGAGTTCCGCCATCGCCGGGCTCAATTTACCGGTCGGACGCTGGATCTCGGCGGACAAATACTTGGCGAGCGCGAACGCGGCGGGATCCGGAAGCCAATTGTACGCCGAATCGTTCGCGTGTTTGACTTCTTCCATGAGCGACTTGAACTTTTTCGGATCGTTCTTCGCCCCGCCGGGATCTCCCTCCATCAACTTACCGAGCGCGCGCACGACGGCGTAATGAAATCGCAAGCGTGCCGTGTCTTCCGCCGGCTCCTTCTCGTCCAACATCTTCGACATCGCCTCCTCCGCGCTCTTTGAAGCCTCGAACACGTGCGCATCCTTAGTTCCGCTTGCTCGCTGCGCCAACGCCCGCTGCAACTGGGCGATCGCGAACAGCACCTCCATCCTCGACCCTCTGTCCTTGTGAATCGTTCGCACCACTCGCAATCCTGCGTCCAAGTACGATTCGCACCCCGTCCAATCCTCCTCCACCATGCACGCGTCCGCGTGTTCCAAGTAATAATGAAACGTCCACATCGTCCACACTGCGTCCTCCGGCGCGCGCTCTCGCATCCCGATGGACATGTTCAACCCTCGCTGCAGCGCGTTAAACCTCGGGCGTCGGTAATCACTTCCCATCATCTTATACGTTCGCCCCAACAGACTCAATCCCTGCACGCGAAGCTCCTCGCATCGCTTCAAAGGTTTCAACAGCACCTGTGCCGCCTCGAGGTGCGTCTTGGCCCGATGCGCGTTGTCCGTGTGTTTCAGCAACAACGACGCCAGCTTCACCCGGCACCGCGCCTCCACCTGAGGCAAACACTTCGCCCGCGTCTTCGCGTTCGCGATCACCGTCTCCAGCGCCTTGATCGCGCCGAGGGGATCGCCCGCGTTTTCGCACTCGAGCGCGAGCGCGATGAGCGCGGGCGCGATCGCCGCGCTCGACACCTCTTTCGCTGGCCCCGACTCCGCGGGCGCGGGCGCGGCGCCTCGGCTCGTTCGCTCTCTCGGCGTCTTCTTCGGTTCGCGCGCCATCGCGCGCGTCGACGACTGCGGACGCGCGAGATTACCATTTTGGCGCCAACTCGGGCGGTTGGTTTGAAAAAATCAGGCGGCGGCGCGACGAGAGGGAGAAATTCTAGACTACAACGAACGTGCTAAGGGGATCGATCACGCCAGCGCGGCGTCGCCGAAGTACACGTGTAAGACGAATCTGGTCGGATTGAAGGCGAAGAGGATGGCGAACGGCGCGAGGACGCACGCCGCGGCGGCGGGGTAGAGGAAAAATTCAGTGTTCTCCAGAAAGGGGAGCGCGTTGTACCCGACGAAGACGCAGTAGTTGTGATAGCCGAGAGCGACGGCGTATAAGAGACAACTGAACGTGCTGGCGAGGTATCCGCTTTGTCTGAGGAACGGGCTGAGAAGGAGTTGGAGGAGATAGAGGAGGACGTAGGTGGGTGCGAAGGCGTTGCAGTGCACGTCGAACGCGTACAACCACTCCACTCTCTGCTCCACCGCGTGCGAGTGACCGCCCAACTGTCTCGTGCGAAGATACGTATTCGCCAAGTACCACGACACCGTGGCTAGGACGCTTCCGAGACCGAGATAATCTCCGACGACGCACCTCGTAACGACGCGCGCCGCGCGAGACGCGCCCCCCGAGTTATACATCAAACAATACCCCATCGCCGCCAACGCCACGAACGCGCACGATACGACGACAAACGTCGGATCATCTCGCGCCCACTGATTTTTCGTCTGCTTGCGGTACGTCGTGTGCCTGTACACAGCCTTGGGATTGACGCACATCGACGCCATCTGCCACAGCGAGTACTCGACATCCATCTGTCTCCATCTGAACGCCCGACGGAGGTAGTGCCCCGCCTGTGCGTTCCTCGCCGCGGCGGAGACGTACGCGTTGTATCGATCGGCGGGATCGCGACCTCGAGCGCGCGACGCGGACGTCGACGCCGCGGGAGCGGTCGTGGGCAACATGGTGAAAGTCGTTGCCCGCGGGCCGGTGTTCGTCGCGTCGCGGCGGTGGATGCGCGGCGCGAACCCGAGCGCGCGCGCGCGAGGTGGTCGGAACGAGTCGCGCGCGCGTGATGAACGCGTCCGAGAGGGCGGACGAGCGTTTGAAACGCGGGCGAGAGGGTCGATCTGTCGCTCGGATTCGGATTCGCCGCGAGCGAGAGGCGAAGGCGCGCGGCAGGCGCGTTCTCGAATGGGGGACGGACGGAAGGGACGGTGAGAGACGCGTGATCTCTGTGTGTGTATGTGTGTGTTACAAGTCTAAAATCCTCGCTCTTCGTCCTCCGGATTGAATTCAAAGTCTTCGGGAGGCGACGGCTCGTCATCGTCAACTTCGGGAGCGGCCGCGGGCGCCGTGGGCTTGAATTGAGTCTCCACGTACGCAATCTCTTCGCCCGGCTCGGTATCGCGGAGAACGATGAAACCTCGCGTGTGATATCTGGACGATCCAGAGGTGGCGATGGGGACGAAACGACTGCCTTGATCGAAACGCACAACCTTTTCTTGAAGCACGGTGACTCGACTCGGATTCGTCAATTCCTCAGACGTGGGCTCCGGCTTATCATCCGTCTTCTTCTCCTCTTCGCCCTCTTTCTTCGCTTCTACGGATTCACCCTCCTTCTTCTCCACCTCCATGGCGTCGTCGTCGGGCTTTTCTTCCGTCTTGACCGCCTCGTCAACGTCCATGCCGTCGTTCGCCTTCGCCTCCTCAGCCTTCTTCTTCGCCTTTGCCTTTGCCTTGGCCGTCGTACTAAGAACCGCCTTGATGATTTCTCGGCTTCCCTTGTTATCGTCTTCGGTGACCGGAGTCGCGTACGCGAATGTCGACGGCTTGCAGTGAGACATCACCGAGCAGTGCGGCGCAGCGAGCGTGCCATCGACGCCGATGAACGCGGTGGGCACGAAGACGAGCGAGAGGAAGTACGAAAGCGGATACCAGTACCAATACTGCGTGAAGACGAGCATCCCGATGACAGAGGTCATTCTCGGACGACCCGATCGCGATCTCAATCCGATGGTGACGTTGCGACCGCCGGCGTCGAGGATGCCTTGCGCCATGATGGCGCCCATCTTGCACATCGTGGGTTCGTGGGGCTCTCGAATGTGACCCATGACAGTTTTGCGGAACGGCGCGAGTTGCTTTTCGCTTTGTTGAATGCGCACCATGGCCATCGCGATCAGAGCGCCTTGCTGCACGAAATCGACGTGATCATTGAGCATGGGCTCGAGAAGGGAGACGGCGTCGGCGAGTCCGGTTCCTGCGCACGCGATGCCGACCGCCATCGCCGCACCGTATCTCACGTGAGGATTGTACGATTCAGACAGCAACGCCACGACGCGAGGACACTGTTCTGGAGTGGAGCACAAGACGAAACCCAACGACATGACAGCGGCGCGTCGCACGTCGTCTGAAACATCGGACACCGCCATGTGGAGAAGTTTGCGGAGGGCGCCGTTATTCCCCGTACCCGCGTACGCCGACGCGAGCGCGAGACAACCACCGTAACGCATGATCTTATCGCCATCGTGAATCATAGATTGAATGAGATCATCTCCGCCTTCTTCTCGACCATACACAGTGAGCGCCATACCGAGAGAAGCCCCACGAACAATCTTGCCGTGGCTCGTCTTCGCGCAGTATTGGTGAATCTCCTTGGCTCGAGGAGTGCACGAGCCGGCGTAGAGCAGACCCAAGCCGATGCCTGCCGCCTCACCCGCCACGGCACTGTCGGTGCGCAAAATTCGGAAGAGCTCACCGTCCACTTGCGGGTTGCCGGTGGCCATCGCCGCGAGACCCAAACCGAGGCACGCGCCGTGCTGAATGACCTCGTTGTTGTTCCCACGCGCGCGTTCGAGCAAGAACGGAAGCGCGTCTCCGGGCTGTCCGGCGTGAATTAAACCCATGGCGTAAAGAGCACCGCCCAACGTGTACGGACTCGGAGCCGGAAGAAGCTGCGAAAGCAGCTGCCTGGATTCCTTGGTGCGCCCGCGATGAATCACGCCGACGCCCGCCGTGGCGCTGAATCGCGCCCAGTTCGTCGCTTTAGCTAACCAGTCTAAATTTTCACGCAAAAACTTGTCGCACGTCGTCCCAGCGTGCATCAGAGCGTTCGCCAAGACGGTGGCGGAGTGGCACACCGAGTTGCGAGACTCCACCGAGGTTTTCACTTGCTTCAACAGCAACAAGTCGGCGTGGTTGTGTGAGAACAAAAACTCCAAGTAGAGCGCAAACGGACGCTCTCCGCTCAGAATACTGCGTAACTTTTCCACCGGAGTGCTATCTTCCGCCATCTTGGACGACTCACCGCCCTCACCCGACCCGGCCTCACCTTCGCCCACGAGGTCGTGCACCTTGTTCAAAAAGGGTTGAACGTCGTTCTCAAACAGGGCGAACGCGATCTGATACGCCAAGAGCTGCTGCTCCTCTTCACCGGCGATCAACTTGTTCAACACCTCGACGATTCCAGAGGCGTCCTCCAGGAGCATCAAACACTGGCACATGTTCAAAAAGTTTGGCTCACTCAGCGACGAGTACAGTCTCGCCAAGAGACGCAACACGTGTTGTCTAAACTCGCGCACCGATACCAAACTCGAGCAAACCTTCAACGAGTACGCCAAACATTCGGCCACGTTCTCCGATCGCGTGATCGCCTCCTCCAACTTGTCCAACCTCTTGCTCTCGAGCGCGATGCCGATGGCTTGAAAATATTGCCCCTCGCCCAGGCACCATTCGAACATGCGCTCGACGATGCCCACGAGCTTGGCGTCGATCCCATCTCCGCTCGCGTCACCCAGCGCCACGCCCATCGCCAATCCCTGACGCTTCGCCACGTACTCATCGATCGCCGTCGCGATCAGCGTCTGCACGAAATCGCTCGCCTCGTTCACGTCAAAGCGATCCCCGGCGCAGAGGGCGTAGTGCAGCGCGTCGTTCATCTCTCCCAGATGATAAAAAACCTGCGTCCGCGAACGTATTCGATCGCATCGAGTCACACACCGTCAGTCTCTCGCTCGCGCATCGCGTCGCGCGCTCGACTCGACGCGCGACAATCCCCATTCGTCCGTCTTCCGTCTTCGTCAACGGAAGAAGATCCGACGCTTTGTCCACGTGACGCTCGCGCGAGCGCTCCGAACGCACCTTGCTCGCCAATAACGCCGCCTCATCGCGCGCCTCAAACGTCTCGTCCTCGTACAGCGCCTCGATGGAGGCCACGCTCGACGCCACCGCGCTCCATTCGACGTCCACGACGTCGTGCAGGGCGCGCAGGGCGTGCGCGCGGAGCTGCGGGCGAGGTTCGTCGAGGAGCGACAGGAGCGCGTTCGCGGCCGATGGCGCGGGCGGGCGCGCGGGACCCACCGCCGCGGTCATCTCTGCGTCGTTGCTAGGCGGCGGACGCGCGAGCCGTCGGCGTGTGCGGCGATCGCGGGCGTCGCGCGGGCGAGATGACTGGAGCGTTTGTCGTTTTCGAGGGGTGTTTTTTTATACTGTTTACCCATACGTATGCAGTCGATCTCATCGTCATTTCCGTACAAGGCGAAAGACCCCCGTAATCTAAAAAATTTACTCCAAATTTGTACCCTATTATGGAAATTTCTCTCCCATCGAATCATGGAAATGCACGTATCGCAGGAATGAACTTTCTGCCTTCTACAAGAAGGAGGTGCTCCAAGAGCGCAGACTTCGACACCCGGCGAAAGGCCCTCTGGTAATTGTACCTACGGGCAACGGTTCCGGACCGATCGGCGACGGTCGGTAACGGGCTGAGTACCTG
>Ga0255778_10004145_pt1 | contig 12007 bp, 13 predicted proteins | sample 071ome_31_FD_179976 | JGI IMG/M metagenome (GOLD analysis project Ga0255778, IMG submission 179976) | Coastal salt marsh microbial communities from the Groves Creek Marsh, Skidaway Island, Georgia - 071405CT metaG (version 2) | ecosystem: Environmental > Aquatic > Marine > Intertidal zone >...
AGGTTTTTGGGTAACGATGATATGAATTGATTTCTTGTCATTTTGCTCTACAGATCAGTAAGTCTGACGGTAGATCAGACAAAATGAATTCAATATCTCGTGTTATGACTCTGCTTAACAGAGAGGTTTTGACCGGAGCGTCCATCACCAAAAGATCAGCTCGGGTTACCTCGGCGTAATGACCGATTGAATAACCTCTTTTACCGAAGATCGCTTGCTTTTGAATACTAATCGAATCGGTAAGTGCCGCCGGAAGCTGGTTGATAAGTTCTGCAACTCTTCGATCCTCTTCGGCTTCTAAGACTCGTTTTTTTCTAAGACTTCGAATAAGGCTTCGGTCATCATCAATACTTACTTTGACCGATTTGTTGGCGATTTCTTCTACAACAGTAGCCTTGTTTGCGCCTAGACACTGAGCTGAATAGAAAGCTTGAAAAAGAGTATTAGGGAGGGTACTCGTTTTAAAGCCGCTAACAACAACGTGTTTACAAGCCACCCGTTCTATGGAGGGTTTGATTAGCAGTAACACAGAACACTTAACCGAGCGGGTAAGTTTACGGGCGACTGAACCCACATAAAATCGAAAGAGCGATTCGTGCTGTACAGCTCCTAGGACCAGAAGGTCGATAGATAGACTTTCGGTAGAATCTAAAAGAGTGGTGTACGGGTCGCCGGGAATCCAATGATATTCACTAACCCTTGATGGTGCTGCGGTTGCAGCAACAATGGAGGTTACCTTTTTCTGCTTTTCTTCAGTTTTTTCACCTACATGCAGCAGAATGAGTTCAGAATCAAAAAACTCAGCGAGTCGTACTACCTCGTGCAAATTACTCTCAAGGCTTGGCGAAAACGCAAAACCAAAGAGCATTCGTTTAAAAGGGTTGTACTGGTGTAAGCTTTGATTCATAGCCCGTTTTTAAGGGCTTAGAAGATACTAAATTCTATACTTAGTCATTTAGTTTTAACACCGCCATGAATGCCTGCTGCGGGATTTCAACATTTCCGATTTGACGCATTCGTTTCTTTCCTTTTTTCTGCTTTTCAAGAAGTTTTCGTTTACGAGAAATATCTCCTCCGTAACACTTGGCTGTCACATCTTTACGTAAAGCCTTGATGGTTTCTCGAGAGATGATTTTCGCTCCAATAGCTGCCTGAATAGGAATATCGAATTGTTGTCTTGGGATGAGCTCTTTCAATTTTTCACACATTTTTTTACCGATGGTATGGGCGTTGTCAAAGTGAACAAGGGCGGACAAAGCGTCAACGGGCTGTGCGTTTAAGAGAATATCTACACGAACTAGCTTAGATTCTCGCATCCCAATCGGGCTATAATCAAACGAGGCGTATCCTTTAGAAATGGTCTTCAAACGATCGTAAAAATCAAATACGATTTCGGCCAGCGGCATATCAAAACTAAGCTCAACTCTTTCGGGAGTCAGATAGGTTTGATTGGTAATATTCCCTCGTTTCTCAATACAAAGCGACATCACATTACCCACAAAGTCTGATTTAGTAATAATAGAAGCTTTGATGTAGGGTTCTTCTACGCGATCTAATCCAGAAGGGTCTGGAAGATCTGAAGGGTTGTTTACGATGATTGGCTGATCAGGGTTTTTCTTGTTGAAGGCGTGATAGCTTACGTTGGGGACGGTTGTAATCACCGTCATGTCGAATTCACGCTCTAATCGCTCTTGAATGATTTCCATGTGCAGCATTCCTAAGAATCCACAACGAAAACCAAAGCCTAGTGCGGCAGAGCTTTCTGGGGCAAAAACCAGAGAAGCATCGTTTAATTGAAGCTTTTCCATTGAAGCCCGAAGCTCTTCATAGTCTTCTGTGTCTACCGGATAGATACCCGCAAAAACCATCGGCTTTACCTCTTCAAAGCCCTCAATGGCCGAGGAAGACTTTCTATCGGTTAAGGTAATGGTATCACCCACTTTTACCTCTCGGGCATCTTTGATACCTGTAATTAAATACCCTACATCTCCCGTATGAATCTCTTTTTTGGGCTCTTGTTTCAGTCTAAGCGTGCCAATTTCATCGGCGAAATAGTTTTTCCCCGTTGCCATAAAGGTGATACGATCCCCCTTTTTTATCGAACCATTAAGAATTCTAAAATAGGTTTCAACACCCCTAAACGGATTGTAAACTGAGTCGAAAACCAGCGCTTGCAAAGGTTCGTCAGGACTACCCTTTGGAGCCGGAACTCGATCGATGATCGCCTTTAAAATGTTTTCAATTCCTAAACCTGTTTTAGCACTTGCAGGAATAACTTCTGAAGGGTCGCAACCCAATAGATTTACAATATCATCAGTTACTTCTTCAGGATTAGCACTTGGTAGATCGACCTTATTCAAAACCGGAATAATCTCTAGGTCGTTTTCAAGTGCTAAGTATAAGTTTGAAATGGTTTGCGCCTGAATACTTTGTGCCGCATCTACAATAAGTAAAGCCCCCTCGCAAGCGGCAATCGATCTGGATACTTCGTAAGAGAAATCTACGTGGCCGGGAGTGTCAATAAGATTCAAGATGTATTCCTCACCTTCATAGGTGTAGTTCATTTGAATCGCATGACTTTTAATGGTAATACCTCGCTCTCTTTCAAGATCCATATTGTCAAGAAGCTGATCCTGCTTCTCTCTTTCAGTGACAGAACCTGTAAAATCTAAAAGTCGATCTGCCAGGGTGCTTTTACCGTGGTCAATGTGAGCGATGATGCAAAAATTTCGAATGTTTTTCATAGCCAAAACAGGGCTGCACATAATGATTTGCAGGCAAGCAAAGATAATCCATTATTTTTGCTATAAAATCGAACGATTTGGTGAAAATTGCAGACATAGAACTTCCTGAATTTCCATTGTTATTAGCCCCAATGGAAGACGTGAGCGACCCTCCATTCAGAGCCTTGTGCAAGGAACAGGGAGCAGATGTAGTTTACACCGAATTCATTTCTTCGGAAGGTCTTATTCGAGATGCTGCGAAATCAGTGATCAAACTAGACATTTATGAAAAAGAACGGCCTGTAGGAATTCAGATTTTTGGTGCTGAATTAGACTCGATGCTTGAAGCTGTTGACATTGTTGAGCAGTCGAACCCGGATATTATTGATATTAATTTTGGTTGTCCCGTAAAGAAGGTGGTGTGTAAAAATGCCGGAGCAGGTATTTTAAGAGACATCCCACTGATGGTGAAATTAACGGAGGAAATCGTTAAAAGAACAAAACTTCCGGTTACCGTAAAAACACGGTTAGGGTGGGATAGTGATTCGATAAAAATTGTTGAGGTAGCAGAACGACTTCAAGATGTGGGAATCAAGGCGATTTCTATTCATGGCCGAACTCGAGTTCAAATGTATAAAGGCGTTGCAGACTGGGGGCCTATTGCTGAGGTAAAGAATAATCAGAGAATGCACATCCCCGTTTTTGGCAATGGCGATGTCAACACCCCAGAAGCAGCCATTAAAATGAGGGATGAATTCGGTTTAGATGGCGCAATGATCGGTCGAGCAAGTATCGGATACCCTTGGTTTTTTAGAGAGGTGAAACACTTCATGCAAACCGGAAAACACCTAGACCCACCAACCATGCAAGAACGAGTCGATGCCGCACGAAGACACCTCAGCATGTCTATTGACTGGAAAGGTGAAAAGCTCGCGGTTTATGAAACACGAAGACATTATACTAACTATTTCAAAGGGATACCCAACTTCAAGCCTCTGCGAATGAGTCTGGTAAGTGCAGAAACTTCAGACGAGGTTTTTGAAACCCTTGAGAAAGCAGGGAAGGAATTCGCAGACTTTGATTTTTCTACGATCTCATAGCCTTCGATACTTCTGGCAATTTACGAGAGGAGATAAGAGCCGCGATAAACCCAAACAATAAGAGGGTTATAAACACTAAAAAGAGGTTGTCTACACTTATCGAGACAGGATAAGACAGTTCGCTAGAGAGTCTAACCCACCCTAACTGGTTTTGGCCGACAACGAAAGCAAGGCCTATTAGAATACCGAAAATAGCCCCTAATGCACTTAGTGCCGTCCCCAGAAAAAGGAAGATGTTTTTAATCTGGACCGATGTAAGCCCCATCTGTTTCAGGGTTGAAAAACTACTGCTTTTATCAGCCATAATTAATCGGATAGATCCAGCCAGACTGAATAGCGCAAGAATGAGAACCATTGAAAATATCAAATAAGTAGCCCAATATTCGGTGTTTAAAAGTTTAAAGAGAGACCGGTTTTGATCTTCCCGGTCTTGCGCTATAATGTCCCCGTCGATAAAGCCTTTCAAACCAGAAGCGACCTCCTCTTTTGAAAGAAAGGTCTCATCAATACTTAGAGAGGTGAAGCTGTTCTTAGGGAGACCGCCCAAATAGAGAAGGTCTTCATAACTGGCTATTCCAAGTGTTTGAGACTCGTCGTCTTCAAGAAAAACCCCCTTTGCTTTCAGTGTTCGCTGTCTAATCTCATCTGCACCTAGTTGAAGCCTAATAGCCCTGTCTCCCGGGATTAGACTACCCACGCTTAGCGAACGTTCATAGGCCTCTCCTCCTAATTCGTAATAGGTGTTTAGGCTAAGGAGCATTTCGCCTTGTGAAAACGAGCTTGTTCCATATAAAATCTCAAGAGAGTCAGAAAGAGTAGGGTGGTAAGCAACAAGGTTTCCTGCCACCATTTTACCATCTTTTTCAATAAGACCAACCACCGAAAGCCTCGAAACTACTAAAGCTTCATTCGCTTTACCCCATTCTTGAATGCTTTCTAAATCGACGGTGAAAACCCCTTGGTTTAAGGGAGTAATTTTAATAGCAGGTGAATGCTCATAGGCATATTGAGTACTTAATCCTTTTAGTCCTTCAAATGCTGAGAGAACCACTGTTAAAGCTGCAGCCGCGACCACCACAACCATGAGGCTCAGATAGCTAACAAGGTTCACCAAAGATTGATTGCTTTTTGAAAGCAAATACCTCCAGGCGATATAAATTGAAGTTTTCACTTTTTTTGACGACGATCGAGCAGGCTGCGATCCTCAATAGGGTTTTCTTCTCCTTTTAACGAACGTTCTATAGCCTCCGCCTTCTTAGCAGTTTCGTCTTTAAAAAATAAAAGCTCAGGAACTCTTCGCATCTGATTGCGGGTACGATTAGCGAGCTCGTGACGAATTAAAGGAGCGTTCGACCGAATCCCTTCAAAAAGCTCATCTCCTTTTTCTTCTGGAAAGAAACTTAAATACACCTTAGCAATCATCAAATCAACCGTAACCGCAACCTCTGTCACCGAGATCAGTAGCCCAGAAACACCAGAGTCTTTCGCCGCTTTCTGAAGAATATCAGCCAAGTCACGTTGCAGTAATGCCCCGATTTTTCGTTGTCTTTCACTTTCCATAAAACAAAAATAGCGAATATCTTTGGCTGGAGCGTCTAGCTTTGTTTTTTAGGCTTGGAACACCCAAAAATTAACTGTAATTTTGGCGCCCGCCTTTAGGTCCTATAGCTCAGTTGGTTAGAGTAGCTGACTCATAATCAGTTGGTCCCTGGTTCGAGCCCAGGTGGGACCACTTAAAGCGCAAGAACCCGCTCCGATGAGGAGCGGGTTTCTTTTTTGGTGAAGCAGCAATCTCGCTTAAGCTGCTAAGGGCAATAAAGAAATCTCCTCTGCGTGTAGCAGAGGGTGGGTTCGTGTCATGTTCAGGAGTGGTTTTCTTGGCGCCACCCCGCCTCTTCGCTAGAAAGGTCTTCAAGACCGGTCATTAATTTTCGAGGGCCACTACATGATCAAAGATTCGTTTTACTTGTAAATCCCCGAGGCCATAAACCGCTTCTTTTTTGCAAAACACCATAAAGACCCTTCCAAAATGAGTAGTCTTTAGTGTCTTTGTGATCGCTAACAAGGACAAATAAGGTCTGCTTTTCTCAATGGTTGAGGTGTTCATGTCACGATAGGCTATCGCGGCCGGAACAATATACTGGCTTAAACCAGCGACACCTTCGACAAGACGAATTAACTCATCCGAGTCGTTTACAGAATATGCTTGCCATAGCAGAGCGACCTTTGCAATATCAACAGGCAAACGATCTTCAAAAACAGCGTTTAAGGACTCTTTCGATAGTAGACCAAAATTATATTTAGCAACCCCTGAGGGCTTGGCCCAAGACACCTTACCCCTATATCCAGAGCCCTCTAGGAAATAGCAGATAAACCAGAAGTTTGTCTGACAAAACAAATCCTCTTCAAACCAAAGGACAATCTCTGAGGGCCTTAGGTCTGTAACTAACTTTATTAAAGGAATAGACAGCTCTCTCGAATAACTTTCTTTGATTTTTGGGTCATAGGTATCAGACAAATAAGCCGCTCTAGAAGTAAAAAACGTCTCAAATTCAACCACCTCTTTTGGACCTTCGATAAGACATTCTCTAAAAACCAAGGTTTCGCCTGGCAGATCTTTGGGAAATTGATCTCCAAGCGCATCGCCATTTAGAATATGAATTACAGGGCTATTCATCTAGAATTTTAAATAAAAGTAAGGGATTAAACGGCGGGTTACTAGTCATTACTTGTACCTTTAAGACATGATGAGAGTGGTCAAAAAGGTAATCCTTGCGCTGATAGTTATTTCTCTTGGATTGGTTTTGGTGATTCAATGGTTGTCGAAACCATTGCCAGAATCAATTACTGGGCCTGAGGCAGACCAGTTCGCAAGAGATGTTCAAAAGGCGCTCAACGTTCAAGGATATGACACCATCAGTAAAGTACAATTTAGTTTTAGGGATCACCACTATTTATGGAACAAGACTGAAGAGCGGGTTCTAGTTTCTTGGGAGGACTACCAAGTAGACCTGATTCTTTCTGAAATTGAAAACTCAAAGGTTATTCAAGGAGGTAAAGACTCGAATCGCTCTGACCTCATTGAAAAAGCAAAGGCTTATTTCTATAATGATTCTTACTGGTTGGTGGCGCCGTTTAAATTTTTTGACCCCGGAGTGGTACGGTCTTTAGTTCAGACCGATAAAGGCAGCAAGGCATTACTGATCACACACACGAGCGGAGGAGTTACTCCAGGGGATTCTTATCTGTGGTATTTTGATGAAAATTTAATACCCACACACTTTGAGTTATGGGTGAGTATCATTCCGATTAAAGGGGTTTCAGCCACATGGTCTAGCTGGGTAAGCAAACAAGACGTGTTGTTTTCAACCTTCCACAAATTGGGACCTCTCGAAATCACGATTGGTGACCTTAAGGTGTATTAGAACGCTCGGTACACTCCAATGGTCATGTTAGTATTACCCGTAGAAAGTGTTTTATTAACGAATCCGCGTAATTGGGTTTTGTGCGCGATTTGATAGCTAACCGTTTGGCTTAGTCCGTAGCCATTATTGAGGTCGATTGCCCACACTTGAGAAAAGCTATTCCACTTGCCTTTGTTGTAATTCAGACCAACATAACCGAAGTTAATTTCAAGGTCGTTGTTTCGACCTTTTCCGTGAAGATACATAGTGCTTAGGCTCCATTTCTCATTAATGCTATAATCGGTTCGAAGCTCTTGGGCAAAGAATGAATCGACCTGATAGTCGTCTGAAATTTGAAGTGCTGGCAGGTGAGTTCCGATCGTTGCTTTCAGTCTTTTATCTAAGAATTTATAGCGAGTAATAAAGATGGCATTTCTAGGGACTAGGTTTTCAGCTCGAATGAGTGACAATAAATGACCTTGAAGTCTTTTGTCGGTATTTGTGCCCACCGAGAGAATAAAGTGAGGGTCTTCTGAAGTGAAATCAGGAACAAATGAAAAACCTCCGGTACTCGCTTCTATTCCGCCGTATTGTGCAGAAGCGTTTAGAGAGAAGACGAGGGTTATTAAGAAGATTAGTTTTTTCATGATGGCTGGTTGTATTTGGCAAATGTACCGAAGTAAGCCCCCTCTTTGCTACCAAAAGGTGTTAAAAATCTATCCAAAGACAAGACCGTGAAGGTACCTTCCTGGGAAGAGCGTAAACCCTCCGGCAATGAGAAGCCCGGTCCAGTAGAGAAACTGCATTGACCGCTGATGTGAAATCAGCCGGCCCCGCTTTAATTGCCATAGACCATAAGGAACCGTAGTAATCGTTAATACACTTAATAGATGAAAGTATCCGAAATGATCGAGCCATGTGGGGCCAACACGCGCCTCTAACAATAAAGACACTAAAGATGAAAAGGTAATTAATAGGGCATAGCCCTTGCCCCATAACCGATGTGACTTGCCCCCCTTTTTTGAAAAAACAATGAGATAAAACCCCAAGGGAACACAGGGAGCAATTGAAAAAAGGTGTATCGACCTTAGTAGCTCGTAACTCATGATTTTTGACCGATAATACAGAGTGTTCCGGCCCAGTCGTCTTTAACGTCGAGCCTAGTAGTGCTTACCTCTTCGAATCCTGCATTTTTGAACATTTGAATCCACTCTTGTTCAGAGAAGAGCCGCATGAGGTTGATGCCACATTTTTCTGGCCAATCATGTGAAACCGCATTCTCTTGATAAAAATCGATTCCCATAACCAGTCGACCCTTAGGGTTTAACCACTTATCGTGAATCTTAGCAAGTAACTCTTCGGGCTTCTCTAGATAATAAAAGACCTCCATGCTATGAATAACATCGTAGGTTTTGCTCGGAGACCAAGTGGTCAAGTCGTCTCTATAGTACTTGTTTAATGGGTCTGTTTCCTCAGCCTTTTCGATCATTTTTACAGACCCGTCGATGCCTTCGGATAGTAGACAACCTTCCATGCTTTTCACTAAACGAACGACCCACCCGTTTCCACAACCCGCGTCTAGAAAAGAGAAGGGGGTTTCGGGAAGGCTAAGCTCAAGCATTTGAAGCACCGCTGAACGATGGCCGTCTGCCATTCCCTGGTCTTTTCCTATTTCAGCCCATCGGTTGAATACTTCTATTGGAGATTGTTTCATGCGATTTATCGTATCTTTTTCAAAGCCAATATAAAAAACAATATATGCTTCGTCGTGATTTCCTTAAGCAATCTGCTGCTGTTGCAGCGCTCGCATCATTACCACTTTCGTGTTCTCCTATTCCTCCGGCCTCCCGATTTGCGATGGGACTTCAGTTGTATACGGTTCGTGACGCAATGGAAAAAGACCCGGTTGGCACCTTAAAGGCGCTCAAAGAGATGGGGTATTTGCATTTTGAATCGTATGGCTACGACGCAGAAGCCAAGACCTATTACGGTTATGAACCAGAAGCTTTTAAGACGATTTTATCAGACCTGGGACTGCGAACTACTAGCGGTCATTACGGAATGGCGGCTATGCTAGAGGCTAACGAAAAAGAACAAGCCGCTTACATAGAAAGCTGTATTGAGGGCGCTACTCGCTTAGGTGATCCTTACATCGTTTTTCCGAAACTCCCCGAGCCCTATCATTCTGCAGAAGGGTATGCTCATTTGGTAAAAAGGCTCAATCAAATGGGCCAACAGATTAGCGAAGCGGGACTGGGCTTTGCGTATCATAATTTCGGTTTCGATTTTGATACTTACGACGGCCGTACCGGAATGGATTGGGTGATTGAGGAGACCAACCCTGACTGGGTGAAGCTAGAAGTTGACTTTTATTGGCTCATGCGCGCAGGCGTGATGACCGCAGACGAATTAGTAGAAAAGGCGCCAGGACGAATTCCGTTATGGCACATTAAAGATATGCACAAGGTGTCGAAGGACTACACCGAGTTAGGCAATGGAAGTATTGATTATACCAAAATTTTGCCCGACCCCATTCGATCTGGACTAGAGTGGTTTTACATTGAACAAGGCGGAAACTTTGCCGAATCCTCTATGAAAAGCGTAGAGACTAGTGCAAACTTTTTTAAAGCGAACCTTAAGACTTATTTATAGTCTTCTGATATTGACCTAGGCTTTTGCTTAACTCTTCGAGAGAAACTCCTTTAGTTTCTGGCATGATGAGTAGCACCCATACAAGCTGTAATATCATCATCACAGTAAATATTCCGAACACTGTGCTTGCTCCTATCGTAGTGAATAACAGAGGAACCAGAGCCGGTATAATTGCTGCAAGAACCCAATGCGTTGAGGTTCCTACCGCTTGTCCTTGAGCGCGCTGTTTGTTTGGGAATATTTCAGAGATGAACACCCAGATAACGGCTCCCTGTCCGATCGCGTGGGAAGCAATAAAAAGGAAAAAGAAATAGGTCACATGCATTCCGAACCATTCGGTGGCAAAACTGTAGGTAACTAGGCCTAGAGACAGAATGTATCCGAGAGAACCGATAATCATTAGCTTTTTGCGCCCCGACTTATCAATAAGACTTAAACCTATTAATGTAAAGATGAGATTGACTGCTCCAACCCCAATACTACTAAGAAGAGCAGCGCTTGATTCTAAACCTGCCATTTCAAAAATTCTTGGGGAGTAATAAAGAAAGGCATTGATCCCAGAGAACTGGTTGAATGCAGCTAACGCAATCACCAACCACAGTTGATTGCGATACTTTTTCTGAAAGACCGTTTCGGCAGTCTCATTACTTGCAGCCTTGTCAATATCGCTAATCACCTCATCAATATTTACCGAGGCGTTGTGAAGACGAGCAAGGATTGATCTTGCCTGATCAACCTCTCCTCGGCCCAACAACCAGCGTGGGCTTCTAGGAACCCGAGTAATTAAAAGCAGGTAGGCTAGAGCCGGCAAGGCTTCTGCTCCTAGCATATAACGCCAAGCGTTTGCGCCTGAGACCAAACTTCCAATGAAATAATTAGAAGCAAAGGCTATAAGAATACCAAAAACGATATTAAACTGATAAAGAGCCACCAATTTTCCGCGTTCTTTGGCTGGTGCAATTTCTGATACATAAGCAGGTGCTGCAATGGTCGATACACCAACCCCAATACCTCCTATAAAACGAAACAACGCGAACAGGTAGGGGTCACTGGTCAGTGCTGAACCAAGCGCTGAAACGAAATAAAAGATTCCGATATAGAACAGCGTTTTCTTTCTGCCCAACTTATCGGTCGGAAAAGCCCCAAGTGCCGCACCTAAAACCGTCCCCCAAAGCGCAGAAGACATAACCACAATGCCGTGGAAAGCGCTTGACTCACCGCCTAAAGTGTAGCTGCTCCATAGGTTAGAAAGGGATTGATCTGCCCCTGATATTACCACGGTATCAAAACCGAATAAAAAACCGGCTAACCCAACAATTAGGCTCCAGGCATAAAGTTTGCTTTGATTGGCTGACATAGTTGTTTATTTAAAGGGTCAAAGTAGCAAAAAGAATTGATAGCTTACCTTTGAGAAGTTTGCTTTAATTAAGATTATGAATTCTCAGAAGTATTCAGAGGTAATGATTAGTGTTCGTAAAATAGTACGAGCCATCAACCTAGAGAGCAAAAGGGTCGAGAAGAACCTAGGAATCAGCATTCCCCAATTATTGACCCTGAAGCACCTTAACGAACAGCCCGATTATAAGTCGACTATGCGTCGATTAAGAGACTTTTTATCCTTGAATGCAAGTACGGTTACTGGAATTGTGGCTAGGTTAGAATCTAAGGGATATATCGCTAGGCTTCCAGACCCAAATGATAAGCGATCGACACCAATTGTACTTACCTCTAAAGGCAATGAACTTATCAAAAAGTCGAACGAATCATTACACGAGCGAATATCAAAAAACCTTGATCGAATTTCTGACGAAGAATACTTGACGATTGTCAACTCCTTTGAGACTATAACTAATTTTTTAAATATCGAGGATGTCGACGCCTCACCAATCATTACAGGGCCTACAGATATCAATCAATAAATAGTTTCTATAGAAAATACATATCTTTGCATTCTAATTAACCAAAGCAATATGTATTTATGAGGAAACTTTATACCTTCCTGTCACTACTTTTTTCACTGACAGCACTCGCTCAAAACCCTGTAAAAGGTACTGTTTTAGACGACCAAGGTCTGCCTTTACCTGGTGCAACAGTGTATGTTTTAGAAACTAACCAGGGAGTTATTACA
>Ga0255778_10004157_pt1 | contig 11983 bp, 9 predicted proteins | sample 071ome_31_FD_179976 | JGI IMG/M metagenome (GOLD analysis project Ga0255778, IMG submission 179976) | Coastal salt marsh microbial communities from the Groves Creek Marsh, Skidaway Island, Georgia - 071405CT metaG (version 2) | ecosystem: Environmental > Aquatic > Marine > Intertidal zone > Salt...
ACTCAAGGATCCCGACAAGGCCACCTCGTATATGGCCACCCAGGCCGCGCAAGAACTCCTGGCCAAGCGCAACCTTGATCCGACCGAAATCGATCTCGTTATCGTGGCTACGGTCACGCCGGACATGTTTTTTCCGGCCACAGCCTGCATCGTGGCCGCCGAGATAGGCGCTGTCAACGCATGGGCCTACGATGTCTCGGCAGCGTGTTCTGGGTTCTTGTTTGCCCTCTCGACAGGCGTGCGTTTCATCGAGTCCGGCAAGCACGAGAAGGTGCTCGTGATTGGAGCGGACAAGATGAGCACCATTGTCGATTATACCGATCGTACAACCTGCGTACTCTTCGGAGATGGCGCGGCGTGTGCGCTTCTCGAGCCCAGCGATGACGACAACGGCATCATGGACTCGATCGAACACGCAGACGGCAGTCAGTGGTCTTCCCTGTGCATGCTTGGTGGGGGTAGTCTCCATCCCCCTTCGCCGCTGACCCTCGAGAAACGACTACATTTCTTGCATCAGGAGGGCCAGCCGGTTTTCAAGGCGGCTGTGAAGGGCATGGCCGATGTGGCCGCCGAGATTGTGGAACGCAACGGACTCAGTGGCGATGACATTCGCTACCTCGTACCTCATCAGGCCAACCTGCGAATCATTGACGCCACGGCGCGGCGCATGGGAGTCACGATGGACAAGGTAATGCTCAACATTGAGCGCTACGGCAACACGACGGCGGCTACGATTCCCTTGTGTCTGGCCGATTGGGAGGCTCAACTGCGTAAGGGGGACAATTTGGTCCTTGCTGCCTTTGGTGGCGGTTTTACATGGGGAGCAGCATGGGTCCGATGGGCCTATGACGGATCGGGTTCAGCGTAATCCACCCTGTCCCGAGATCGTTTATCCAGCGAATCTGAAGCGACGAATACCATGACTGCTTTTGTTTTTCCGGGTCAGGGTTCCCAATTCGTGGGAATGGCTCGGGACCTGTTTGAGGAGAACAACGCCGCACGAAGCGTCCTGGAGCGCGCCAACACGGTACTCGGTTTCGACATTACCGACATCATGTTCGGCTCGGGACATGAGGAAGACGCCGATGCGGACAAGGCGCGGTTGACCCGGACGGAAAACACGCAACCTGCCCTCTTCGTGCACTCCATGGCCGTCATGTCGGCCCTTCCATCCCGGGCTTCGACCCCGGCGATGGTGGCCGGACACAGCTTGGGAGAATACAGCGCCCTGGCTGCCGCGGGAGCGATCTCGTTTGAAGAAGGCCTGCGCATCGTGCGCCTGCGGGGTGAACTGATGGCTGGGGCTGGTGATATTCGTCCCGGCGCGATGGCCGCTGTCCTTGGCATGGACGACACTGACGTGGAGGCTGTCTGCAAGGACGCCAGCGGCGAAGGGATCGTGCAGCCAGCCAACTTCAATTCGCCCGGACAGATTGTCATTTCAGGGGATGTCGAAGCGGTGGACCGCGCGGTGGCCCTGGCCTCGGAACGCGGCGCCCGACGGGCGCTGAAGCTGCCCGTTTCGGGCGCCTTCCATTCGCCGCTCATGGATTTTGCGCGGGAGGGACTGGCAGAAGGTCTGGCCGCGCTCGATATCCGCACGCCGTCCTGCCCGGTCTACCTTAACGTGACCGCCGAACCCACAACCGATCCCGATGAAATCCGCGAGCGGCTGGTCGATCAGTTGACCTCTCCGGTTCGGTGGGCTCAGGCGCTGACAGCCATGCAGCGCGACGGGGCCACCACGTTTGTCGAAGTGGGCGCCGGAAAGGTGCTTTCGGGTCTGGTCAAACGCACCTTGGGTCGTAACGTTGAGACGCTTTCTTTTTCTTCCATGGCCGATCTTGAGGTCGCCTGACCACCATCTACCTACGCTTGCCCTTTACGCATCATGAGTACTCGATTTGCAGACAAAAATGTCCTCGTAACCGGTGGCACCCGCGGTATCGGCCGGGCCATCGTGGAGCGCTTTGCCTCGGAAGGCGCCAACGTAGCCTTCACCTATCGCAGCTCTTCTGAAGAGGCCGATGCGCTGGTGAGCGAGCTGGAAGCAGCGGGATACAAGGCCAAGGCGTTCCAGGCGGATGCGGCTGATTTCTCTTCTGCAGAGACGGCTGTGAACGAGGTCATCTCCGAATGGGGGTCGATTGATGTCATCGTCAACAACGCCGGTGTGACGCGTGACAACCTGATGCTGCGCATGAGCGAAGAGGACTTTGACGCCGTCGTCGGGACCAATCTCAAGAGCGTTTTCAACTATTCCAAAGCCGCCTATCGTCAGATGATGCGCCAGCGGAGTGGTCGCATCGTAAACCTCTCCTCCGTCGTCGGGGTGATGGGCAATGCGGGTCAGACCAACTACGCCGCATCCAAAGCCGGTATCATCGGCTTTTCCAAGAGCCTGGCCAAGGAGCTCGGTGCACGCGGTGTGACCGTCAATGTGGTGGCGCCGGGATACGTCGAAACCGACATGACCAGCGCCCTGTCCGATGCCGCCCGTGAAGCCATGCTGGGATCGGTGCCCGCGGGTCGTCCGGCCACTCCGGATGATGTCGCCGCAGCGGTCCTCTTCCTTGCCTCCGACGAAGCCTCGTATATTACCGGGCATGTCCTCCATGTTGATGGCGGATTGGCCATGTAGGCCAGCCTTTTCATCTGTTCAACCCACATTGTATGTCTGAAGGCCCCAAACGGAGCTATATCACCGGAATTGATCTGACCTCACGGGCACAGGCCGAGCGCGCCGAAGCCCAGACCAAGTCGTCATTCACCGAACCTGATCCGCCGCTTCCGGCGGCCACGGTTGCCTCCCTGCCGGATACCTTGCGCGATGCCGTGCAATCGATCGGCTGGTCGAAGCTCATGCCTGTCCAGGAGAAGGCGGTACCGTATCTGCTTGACGGCCGGGACATGATCGTGCAGTCACGGACGGGTTCGGGAAAAACAGGCGGCTTCCTGTTGCCGCTTTTCAATCTGCTCGACCCGGACCTGAAGGCGGCGCAGGCCCTCGTCCTCTCGCCCACGCGCGAGCTGGCCAAACAGATCCACGAGGAGTTTGATCGCCTGCGTGGCGATCATCCCTTCTCGAGCGTGGTCATCTATGGAGGGGTCAAGTACGAGCCCCAGATCCGCGCACTGAAAAACGGTGCTCAGGTCATCATTGGTACGCCGGGCAGGATCCTGGATCATATCCAGCAGGGGCGCATGATCCTCTATGACCTCAAGATGCTGGTCTTCGACGAGGCCGACGAAATGCTGTCGATGGGATTTTACCCGGATATGCTGAAGCTGGAGCGCTACTTGCCGCGTGACCGGCAGTCCTGCATGTTCAGTGCCACGATGCCCAAGCGCGTCCGGTACCTGTCCAAGAAATTCCTGAACGATCCGGGTTTCCTGTCCCTGAGCAGCGGGAATGTGAGCGTGGATGCCATCGAGCACCGGTATTACCGTGTGGACCGCATGGCCAAGGACCGCATCCTGGTGCGCCTGATCGAGATGGAAAATCCCGAGTCAGCCATCATCTTTGCCAATACGAAGCGGGATGTGGAGTACCTGGGGACCTTCCTGCAGAACTACGGCTACGATGCCGACAGCATTTCCGGGGATCTCTCCCAGAAGGCCCGCGAGAAGGTGATGAAGAAGATCCGCGACGGACGCCTGCGTTTTCTGGTAGCCACGGATGTCGCGGCCCGCGGGATCGATATTACGGACCTGAGCCACGTTATCCAGTACGACATTCCGCAGGACCCCGAATATTACGTGCATCGGGCGGGGAGGACGGCGCGCGCCGGCAAGACCGGTACCGCCATCACCCTGATCACGATCGAAGAACAACGCAACCTGCTGGCCCTGGCCCAGCGCTACTCCATTCCCATGACACAGCACGACGTCCCCAACGAGAAAGATGTTCAAGAGCGCGTAACTGAGCGCCTGACCGTGGTTCTCGAGTCCAGCTTCCGTGACCTGTCACGCATGGAGAAGGAGCGCCTGCAGCGCTTCAAGCCGCTGGTGGAAGAGCTCTCCGAACAGGAGCCCGAGCTTCTGGCCATGCTCCTGGACGAGCTCTACCACGAGACCCTGCATAAGGTCTCTCAGCCGGAGGCAGACGATGCGTTGGCCAACGCGGACGAGCACCATGACGATGATCAGGGCGAAGAACGCGGGGGTAAGGCACGGAGAGGCGGCCACAAGCGCCGCCGTTAGTCCGGGGCTCGGATGGCGCGGGGGTTATCGTTACCTTGAGCAATCTACTCTCCCCCCACCCCAAGCCCATGAAAAAAATATTCCGGACCGTCCTTTGGGGCGCCCTTCTGTCTGCTGTTGTGGCAGCTCCGGCCGCCGCCCAGCTGGCGACGGCCGATGATGTTACCGAATCGGACTACCGCATCTACCGCAGTGACGGCACGCCGGCTACGATGGCAGAGGTGCGCGCCGCGCTCGCCTCTGTCGAGGTCGTTTTCGTTGGCGAGCTGCACAATGACCCCGTCTCCCACCACATCGAACAGCAGGTACTTGAAGGCTGGTTCGATACGCATGGACACGCCGCGGCGCTCAGCCTCGAGATGTTCTCGCGCGATGTGCAGTACATCGTGGACGAATACCTGTCCGGTCTGATCACGGATACCCATTTCCAGCAGGCCAGCAGTCCATGGTCGAACTACAAAACGGATTACCGCCCGCTGGTTGAGTTTGCCAAAGCCCATGGGCTCCCTGTCATTGCGGCCAACGCGCCGAGGCGCTACGCCAATATGGTCTCCCGCAATGGACGGACCGCCCTCGCTTCGCTCTCAGATCAAGCCCTTAGCTACTTGGCACCGCTGCCGTATGCTGCTGCTTCAGAGCGCTACGAGGCGCAATGGAATCAGGTCATGGCCGATGCCATGGCAGCCATGCAGGCAGCCGTCGAGGCATCTTCCGAGGGCGATCATGCTGCAGCTGAACCCATGCCGGAGAATGAAGGCATGCGGCACGGCGAGATGCAGCATGGCGAGATGCGGCACGGCGAGATGCAGCATGGCGAGGGTGAAATGAACCACGCCGCCATGCGCGAAAAGCATCACCCGGACATGACTGACGAGGAGTACGAGAAGATGAAAGCCGAAAAGATGGCAGCCAAGAAGGAAGGCGAGGGTCATCAGATGGGCGAGGGCATGGATCATGGAAAGATGAACCACTCCAAGATGAACCATGACACTCCCGACGAGTCCTCCGATCACGCGGCGCCTGCTGCGCAGCCACAGCACGGCGGCGGCTCCATGCTGGACGCCCAATCGCTCTGGGATGCGACCATGGCGTGGTCCATTGCCGATCACATGACCCGTCGGCCCGGTGCCAAAGTCGCGCACTTTGTGGGCGGCTTCCATGTAGAAGCCGGCACGGGGACGCCAGAGCACCTGTCCCAGTACCGCCCGGGCACCCGTATGCTGATCATTTCCGTTCAAAGCGTGGACGATCCCACCATTTTCGATCCGGACGAGCACACCGGTCTCGGCGACTTCGTCGTACTCGGCGATGTATCGCTTCCCCGGACCTACGAAACCCGAACCCGCTGACATGATCACCGACCGGACGGCTCCATGCAACGCATCTCCACACTCCTCATTATCCTGGCCGCGACCGCTCTGATCAATGGCTGTGGCCAAGCAACAACCGCCTTCGATTGCGGTGCATTCCTTGCTGAAGAGGGCTCCATGAAACAGATCGATGTCGACATGAGCGAGGGCAGCGAGTACGGACGCGAACTGCTGTCGCAGTACACGTCATTTCGACTGATGACGGATGTGAGTGTCCTCAGTGAGAACGAGTGCCGCATGTTGCCGCACCTTTTTGCTGCGGCCGACCAGATGGAGGCCATATTCTGGAAGCAGGCCTACGGGGATCGGGACGCGCTTTTGGCCTCGATCGAAGATCCAGCGCTGCGGGAGTATGCCAAGATCAACTACGGTCCCTGGGATCGGATCGGCGGCAATGCCCCGTTCCTGGATGGCGTGGGAGACAAGCCCGAAGGTGCCAATCTCTACCCTCGGGACATGACGCGCGCCGAGTTCGAGGCGGCATCCGCCGCGGACCCCGCTCTGGCCGAGCTCTACACCATGGTGGTCCGCGATGCGGATGAAACGCTGACGGCCATTCCCTACCACGAGGCCTTCGCCGAAGAAATGCAGACGGCGTCGGCAGAATTGCTGGCCGCTGCCGAGTATGCCGATGATCCCGGCCTCAAGAACTACTTGACGCTGCGCGCTGAAGCCCTTGTCACCGGGGAGTATTACGAGAGCGACATGGCCTGGATGGACATGAAGGACAACCGCATTGAAATCGTGGTTGGTCCCATCGAGACCTATGAGGATGCACTTTTCGGGTACAAGGCAGCCGCCGAAGCCTTCGTGCTGGTCAAGGATATGTCCTGGAGCGAGCGTCTCTCCCGTTACGCTCAGCTCTTGCCCATGCTGCAGGAGGGGCTTCCCGTACCCCCAGAGTACAAGCAGGAAACGCCGGGCACGGATTCCGACTTGAATGCCTACGACGCCATCTACTACGCCGGCGATACGAACGCTGGCTCCAAGACCATCGCCATCAACCTGCCCAACGACGAGCGGGTGCAGCTGGCCAAGGGCACGCGCCGGCTGCAGCTCAAGAACGCAATGCAGGCCAAGTTCGACAAGATCCTCGTGCCGATTGCCGAAATGCTGATTGCCGAGGACCAGCGCGAACACGTGACCTTCGATGCCTTTTTCGGCAACACCATGTTCCACGAAGTGGCGCACGGACTGGGCATCAAGAACACGCTCGACGGATCGGGCACGGTACGCGGCGCGCTGAAAGAGCACGCCTCGGCGCTCGAAGAAGGCAAGGCCGACATCCTGGGCCTCTACATGGTGTCCAAACTGATCGAGGAAGGAGAAGAATCGGGCGATCTACGGGATAACATGGTGACCTTTCTGGCGGGCATTTTCCGCAGTGTGCGTTTCGGTGCATCAAGCGCCCACGGTCGGGCCAACATGATCCGGTTCAACTTCTTTTCGGAGATGGGCGCCTTTACCCGGGACGATGCCACGGGTACCTATCGGGCCGACTACGACATGATGATCGAGGCGATGAATGCGCTGACCGGAAAAATCCTGCGCTTCCAGGGCGATGGCGACTACGAGGGCGTCGCGGCCTTTGTCGATGAGTATGCTCGCGTACCCGAGCAGCTACAGGCCGATCTGGACCGCCTGGCGGACGAAGGCATCCCGGTCGACATCGTGTTCGAGCAGGGGTTGGCCGCCGTTGGTCGCTGAGGATGCCTGTGCGCTACGCGGTATTCGTATTGACCCTCGTGCTGATGGCAGGATGTCAGGAACAGACCGCTCCAGGTCCGTCTTCACCAACGCCTGAAGTGTGGACGGACGGGCACACGGCAGCATGGGACATCATGGCCTCGGCCCGTTTGCTTACGCTCATTACCCTCGATGAGGCGGGTCAACCCCAAGCGCGGATTCTTGAAGCGCTTCCTCCTGATTCGGGGCGCTTCGATGTCTGGATGGGCACCAACGCGCGCAGCGCCAAGGTGCGCGAGATCCGCGCGAATCCGCGCGCCACGGTCTTCTATCAGATACCGGACGGCACGGGATACGTGACGCTCAGGGGACGGGCATCGATTGTTGATGACCATGCGCTCAAGGACCGCTACTGGCAACCGCATTGGACCGCGTTCTACCCGGATCCGGAGCGCATGTACGTCCTGATCCACTTTGTGCCCGAAGATGGGGAGGTCGTCAGCGTCGCGCATGGTCTCGAGGGGGATTCGCTGACCTGGGCCGCGCCGGAGATTGATTTCTGAAAAAGTGCTCCCGGCATGTGCGGAGCCCGTCAATGAGTACCTTGGACCCCATTCCCGATCTCGCATGTTTCGAACCCTTTCAGCCACGTTTCTGACAGCCATTATACTCATGGCAGCCGCTACACCAAGTCAAGCCCAATACCTGGGTCCCGGGGACTTCGACTACCCGGAAATCCCCGAGCAAGAGCGCATTGCCTATGGTTCGGATCCCATGCAGTGGGGCGTGTTGCGCGTACCGCAGACAGAAGGGCCGCATCCGGTCATCGTCATGATGCACGGTGGCTGCTGGGTCGGACTGCATCGTCCCCGCAACGTGGAGCCCCTCATGGCCGCCTTGACCGAGCGGGGATGGGCGACGTGGAGTCTTTCACATCGTCAGGCTGTGGATGAAGGAGGGGCGTGGACGGGTACGTTTGAGGACGTGGGCGCCGGCATCGATTATGTGCGCGCGCTGGCCGAAACGCATGATCTGGACACGACCCGGGTGGTGTCCATGGGCCATTCGGCTGGTGGGCACCTGGCGTTGTGGGCTGCTGGCAGGAGCGGGTACGATGACCGCGATGACCTGTACAGCGCCGCGCCCCTTCGTCTTGCCGGCGCAGTCAGTCTGGATGGTATTCCGGATCTGAAGGCGCATGCAGAGCAGGACCCCAATCCCTGCGGGGATGGGTATGTACAGCTCATGAAAGGCACGCCCGAGGAGCTGCCGGCGCGTTATGGTCAGGCTTCGCCCGCGGCGCGCTTGCCGCTGGGTGTGCCACAGCTCATGCTGCATGGCCGGCACGATTACGTGGTGCCTTGGCAACAGGTCACAACCTATGCCGAAGAGGCTCGAGCGGCGGGGGATGACGTGCGCCTCCACATTGTTGAAGATGCCAGTCATTTTGAAGTCATTGCCCCAGCCTCCAGGGCGTGGCGTGAGCAAATGGCACCTGTGCTCTTCGACTGGCTCAACGCCCTGGTCCCCGCCCGAGCCGAATAGCGCGGTTGGCCGCCGTTTAAGTATTGCAGGTCGCAGCCGATGGACGAGGAAGAGCCGTAATGGAAATACTCTCCAAATCCATCAGCAAGTATGAAAAGCAACCGCATGAGCCTGCCCTCTCAACCCTTGATTCAAGGATCGAAGGCGGTCGACGATCGCAGGGACCATCGGCTGGCCCTCAGGAAGGCACGTGCCCGTCTTCGAAGAGTGGCGATGGATCGCGGCGCCGTAGCCCGCCGGCAGCTTCTCTCTTTTCGTATGACGGGGTAGGCTTCCCAGCAGGATCAATGGTGTAGGCTGCCATCCATTGCGCGAGGCGGAATCGATCGCGCGCTCCAGTGGCATGTGGGAGGCGCAAACGGTCAGGACCTCCATTGACGGTCTATTCATGGAACAAACGGCGCTGCGAAGCCAAAAAAGTGGCAGATATCGTTCTATCTCCCACTCATCCTTGCCTTCGCCGCCATGGCTGACGACACGACGACCACGACTGAAGCTACCCAGGCTCCCGAAGTCCACGAGTTCAAAGCCGAGATGAAGCAGCTGCTTCATCTGATCATCCACTCGCTCTACACGCACGAAGAGATCTTCCTGCGTGAGCTGATCTCGAACGCCTCCGACGCGCTCAACAAGATCCGCTTCCGCATGCTGACGGATCGTGATGTCGTGGATGCCGATGCCGAGCAGCGCATCGACATCAAGCTGGACAAGAACGAGAACACGCTGGTGCTGACTGACACCGGTATCGGGATGACGAAAGAAGATCTCCTGAGGCGCATCGGGACGGTGGCCTCGTCGGGCACGCTTGAGTTCGTGCAGGAGCTCAAGAAGAAGGACGGTCCCATGGATGCCTCCCTGATCGGGCAGTTCGGGGTCGGCTTCTATTCGGCCTTCATGGTGGCGGATACTATCACGATCGACACCCGCCATGCCGACACGGACAGCCACGGCCTGCGCTGGACGAGTGATGGGGGCGGATCGTTCACCATCGAGGAGACGGACCGCACGGAGCGTGGCACAGCCATTACGCTGCACCTCAAAGAGGACAAGGGTGAGTTTGCCGAAGAGTGGCGCATCAAGAGCATCATCCGCAAGTACTCGAACTTCGTGGACTTCCCCGTGCATGTCGAGGGCGAGCTGGTCAACACGGTCGATGCCCTTTGGCACAAGCAGAAATCCGACATCTCGGACGAGCAGCTGAGTGAGTTCTACACGTTCATTTCGAACGATATGGATGAGCCGCTTGGGCATCTTCAATTGAGCCTCGAAGGCGTGGTCAGCTTCAAGGCGTTGCTCTTCATCCCGAAGAAGGCGCCGCGGGGCATGTTCGCCGATGACTACAAGTACGGCGTGCACCTGTATTCGTCGAAAGTCTTCATACAGGACGATGCCAAGAACCTCTTGCCGGACTGGTGCCGATTCGTCAAAGGCGTTGTTGACACGGAAGACCTGCCGCTGAATGTTTCCCGTGAGGTCACGCAGAACAGCCCGGTACTGGCCAGGATCCGCAAGATCCTGACCGGCAAGATCCTGGGCATGCTGGAGGAATGGGCAGAAAGCGAATCAGAGAAGTTTGCCACGTTCTCCAAAGAATTCGGACCGCTCTTCAAGTCGGGCATCCAGTTCGAGTTCGAGCACCGCGACCAGATGATCGATCTCTTCCGCTTCGAGTCCTCGATCAAGGAGAAGGGCGAATGGACCGGATTCGGTGCGTACGTGGATCGAAAGCCGAGCGATCAGGACACGATCTACTACGTCCTGGCCGATGGACGCGAGGCGGCCTTGCGCAACCCGAACATGGAATACTTCCGGGCCAACGACATCGAAGTGCTCCTGATGACGGAGCCGGTCGATGCGTTCATCATGCCGGGCATTCCGAAGTACAAGGATCACGATCTGGTGTCCATCGAGTCCTCCGACCTGAAGCTGGACAAGAAGAAAAAGGGCGGCCTGAAGAAAGGTGAGACCAAGAAACTGGTCGAGCGCTTCAAGGATGTCCTGGGTGATCGCATCGAAGACGTGCGCGCCTCGGACCGCCTGGTGGATTCGGCCGTGACGCTGGTTACCGGAAAGGCCGGCATGGACGCGCAGATGGAGCGTGTGATGCGGATGATGGACGAGTCGTTCGAGGGCAGCAAGAAGGTGCTCGAAGTCAATACCGCCCACCCGCTCATCAAGAACCTTTCGGCGCTGCGCGACGTGCCGGGGCAGGAGGAGCGGCTTGGGGAAGCGATCGAGCAGCTCTACGAAGGAGCGCTGCTGCTGGAAGGGTCGCTCGACAACCCGGCCGACTTCGTGCGCCGTATGACGGCGTTCATGGAGCAGTCCACGACTCCTCTCACCGAGGGCGAATAATCCCTTCGCCCGGGCTTCACGGAAAGGATAACACTGGCTTAACGGCGGATAACATTGCCCTAACACCATCGGGCTACCCTTGGGCTACTTGAGCAGCCGGAGCGCGCGCACATCGGATTTCCCCATCCTGCGCAGGTTCGGCATCATCCTCCTGGGCGCTGCCGTCACGAACAACGCCGGCGACGCTTCGGGCGACTGGAAAGAGATCGAAGGCGTGAACGAGATCCTTCCGAGCGGTGACACGCGCGCCCAGTATGGTGGCACGGACGACAACGACTCCTCGGGCATCATGCGCTACGTCTCGATCCGCCACACGGGTATCAACATCGGTGAGTCGGACGGCAACGAGATCCAGGGTCTTACCCTTGGTGGTGTTGGCGCCGGCACGACGCTCGAGTACATCGAGTCCTACGCTTCGGGCGATGACGGCGTCGAATTCTTCGGCGGCAACGTGAACCTGAAGTACTTCGTCTCGGCCTTCAACTCGGATGACGCTGTGGACTGGGATCAGGGCTACCGTGGTAAGGGTTAGTTCTGGTTCGTGATTCAGGGCACGGATGCAGCTGGTGGTGCGGCCGAGCAGGATGGCGCTGGTGGCGACGAGAACACGGAGCCCTTTGCCAAGCCGTATGTGTACAACGCCACCTACATCGGTGGCGGCGCTTCGAACACGCCCGACGGCGACCGCGCCGAGATGCTGATGTTCCGTGACAACACGGGTGGTTTCTACCACAACTCGATCTTTACGGACTACAACTCCACCTCGGGTGGCTACGCGTTGACGATCGAGGACATCGACAACACCGGTTCGAAGCCGCTCGACA
>Ga0255778_10004167_pt1 | contig 11977 bp, 13 predicted proteins | sample 071ome_31_FD_179976 | JGI IMG/M metagenome (GOLD analysis project Ga0255778, IMG submission 179976) | Coastal salt marsh microbial communities from the Groves Creek Marsh, Skidaway Island, Georgia - 071405CT metaG (version 2) | ecosystem: Environmental > Aquatic > Marine > Intertidal zone >...
AGGTAAATATCCATACCAACAAGATGAACCATCACGAATTGAGATTTGAAAGTACCGAGTGAGTTCGTAAAATTCAACACGTTGAATTGGATGGTAAAACATTTAGTTTCAATTGAAAATCACATCAAATTTAATTTTAGTAAAGAGAGATTTCTTGCTGAAATTTGAAAAATTATGCGACATAAACCTTCGAATTAGAATTTGAGTTTCAATTGAAATTCAATAAATTATGCGACATTTACAATTGGAAATTGTGTTATTTTTATCGAATATATTATATGATGTCTATAGAGAGGAGTAGAATAAGCCAAATGGCCGGAGATGGGAAAATGAAGAAAGAAGAATACAACATCCAGGAGCTTCTCCAGCGAGATGTGTATGTGAACGATGTGAAAGTCGGGACGATTGTTGGCGAACGCCACCACCCGAACGTCACCAGAGTTCAATCCATGCGCATTCGTGTTGAAGCGGATATACAAGATGAATACATGAGAAAACCTGCAGATCTTGCACCACTACCAAAAGAGTTGGTGCACAGTATCAGAAATGACGGAGCTGTTAAGCTCACGAAATCGATGCGTGAACTGCAGCGAAGATGGAGAAACACCGTTCGTATTGACGAAAAACTGTACGCACCAGATGAGATGCTTGACAAAGCAGTCCTCGACAACCAAGGCGATGAGATCGGCGTCATTGTTGAACTCCACAAGAAAAAGCGCACGTACACTGGTGTGATTGTGAAAACACGGATGACGGTTCAGTTACAATATGGTATTGATGAGTTTATTCGAATCCCCATAGGAGCTATCGCAAGAACAAGAGAATCACTCGACGAAGTCGTCTTATCGAGAACATTCGATAAAGTGATGCAACTCCCAACATACATCAAAATAAATAGCGATGAAGAAGAGTGAGTTATTCCGTCATTCTTATGACGGAGATGCTCGCCGCACGGATTACTGCTCTGCGCGGGTAGCTTAGTCGGTTGGAGCACCCGGCTGATAACCGGGAGGTCGCAGGTTCGAGTCCTGCCTCGCGCACCACCTTCGCAAAGAAGATGTATCCAATTCGCCTCGGATGACTCAAGGGGCGTTCAAGTGGTCGTTGTTTCAAGCACTTCGATGAAAAACATCGCTGTTCAACTTGCGGATGAACTTGGGTGTGCTCACGTCACCATTGAAACAAGGCGATTTCCCGATACAGAAGGATACATTCGTGTCGGAACTGATGACATTGAATCTATTCGAAATGAACGAGTCATTGTGGTTTCAAACACATTCCCTGACTCAGGCATTGTTGAGACATTGTTGATTCTTGACTGCATCGAAGATTTGCGAAATGGCGACTTGTCGAATTACAACAACATTGAACCCCAAATATTGCCGAAGGTGGATGAACAAATTTTGCTTGCCATTCCTTACTTTGGCTACTCACGGCAAGATAAAAGGTTCAAACCTGGTGAAGTGATTTCCGCACGGGCAATAGGGAAGTTGCTGTCGAGCAAGTGTGATGGTATCATTTGCCTCGATATACACGCGCCAAAAGTTCTCGAAGACTTGAACTTCCCAATCGCATTCACAACCGCCATGCCTGAACTGGCAGAGCACTTGACGACACATGTTCAACCGGACTTCATTCTGTCGCCCGACAAAGGTGCCATCGACAGAGCTTCAATGGTTGCTGACATTATGGGTTGTGAATTTTCCTACTTGGAAAAGGTGAGAATTGATGCTAGAACAATTAGGCACGAAGCCAAGGACCTCAATGTCGTTGGCAAAAAAGTTGTCATTGTTGATGACATGATTGCAACCGGTGGAACAATTTGCCGTGCTGCAGAAGCACTTAGAGAACAAGGTGCAACCGAAGTTCACGCCGCTTGTTCTCATGGCCTTTTTACCGGTGGGGCGATCCCTAGACTGTTGCGCTATGTCGACGATGTTCATGCAACAGGAAGTCTCGACAACGCACGAGATGTCATTCCATGCGGCAAGGCTTTGGCGAGAGGCGTACGGGAACTTGAACAACGGCTAGGATGGTCATGAAAATTCTAGAATTGCCCTTCAGTGTGCCGAATCAATGTGAATTTGCCTCGAAATCACGCTCTTGAATCACTCCGTAGGCCTTATATGGTGGTGGTTCAGCCGCAAGTTGCTCTTAACAGGAGGAAGGTGAATTCCAATGAGTGTACATGTGAGATATGAAACCCCAGAAAGTCTATCAGAAAAAATCTACGAAATGATTCAAGTCAACTCTAATGACGGTCGAATCAAGAAAGGAAGTAACGAGGTTACAAAAGCCGCTGAGCGAGGAACTGCACAGTTTATCGTACTGGCTGAAGACGTCAACCCACCTGAACTTCTTGCACACATTCCATACATTTGCGAAGAAAAAGGCATCCCATACGGATATGTGCCCAACCAAGAATTCCTTGCAAAAGAAGCTGGACTACCTAAAGGTGTTCAGACTGCTTCAATTGCTATTATCGAAATGAATCGAGAGGCAAGCGAGAAAATGACCGAAATCGTTGATGAAATCAACACGATCAAAAACTGAATGGTGAATTCAAATGTCTGACGAACAAACTGTAGACAGTTGGCCAGCAGAGGTCGTCGAAATCGTTGGTAGGACAGGTATGACCGGCGAAGCAACCCAAGTCAAAGTCCGAGTCAACGAAGCACCAAATCCTCGAGATGTCGGACGAATTATCAGCAGAAACGTCGTTGGACCAATTCGTGTCGGTGACATTCTTATGCTCAAGGATACAGGTCGAGAAGCACGCAAACTTAATGCTCGTTGAGAGGTGAAAAAATGGTTGAACGCAGAATCTGCTCATTCTCAGGCGATGAAATTGAACCCGGTACCGGCATGATGTATGTCAAAAAAGACGGTAGCGTCCTTTGGTTCAAGAACAGCAAGGCTCGTAAGAACATGATGCAACTTCGACGAAATGCCCGAAAAGTCAAGTGGACAAGGCATTATGTCAAAGGCGGAATTAAGTGATTCCATCCAAATTGTTTCATCCCTAAGCCGTATTGCTCATAAACAGGACATTCGTCGAAGGAACAGGTGAGAACATGGAAACTACGTATGTAATGGTAAAACCAGATGGGGTACAAAGAGGGCTAGTCGGTGAAATTCTTCAACGATTTGAACGCAAAGGATTGAAACTTGTTGGGCTGAAGTCGATGGTACCCAGTGAAGAAATTGCTATGAAGCATTACGAAGTTCACGCAGAGCGACCATTCTTCCCTGGCCTTATCCGATTTGTGACCTCCGGTCCAGTTGTTTGTATGGCATGGCAGGGACGAGATGCGATTAGTGTTGCAAGAAACCTCATTGGTCCGACCAATGGAAGAGAAGCAGCACCCGGAACAATCCGAGGGGATTTTGGAATGGATATCGGTTACAATATGATTCACGGCTCAGATGCACCTGAAACAGCAGAATTTGAATTATCACTTTGGTTCCCTGAAGGCCTCATGGAATGGCAAAACACCATGGGTACATGGGTTTATGAAGGGTGAACCCAGACTCCTTCAAGGAGTGTGGAGATATGACAGGAGAACAACAACATCCATCAGACGATGGTGATGTTGAACAAAAAGGATACAATCGTCAACCGATTGTTTCTGTTCTTGGTCATGTTGATCACGGCAAAACAAGTGTGCTCGATTTGGTTCGCTCGATTGGAGCAGATCGTCAAGCAAGCGTGATGAACAGAGAAGCGGGTGGAATTACGCAACACATCGGTGCCACAGAAGTGCCCGCCGATGTGCTCAACGAGACATGCAATGAAATGATGAGAGGAAGGAAGTTCAAATCACCCGGTCTCTTATTTATCGACACACCCGGTCACCATTCATTTATCTCCCTAAGAAACAGGGGCGGCTCTGTGGCTGATATCGCCATTCTTGTCATCGACATCATGTCGGGCTTGCAACCTCAAACCATTGAATCACTCAACATTTTACGGAGCTCAAAAACACCTTTCGTTATTGCTCTCAATAAGGTCGACCGAATTCATGGTTGGAATACAGAATCTGGTCGATCATTTATTGCATCACTACAAGCTCAAAACCAAACTGCTGTGGACTTGTTTGAAGAAAAATATTGGACATTCTTAGGCTTACTTTCCGAACACGGATTTAACGCTGAACGTTATGACCAAATCAAAGACTTCCGAAATAATGTAGCCCTTGTACCCATGTCTGCCAAGGACGGAGAGGGATTACAAGATTTACTCACGGTGACTGTTGGCCTCGCTGAGCGATTTTTAGAAGCACGATTAACAGATACACTAGGCCCATCTGAAGCAACGGTTTTGGAGATGAGAGAAGAAGTTGGTATGGGCAAAACGATCGATGTCATCCTCTACAGGGGCTCCCTCCGAGTGGGTGATCGTATTCTCCTCGCTGGAGAAGATGGCCCTTTCTTGACACATATCAAAGGTCTAAAGCGACCAAAGGGCATGTCTGAAATGCGTGATGCTGGTAAACGATGGGTGGATGTTGATGAAGTCCAAGCAGCATCAGGAGTCAAAATCGTTGCACCCGAATTAGAACGCACCATTGCTGGAACAACGCTCCATATCGCAAACACGAAGGAAGAAGAGCATCATGCTCGAGATCTGCTCTCTCAAGAATGGCGAGATATTTTCGACAAAGTGCCATTGATGTGTCAATCATGTAAATCGATATTTCAACGCAAAGAGTTCAGCGAACATACATCAGCTGGTGATTGTAAAGGAGCGGTAGAGGAAAAGGATGGCGTGGTCATAAAAGCAGACACCGTGGGAGGACTTGAGGCAATGGCACATGAATTGCTCAAACTCAAGATACCCGTCAGGCAAGCAACTGTCGGAGTGGTGAACAAGAAGGATATTTTCATGGCACAATCCGCCTCGAATCCTCTCAACAAGGTTATTCTTGGATTTTCAACAAAGGCGAATGCTGAAGCTGAAAAGCTCATCGATGCAGCAGAAGATGTTCACTACATTCACGGGCCAATCATCTATCATATCCTTGAACAATATGAAGAATGGAGAGATTCGACACAAAGCAAACTTGAGGCTGAACAACGTGAAAATTTGGTTTATCCAGGTAAACTCCTGTATCTTGAAAACCATACCTTTCGCCAAAAGAACCCTGCAATTATTGGCGTTCGAGTTTTAGGTGGTCGAGTCCATGTCGGTCAAAAATTAATGAAACTTGACGGAACACAGGTCGGCCAAATTCGCAGCCTTCGAACACGAGATTCAGACGATGTAAAGGAAGCACGTCAAGGTGATGAGGTTGCATTAGCACTGCATGGACCAACTGTAGGAAGACAAATCAATGAATTAGACGAGTTCTTTGTTGATATCCCTGAACGACATGCATCTCGATTACGAAAAATCGACCTCACCCCTCAGGAAGAAGAAATTCTTGAAGAGATCACAAAATTACATCGGAAAAGTGACCACTATTGGGGCAGATAGTTCAAGATGTTCGCTTGACTTAGTTTGAGCGCACATTGATATAAGATAGGTTTGAACAGAGGACGAATAAGGTGGAGTGACACATGGAAGCAGCATTACAAAATGAAGCAATGCCTGGCCGAACCCAAGACCTCATTGCTACAGTTTCAGCAATTTCTAACAGTCTGATGAACGAAGTTAGCAAAGTTATCATCGGAAAAAATGAGAACTTGCGACGTGTAACTGTCGGCATTCTCTCAAACGGAAACATGCTTCTCGAAGACTTTCCTGGTCTCGCAAAAACATTGCTTGCCAACACTTTTGCCCGCTCATTAGGTTGTAAATTCAAGCGTGTTCAATTCACACCTGACCTGCTCCCTTCCGACATCATGGGGACATACATGTATGACCAAAAATCTGGTGAATTCAAATTGCGTGCAGGCCCTCTATTCTCAAACATCCTTCTCGCTGACGAAATCAACCGTGCTCCGCCTAAAACACAGGCTGCCTTGCTTGAAGCCATGGAAGAGAAACAAGTGACGATCGAAGGTATCACACACAAGCTACCTGCTCCTTTCGTCGTTCTTGCGACACAAAACCCGATTGAACAGGAAGGTACATACCCTCTACCAGAGGCACAAATGGACCGATTCCTCATGAAGATGAGTATGGGATATCCTGACCGAGCCGAAGAAAAAGCAATTCTTGCACGAAGAAAATTGAGAGGAAAAGACCAACACGATGTTGAACAAGTCACATCACCAAAGAAGGTGGTTGCCATGCAAAAAGCGTTAGAAACTGTTCACGTCGACCCTGCAATCCTATCTTACATCGTCGAAATTGTACAGCGAACTCGTGAAGATCACAGGGTCATCAACGGTGCCTCCCCACGTGCGAGCCAGGCACTCTTCAAGACTGGTCGTGCTGCTGCAGCCATCGCAGGCCGAAATTATGTCATTCCCGACGATATCAAAGGTATTGCATTACAAATTATTTCACACAGAATAAACATGAAACCTGAAGCGAAAATTCGAGGAATTACAGGTATGCACATTGTACGAAAAATCCTCTCGGAAGTTCCTGTTCCAGTGATTCAACCAGCCTGAAATCGCAAATTCAAACACTCGGATTCAAAGAGGAGAACCTCTGTCCTTTGTTTGCTCGGAGTTGTTGAATAGTGAACCCTTACAAGATGGTCATTGCTGTCGCAAACCAAAAAGGAGGGTGTGCAAAAACAACAACTGCAGTCAATGTCGCTGCAGCCTTAGCCAAAGGTTCGAGAAAGCAAGGCTTGCCTCCTGCAAAGGTGCTCCTCATCGATTTAGATCCACAAGGAAATTGTGCAACATCATTTGGTGTAGAAAAAAAGAAAATCAAAAAAACAGCATATGACCTTCTCACCAATGACTCTGGTGAGGCATTGCCCCTCATGGACGAATACCTTCTCCATCCTGAAGAACTCACGGCAGCAATGAAAGATGCGTGGAGCATGAGAAATGGTGGAAAAGAAGCACCTGACACAATCAATGCTGGCCATCTCTATCTTTTGCCAAGTGACATCCATTTGTCTGGAGCTGAGATCGAACTCTCTCACAAAATAGGACGAGAAACCCGCCTCAAAGAATCACTCCAACCAATCATCGATGACTTTGATTACATTATTATTGACACACCTCCTTCTCTCGGCTTGCTGTCTATTAACGCCATGTGTGCTGCGAATTGGGTCTTCGTGCCCGTCCAAGCAGAATACTATGCCCTTGAAGGTTTCAGTATGCTCATGAACTCCATCAAAATGATTCAACGTAGGATCAATAAAAATTTGAAAATTTTTGGGGTCGTCATGACGATGGTCGACCCTAGATCGAAACTAAGTCGATTTGTATGCGACCAAGTGAGTACGAAGATGCCGAATAAGGTGTTTAATACAACCATTCGACGATTAGCGAAGGTTGCAGAAGCACCCTGGAGTGGTGCACCCACTGTCATCTTGAACAAACCTTCCACATCTGGTACCGGTGCTGGAAGTATGGAGTATTGGACGCTGTCAAAAGAAATTCATAAGCGTGTCAATGAGATTCGTCGAGAATTTGGAATAAATGAAACTTCTCGACTCCGCATGGAACGAAAAATTCGTTGATGGCGACATATCATTTGTTGAAAAATCGGTTTTTCCGCTTCCTATTCTTCGGTTAGGTTAAGTATAGTAAATGACCGAACTTTCTACGAGGATGAAAAATGACCGCAGAAGGAATGACCTCCGTGAGTGTAAGTTATGAAATTCGTAGGCAACTCAATACGATGAGAACAACAAGCGGTCATCGTAGTGTGAATGATCTGCTTGAAGATATGATTCGCACTTACAAAATGCTAAAATTACGAGGAGAAATAGACGTCCTCCAGAGTAGAATCAAAGACCATCTCGATATTGATGTTCATCACCTGGCTGAACGACTTAACCTCTCTCCATTCAAGGTGTGACCATCATGGATTGGCGACCGAAGGGTTACGAATTAAGTGCTAAAGGCCTTGTTTGTGCTCTTTGTGATTCAACGACAGATGAACACAAAATATTGATGGCTGCGGTAAACGGTTCCATTGAATTATTCGCAAAGAAGAATGCTTGGAATGCTTTTCTTTGGTTGATCATGAACACACTCAAAGCCGATGGAAAACCTGTTTATTCTCCTCATGAATTGGGATCATTGAAGGAAGCTCTGCCAATCGTTTGGGTCTAAGTTTAACCTTGATTGTCGAGCCATTGTTGGCCATACCACTGCCATTGTTCCATCGTCCACCCATCAGGTAATCCTGAAGCAGGTAATGGAGGTCCAGATTGTTGTGGTGGTGAATGCTCGGGGACGACTCCAGCAATCTCTTCGATACTCGATTCATTGCTATAATCCATGGTTGCTTCACTGGATGATTGTTCTTCATTTTCACTTACCTCTGAAGACTCATCCTCCTCATCTTCATCGAATTTAAATTCTTCAATTTGGTCATCCCAGTCACCGTCAGATACAACACCACCCGACGCAGACAAACCTGCTTTGCCTTCCAAGGCTTCTATCGCAGTGTTCTTACTTACCAATCCAAAATCAGCATATGCCTTTGTGGATTCGGGAAGCGTTTTCTTTGATTTCAATTTCGCAATACTGAGGATGGACACGGTGAGGATAATGAAGATGATACCGCCATATGTCGAAACCTGTATGATGAGATCGGTTTGAGCGTCGTTGTTTGAGGACGTAGGATTTTCTTGCTTGTACTTCCATTGGCCATAAGTCATTGAAATCGTATTTTCATCGAGATTGTTCAGATATGCTTGATATTCTGGGTCATTCCATGCAAGACAAGCCTCAGAAGTGTCATTTTTCGTTGCGAGACAATAATGTTGTTCTGTTTGAATATTAGCTCGTGTGTCATCATAATCTGCGTTACTACCTACACCATCGCCATCAAAATCAACTTGTTCTGACTTGATTTTGTCCATGTTTAACGATTCAGATCTATCATTGAATTGGTCGCCATCGAGGTCGATGCATCCGTACATTGTTATGACTTGAAAGCCAAGTGGATGGCTTTCATTGAAATCAATAGCTTTGGTGCTATTTCCTGCTTCCCATGGACAAGAGTCTGGCTTTTCACCGTCTTGTTCATCGCCGTAACCGTCACCATCGCCATCTTCCCATTGTGTAGGTGTAAATGGCAACGCGTCTGCACCATCACTGATGGACCATGTTGCATCTGGATCTGAGTAACCATCGAGGTCCGAGTCAATACATCCAAAACGGTCTTCCGTCGAGTACCCCCGAACAGTTATGCATGCATCCGGCCTGTATCCATCTGGATTATCGCCAAACGAATCTCCGTCCTCATTTGCCCATTGGGATGGTATCTCTGGGAATGCATCACCATCTTGACCGTCTGGGTTATCTCCATATCCATCGAGATCGGAATCAATCCACTGGTCTGGGTTGTTTGGAAATTCATCGGGGTTTTCTCCGAAGGGATTATCTCCGTAACCATCACCATCAATATCACTGTTTTGAGTTGGGTCATATGGAAAAGCATCAGGGTTGTTCCCATCGGCATTGTCTCCATAGCCATCATCGTCAGAATCTGCCCATTGGGTGGGGTCAAATGGAAAAGGATCAACAGTGTTTGAATAAGAATCAAGGTCAGAATCTATATCAAAAAATCTCAACCTCGTTTCTGAAGCAGTTGTCGAAATAGCATACACCTCGCCAGTAAACTCAACACGAACATTGAGCACGTCCCCCGAAGCCACCAACTCATGGTCGGTTGTCATGGTGATTCCATCGATGAGGGCAACTCGCCCCTGTTTGGCACCAATGGCATAATGCGTCGAATTGTAAGGACGTATGGTAAGAATATCATGCGTATGGTCAAATGAGATTTGTTCTGAAGACCATGTATTGTTGTCAAAACGGTAGAAATTCGCATCAGCATCGCCGATGAGTACTCTGCCACTGTCATCATCAGCGATTGCAGAAACGTAACCCTGAGCAGTCGTCAGCGTTTCTTGAAGCCCCCCGTTTGAACCGTAAATGTAGGTCTTCGAGTCATATGAACCAACTGCAATTCGTCCATCAGAGAGTACATCAAACGCACTAATTCCTGCATTGACCATACCAGTAACAATTCCAGTTGATTCGTTTCCGGAATATTCGTCGACCCTCCTGAGTCCAGCAAAATATGCGATCCAAACATCACCTTCAATGTCCCAATCTGCATCATTCACCGGGTCTGCGGTTTCGATAGAGTACACCATCGAGACAGTGTTCAAATTGAAAACAAACACGCCTTCATCGTGACAGGCAAGAACAAGGTGCTGGTTTGCATCAATTCGAGCAGCGTTAATTGTTGCATTCAAAGAATAAAACCAAGATAATTGCAGACCTTGAGGAGAAAAAGTGCTCATACTCAAATTGCCGCTCTTTGAAATAGTAACGACATCTCCGTTGTTTAGATTCTCCCATAGGACATACTTTTCATCGTACACCTCGGTATTTCCTGCATCAATGAGCGAGGATTGTGCTGAGGCAAGCAAGAGTGTGCTTGGTGCGAAAAGGAAGAACGAAGCGATGAGGTAAATTCGCAAACGGCTCTTCATTGATAATCCGAGCGATAAAGAGAATTAAAATCACTCGCTTTGTTGATTTTCTTCAGAATCATCCTCAATCGGCTGCAATTTTTTTACTGGCCGAAGTTTTGCTGGTTGCAATACTCCTTTGACCGGTGTTAATTTCGCAGTTGGTAATTCAGTTTCCTCTTCTGATTGTACTGGATTCAAGGTCGGCGGCAATGGTCGAAGTGAAGCAGTTTGAACTTCAGTCACCTCATCCACCATCGGCCGAAGGACACCTACAATTGGTCGTAATTCTGCAATTTCTAAAGATTCAGCAGCAGCATCGGCAAGTTCAATTTCATCCTCGACTTCAACAATTTCCTCATGGAAGGTATCCATGCTTACATCATCAAGTGCTTCCTCGAGGTCTGTTCTTGGTTGGAGGACAGCTTCGTCGTCGTCTGTTCCAAAGACACCATCTTCACCTGGTGTGATGCTTACCTCATAGCCACCTACTGGGATTTTCATCTCCTCAACCGGCGACTGCTCTGACTCTAGGATTGGCTGAGAGACTGGGGCAATTGGTGTCTTCACTGTGCGAACTGGAAGTGGGACAGCCCCTGCGAGTGGTTTTGAACTCGTTGCAGGGGACCTCATTGTTTCAAGGCCAAGGCGGGGTTGGTCTTCGGTTGCCAATGCTCCGCGAAGCGGTCGCCCGCCTGTTCCACCGAGAAGGCCTGGCCTTGCCCCAATCGATGAAGGGTCAAATTGTTGGCTCGGCGCGGACGTGGTTTGGCCAGATATTGACTGCATCCACTTCTGTCGCTTTGCTGCCCTATCATCAACATCCTGAAGTTCTGAGAATTCTTGTTGTCGTGCTTGTAATTCAGCCTCATCCATGCTGATTTCGCCTTGAATTTGTTCAGTAACGGCTTCACGCATTTTTTGTTCTGCCATTTCTTTGAAGTTATCGATTTTCTCAGATAACCCACGAAGACGATCTCGAATTTCTGCTCTTTTGAGCCCCAATTGTGCTTCAATTTCAGCACGGATTTGCGATTCTCGCTTTCGAACATCGATAAGAGCTTTGTTTCGCATAATTTCTTCGCGCTTGTCGAGTTGACGCTCCAATTGTGTTGCAACCTCTTCTTCTTTTCTTTGCTTGAAATTCTGTAAACGCTCTTCCATCTCGACCTCAAGGGTAAGAACAGTTTCCTCTTTGAGCAAATCGAGATTTGTTTCATGCGTTATCCGCTCGTTTCGCAAACTTGCATCAAGTTCTGAAAGAATAGCAGTTCGTGCCGCTGCTTCTCTTGCTTTGAACTCCATTTCAAGTCGACTCGTCCAATTATCACGCTTTGAGGAGTAATCTTGTTCCATTTCTGAACGAATTTCAGCTTCACGCTCAAATCTAAATTGAGCAAGTCTGTGTT
>Ga0255778_10004179_pt1 | contig 11963 bp, 12 predicted proteins | sample 071ome_31_FD_179976 | JGI IMG/M metagenome (GOLD analysis project Ga0255778, IMG submission 179976) | Coastal salt marsh microbial communities from the Groves Creek Marsh, Skidaway Island, Georgia - 071405CT metaG (version 2) | ecosystem: Environmental > Aquatic > Marine > Intertidal zone >...
TCATTTGTGAGCTCTTCAGCTCCTAGTTTGGTATCACGAACTTCAAGAGAATACTCATCCACGTGAATCGAGGTGAAAATATCCTCACGTACCACGCGCTCCGAAATTACGATGGCATCCTCGAAGTTATATCCTTTCCAAGGCATGAAGGCAACCTTCATGTTTCGACCTAAGGCTAATTCTCCTTTTTCGGTAGCATAACCCTCGCAAAGCACTTGACCTTTAGCCACCTTATCTCCTTTAGAAACAATAGGTTTTAGGTTAATTGCTGACCCTTGGTTAGTCTTTCTAAACTTGATGAGCTTGTACTCCTTAAATTCATCTTCAAAGCTGACCAAACGCTCTTGATCGGTCATGGTGTATTTAATCACGATACGCTCTGCATCAACGTATTCTACAACTCCATCGCCTTCGGCATTAATGAGTACACGTGAATCTTTAGCTACCTGACGCTCAAGACCTGTTCCTACAATAGGTGCTTCTGGACGAAGCAATGGAACGGCTTGACGCATCATGTTTGATCCCATAAGTGCACGGTTCGCATCATCGTGTTCTAAGAATGGAATCAAAGAAGCCGAAATAGACGCGATCTGGTTTGGAGCAACATCTGTGTAGTGAATTTCAGAAGGGTCAACCACTGGGAAGTCACCTTCTAATCGTGCAATCACCTTATCTGAATCGATTTTTCCATCAGACGAAAGCGGAATGTTCGCTTGAGCGATTTTCTTTCCTTCTTCTTCTTCAGCACTTAAGAATACGTGCTCTGATAGATCTACTTTTCCGTTTTCAACTTTACGGTAAGGCGTTTCTAGGAATCCCATTGCATTCACTTTCGCATAAACTGAAAGTGAAGAGATCAATCCAATGTTTGGTCCTTCTGGTGTTTCAATCGGACACAATCTTCCGTAATGCGTGTAGTGAACATCACGCACCTCGAATCCCGCCCGCTCTCTTGATAGACCCCCTGGTCCTAGTGCTGAAAGACGACGCTTGTGCGTGATCTCGGCAAGAGGGTTGGTTTGATCCATGAACTGAGAGAGCTGGTTCGTTCCGAAGAACGAGTTGATCACAGACGATAGCGTCTTAGCATTGATCAAATCGATAGGCGTAAACACCTCGTTATCACGAACGTTCATACGCTCACGGATAGTTCTAGCCATACGGGCTAAACCGACACCGAATTGTTGAGACAACTGCTCTCCAACAGTACGGATTCTACGGTTTGACAAGTGATCGATATCGTCAATCTCAGCCTTAGAGTTGATAAGTTCGATAAGGTGTTTAATGATCGTAATGATGTCCTCCTTGGTCAAGACCTGGTTGTCCATTCCAATATCAAGTCCGAGCTTCTTATTCATTCTGTAGCGTCCTACCTCTCCGAGGTTATAACGCTGATCTGAGAAGAATAACTTATCGATAATACCTCTTGCAGTTTCCTCGTCTGGCGGTTCTGCGTTACGGAGTTGACGATAGATATGCTCTACAGCCTCTTTTTCAGAGTTTGTAGGATCCTTCTGCAATGTGTTGTGAATAATGGCGTACTCAGACTGCGCGTTGTTTTCTTTGTGAAGTAGAATGGTTTTAACCTCTGCTTCAAGAATTTGATCTAGGTGCTCTTTTTCAAGAACGGTATCGCGATCAAGCACAATCTCGTTGCGCTCAATAGATACTACTTCACCCGTATCCTCGTCTACAAAATCCTCGTGCCAGGTATTCAATACGCGGGCAGCAAGCTTGCGCCCTAAAACTTTCTTAAGTCCGGTTTTTGAAACCTTAACCTCTTCTGAAAGGTCAAAGATTTCTAAAATGTCTTTGTCTCGTTCGTATCCAATCGATCTAAAGAGCGTAGTTACCGGTAATTTCTTTTTACGATCGATGTATGCATACATCACACCGTTAATATCTGTTGCGAATTCAATCCATGAACCTTTGAAAGGAATAACACGGGCTGAATATAATTTTGTTCCGTTTGCGTGAACCGATTGACCAAAGAATACCCCAGGTGAACGGTGTAATTGAGAAACAATAACACGCTCGGCACCATTGATTACGAAGGTACCAGAAGGAGTCATGTAAGGGATAGTACCCAAATACACGTCTTGTACAATCGTCTCAAAATCCTCATGCTCAGGGTCTGTACAATAAAGCTTCAATCGCGCTTTCAGAGGAACGCTGTAGGTCAGACCTCTCTCAATACACTCTTGTATATTGTAGCGTGGTGGATCAACGAAGTAATCCAAGAACTCAAGTACGAATTGGTTACGCGTATCAGTGATCGGAAAATTTTCCATGAAGGTGTTAAACAACCCTTCATTCTCACGCGCATCTGACTTCGTTTCTAGTTGAAAAAAGTCCTGAAACGATTTGATTTGAATATCTAAAAAGTCAGGATACTCAGGTATACTAGAAGCAGAAGCAAAATTTACTCTCTCGGTCTGATTCGACAACATGGAACGGACAGTTTTATTTAATGAATAAAAACAGGTGAAGGCCTTACCAATTTAAGCATTGGAAAGGCCTTTACCCTAAATAGTTAGAACAGTAGAATTACTTAAGTTCAACCTCAGCACCAGCCTCTACTAAAGAGTTTTTGATACCTTCAGCCTCGTCTTTCGATACTCCTTCTTTAACAGCTTTAGGAGCGCTATCTACGATTTCTTTAGCCTCTTTTAATCCAAGGCCTGTTAGTTCTTTTACTAGTTTAACTACAGCAAGCTTGCTTGCTCCAGCATCTTTAAGAATTACGTCAAATTCTGACTTTTCTTCCCCGGCTGCTCCTTCAGAAGCTCCGCCAGCAGCTCCACCAGCAACTGCAACTGCAGCAGCAGCAGGCTCGATACCGTATTCATCTTTCAGAATAGTAGCTAATTCATTAACCTCTTTAACTGTAAGGTTAACTAATTGTTCTGCAAAATCTTTTAAATCTGCCATTTTCTATCGTTTTAATAAAGTTTAAAATATTGAGTATTGAGTGCGTACAAATTAACGTTCAGACAATGTCTTGACGATTCCAGCAAGTTTGCCACCACCAGACTTAAGTCCAGAAATAACATTTTTAGCAGGCGATTGAAGCAATGCAACAATCTCGGCAATAACCTCGTCTTTAGATTTGATACTTACTAGAGCGTCAAGGAAGTTGTCTCCAATGTAAATGGCCTCCTCAACAAAGGCTCCTTTAAGTACCGGTCTTGATGAATTCTTTCTAAAGTTCTTGATCAACTTCGCAGGTGCGTTTCCGGTTTCAGAAATCATGATTGATGTCTCTCCCTTAAGCACTGTTGCCAAGTCTCCAAAATCTTTATCAGAAGCCTCCATTGCTTTTTCAAGCAAGGTATTTTTAACAACCGATAAACTGATACCTGCTTTAAAGCAAGCTCTTCTCAAGTTAGCAGTATCACCTGCATTTAAACCTGATATATCGGCTAGATAAATAGTTGAAGAGGACGCTAGGGTCTCTTTCAACTGCTCTATCACTTGGGCTTTTTCTTCTCTAGTCATACGATTACTTCTTAAAGTGAATTAAAGCGCCTTAACATCTAATGGAACACTAGGGCTCATGGTCGATGAAAGATAGACGCTCTTCATGTAAACCCCTTTTGCAGCAGCTGGCTTCATTCGGTTCAAAGTATCTAGAATCTCTTTGGCGTTGCCTTCGATCTTTTCAGCTTCAAAAGAAACTTTTCCAATCGCGGCATGTACAATACCAGCCTTATCTACTTTGAAATCGATTTTACCAGATTTTACCTCCGATACAGCCTTGGCAATATCCATGGTAACGGTTCCTGTTTTAGGGTTTGGCATCAATCCTCTAGGACCAAGCACTCGACCTAACGGTCCAAGTTTACCCATCACGCTTGGCATGGTGATAATCACATCTACATCTGTCCAGCCTGATTTAATCTTATCTAGATATTCATCTAGACCGACAAAATCAGCACCCGCAGACTTAGCTTCTTCTTCCTTATCAGGAGTAACAAGTGCCAAAACGCGAACATCTTTACCTGTACCATGAGGTAGGGTTACCACACCACGAACCATTTGATTCGCCTTACGTGGATCTACTCCCAATCGAACAGCGATGTCTACAGAAGCATCGAAATTAACATTGGTGATCTCTTTAACTAAAGCGGCAGCTTCACTTAGTGAGTAAAGCTTGCTCTGATCGACTTTAGCGTAAGCAATTTTCTGTTTTTTAGTCAATTTAGCCATAACTTAAGTCGATGAATTAAAAAGGTTTTTGTCCTGAAACTTTGATCCCCATTGATCTCGCGGTACCAGCAATCATCATCATTGCAGACTCAACAGTAAATGCATTTAAATCTACCATCTTATCTTCTGCAATAGACTTAATCTGATCCCAGTTTACAGACGCTACTTTTGATCGATTGGGCTCTCCAGAACCTTTCTTTACTTTTGCTGCTTCCAATAGCTGAACGGCCGCCGGCGGTGTCTTTACCACGAAGTCAAACGACTTGTCGGTATAAACGCTGATGACAACAGGAAGAACTTTTCCTGCCTTATCTTGGGTTCTCGCATTAAACTGCTTACAGAACTCCATGATATTTACACCAGCGGCACCTAAGGCGGGTCCAACCGGTGGCGATGGGTTCGCAGCACCTCCCCTAACTTGTAGCTTAACTACTTTACCTAATTCTTTTGCCATGATGAGTGTTTAAAAAATGCCGTTGCATCAGTGGAAGCTATGCAACAAAGCGACTTATAGTTGTAACATTTAAATTTTTTCTACCTGTAAATAGCTTAATTCTAGCGGTGTCTTACGTCCAAAAATCTTCACCATCACCTCTAGCTTACGCTTCTCTTCATTTATTTTTTCAATGGTACCGTTAAATCCGTTGAACGGACCATCAACCACTTTAATAGTTTCACCTAAAACAAAAGGAATAGCAACATCATCTGCGGTCAATGACAATTCATCAACTTTACCTAACATTCTGTTTACTTCAGACTTACGAAGTGGAACAGGTTCTCCTCCTTTAGTTTCTCCTAAAAACCCAATAACGTTTGTGATTGAACGGATAATATGCACCATCTCTCCGGCTAAATTGGCCTTCACCATAATATAACCTGGGAAATAGGTACGTTCCTTTTGAATTTTCTTACCGTTGCGAATCTGAACGACCTTTTCGGTAGGAACTAGAACTTCCTCTAGGTAATCCTTAAAACCCTGGCGTTCAACCTCAGTCTCAATATACCCTTTGATCTTGTGTTCTTGTCCGCTCACAGCGCGAACTACGTACCATTTTTTATCTAGAACCTCAGCCATTCTTCCTTACTTCAATAGATCGAAATACACCTGAATCACTCTGCTGAAAACCGTATCAACACCCCATGTCAACAGCGCGAAAATCAAAGAAAACACGGCTACAACTACCATGAGGTTCGATGCTTGTTCACGCGTCGGCCAAGAAACGTTGTTTTTAAGTTCTTCTAGTGATGCCTTGATATATGTAATCATCTTTATTATCCAATATGGGCATTAGCGCCTAACCTATTGCACGGGAGGAGAGACTCGAACTCCCGACACCTGGTTTTGGAGACCAGTGCTCTACCAACTGAGCTACACCCGTTTATGTACGCTAAAAGGTATCTCGTAAACGAGACACCCTTTAGACATACTTATTACTTATAGACTTAGTCTAAAATTTCAGTTACCTGACCAGCACCAACTGTTCTACCTCCTTCACGGATAGCGAAACGAAGTCCTACATTGAGTGCGATCGGCTGAATAAGATCAACAGTGATCGTAAGGTTATCACCAGGCATAACCATTTCAACTCCATCAGGAAGCACAATGTTTCCTGTAACGTCAGTAGTTCTTACGTAGAACTGTGGACGGTAGTTGTTGTGGAATGGTGTGTGACGACCACCTTCTTCTTTTTTCAAGATATAAACCTCAGCCTTGAATTTAGCGTGAGGAGTGATTGAACCTGGCTTACAGATAACCATACCTCTTTTGATATCAGTTTTCTCAATACCACGAAGAAGTAGACCAACATTATCTCCAGCTTCACCGCGGTCAAGAATTTTACGGAACATCTCAACCCCAGTAATAGTAGAATTCAATTTCTCAGCACCCATACCGATGATCTCAACTGAATCTCCAGTGTTTGCAACACCTGTTTCGATACGTCCAGTTGCTACAGTACCACGACCAGTAATAGTAAATACATCTTCGATAGGCATCAAGAATGGCTTATCAACATCACGAGCAGGAAGTTCGATCCAGCTATCTACAGCATCCATAAGGGCCATAACTGTATCTACCCACTTTTGCTCTCCGTTAAGGGCACCAAGTGCAGAACCAGAAATTACAGGTCCGTTATCACCGTCGTACTCATAGAAAGAAAGCAATTCACGTACTTCCATCTCAACTAACTCAAGTAATTCTTCGTCGTCAACCATGTCCACCTTGTTAAGGAAAACTACGATACGAGGAATACCTACCTGACGTCCAAGAAGGATGTGCTCACGAGTTTGTGGCATAGGTCCATCAGTCGCAGCTACTACAAGGATAGCTCCGTCCATCTGAGCAGCACCAGTAACCATGTTCTTTACGTAATCCGCGTGACCAGGACAGTCAACGTGTGCGTAGTGACGGTTAGCCGTTTGATACTCCACGTGAGAAGTATTAATGGTGATACCACGTTCTTTCTCTTCAGGAGCGTTATCGATAGAATCGAAACTTCTCATTTCTGAAAGACCTGCATTGGCAAGAACCGTAGTAATTGCAGCAGTAAGTGTTGTTTTACCGTGGTCAACGTGCCCAATAGTACCAATATTCAAGTGGGGTTTCGACCGGTCAAATGTTTCCTTTGCCATTGTTAATGAATTTAATCTTAGTTTATATTAGTGTACAATCTTTATAATGGATGTGCTTAAAAAGCACGCTCATTCTTACTTCGTTTCTTTGAGCCAATGACGGGATTTGAACCCGTGACCTCTTCCTTACCAAGGAAACGCTCTACCCCTGAGCTACACCGGCCTAATAGCGTTCATCACTCGTGAGCAATCAGCCCTATTTTTTTTAGAGCGGGAGACCGGGTTCGAACCGGCGACATTCAGCTTGGAAGGCTGACGCTCTACCAACTGAGCTACTCCCGCAAATTACCTTGAACTTTCAAGGTATATTTCATCATTTCAATCTTGTGGGGAGAGCAGGATTCGAACCTGCGAAGGTAAAAACCAACAGATTTACAGTCTGTCCTCGTTGGCCGCTTGAGTATCTCCCCGGCATTTAATCTTCTGGGATAAACTCCCCACTTTTTTTATGGAGCCGGTGGAGGGACTCGAACCCACGACCTGCTGATTACAAATCAGCTGCTCTAGCCAGCTGAGCTACACCGGCGTTACGCCTTTTTGGCAATAAAAAAAGTCCGCTATTTCTAACGGACTGCAAATGTAGCTAATTATTTTTTTTATCAAAACAATTAGAAACAAATTTATATGTGCTTAAAACCCTCGTGCGGCCTTTCTTTTCTTTACCATACGCGATAAAGCAATAACGCCTTTATCGGTGGCCTCTTCAAAACTATTAGACAGCTTTTTAACGAGTAATTTCCCCTTAGGAATCACCAGCTTTATTTCAGCGACTTTATTGCTTTTTTCTTTGGTGTTTTCCACCTTTAAAAAAACCTCAGCTTCTAAAATTCTTCCGTAAAAGCGCTCTAGCTTTTGCAAACGCTTCTCGATGAAGTTTTTGAGTTTAACATCAGCCTTGAAGTTCACAGCGTGCATTTGTACTACCATAGTGTTGCTTTTTTGAGGGGCACTAAACCCATTACACTTATGAAGAATGACTTCCCCTAGGATGCGCTGCCTTGTAAACCGATTTGAGCTCCTCAATACTGCTATGAGTATATACTTGTGTGGATGCCAAACTCGAATGGCCAAGCAATTCTTTAACGGTATTCAGGTCAGCTCCCCGATTGAGCAAATGCGTCGCAAACGTGTGTCTGAGCATATGAGGACTCTTCTTCTGTTTCACTGACACTTTTTTAAGATACGAATTTATCAAACGGTAAACAAACTCCGGATACAAGTGCTTGCCCTTATCCGTCACAAAAAAGGCAGTTGGCACTGCCTTGAAATATTCATTTCGCAACTCGATATACCCTGTAATCAAACCCTTTATTGAATCCAATAATGGAACAAGCCGCTCTTTATTTCCCTTACCTAAGATACGAAGAGATCCACTGCCTAAATCTACATCCGAGTCCTTAAGTTGAATGAGTTCAGCCCTGCGCATACCTGTAGTGTAAAGAAGAAGCACAATCAGTCGATTTCGTACAGCAGAAAAGTTGACCTCCTGATCAAGAAGTTTTTGCTCTAAAAAAAACATCTCCTCTTCTGAAAACGGAACACTTATGCGTTGAGGTGTCTTTAGAGCTTTGTGCTTTTCCATTGGGTTTCGTGTCAAACGACCCGAACGCTGTTCAAAAAGAAAATAGCGATTGAGCACGCTCATCTTACGATTGATACTCCTTGCGCTTAATCCATGTGCCCCTAGATAGGCGATATAGTTACGTATAAGCGGATAGCTCAATTCGTTGAGCTGAAAAGAAGATTCTATAGTAAACTGAAAATACGACAATAGAGCATGAAGATCCGACGCATAAGCCTTTACAGTATGCATCGAATACTTCTTCTCATCGGTTAAGTACCGCAGATACAAATCGTACTGCTCCATGCATTCTAATGTACGACTTTAACAAAAAAAGCCCGATGCTCTTTCGAGTAACGGGCTTTAACTGATATAAATTTCAGGAATTATTGAGCTTCTTGATCTCTAAGTCCTTGAACGTACTGTGCTTTTTGAATTTCTTGACGTCTTGCAACCGAAGGTTTCGTATACTGCTGACGTGTTCTGAGTTGACGCATAGCGCCTGTTTTATCAAACTTACGTTTGAAACGCTTTAGCGCTCTGTCAATGTTTTCGCCTTCTTTAACTGGAATAATTAACATAGTGATGCACCTCCTCTCTTTAAGTGGATGCAAATATAGGATTAAAACATAAGGCTACAAGCCCTTCAGTATATTTTTAGAGATTACTACGCGTTGTATCTCACTAGTACCCTCTCCTATGGTGCACAACTTAGCATCACGATATAATTTTTCAACGGGGTAATCTTTGCTGTATCCGTAGCCTCCATGAATTTGAACGGCTTCATTCGCTGCACGGACGCACAACTCAGAAGCAAACAGCTTACACATGGCGCTATTGAGCGTCATTTTACGGTTCTCGTTTTTGAGGTAAGCTGCCTTGTGAAGAAGTAATTCTGCAGCTTCTATTTCAGTCGCCATATCGGCTAGCTTAAACGAAATACCTTGGAATGCGCTTATAGGTTTACCAAACTGAATACGTTCTTGACTATATTTTATGGAAGCTTCGTAGGCTGCTTTGGCTATACCGATCGATAGTGCTCCGATAGAAATGCGGCCACCATCTAAGATCTTCATGGATTGAATAAATCCCTCTCCTTCTGGACCGATTCGCTGAGCATCAGAAATCACACAATTCTCAAATATCATCTCGGTGGTTTCGCTCGCACGCATTCCGAGTTTATCTTCTTTTTTACCGGAACTGAACCCTGGGGTATCACGTTCTACAATGAAGGCTGTCATTCCTCTAGAATCTCCTTTATTTCCCGTTCTAGCGATCACCACAGCAATATCTCCACTCTTTCCGTGAGTAATGAAATTTTTGGTGCCGTTAAGCGTCCAATTCTTTCCATCAAAAACGGCAGTAGTATTCATTCCTCCTGCATCAGAACCCGTATTGTGTTCTGTTAGACCCCATGCCCCGAGGTGCTCGCCAGAGGCAAGAGCGGGCAGGTAGCGTTGCTTTTGTTCCTCTGAACCGAACTCTAGAATATGATTGGTGCACAATGAATTGTGAGCGGCTACCGAAAGCCCTATAGACGGATCTACCTTAGAAAGTTCATCGATAATGGCGATGTACTCGTGATATCCTAGCCCCGAACCTCCGTAGGACTCAGGAACCAAAATACCCATGAACCCTAACTCACCTGCCTTTCGCAATACATCGACGGGTAGGTGTTGATTTTCATCCCATTCACGCACATGAGGAGCGATATACTGCTGCGCAAAAGAAGCCGCCGAAGCAGCTGCCATCTGACAGGTTTCACTTAAATCAAAATTCATGCTTTGAACGGTTTCGGTAAACATAGTCTCTTAATTACAATTTCAAATATAAGAGAATAAAAGACTTTTTGTTTAAAGTTTTTACAAATAAGTTAGTCAATTCATCTTGGTGTCTAAAGCCTCCTTTCAATGAGCGCTCTTCTAAAACGATATCCCACTCCTCGCTATTGAGATAAGGTAAACGCATCAACTCCTTCTTGGTTGCAGTATTAATAGAGAGGCGCTTCACTTCTGAATGATCTAGGGTAAAGCGTTTAGTGAGTTTGAGATGCACAGAATCCGGCAAGCGGTATACCTCTTTCAATTGGTCCATATGAGCATAAAACCCAAGGTATGCCCTGAATTTAATAATACGGTTGGCCAACACACTCCCAACACCATTGATGCGTTTTAAAGTGTTCGTGTCTGCACGGTTAATATCTCCCAGCAGGATTTTGGATGTTAAGGCAGTTGGTGAGGATACATGCCCTGATGCTTCTTGAGCCGCAACAGATCGATTTTGAACAGTACGTCGGCTTTCTGAACAAGATTCACAAGGGGTGGTTTGAGTCCATTGCACCGGACGCTGGTATTTCGCTTGAGTAAAATGATACACGCTTGGCTCTATAATTTTAATCATGCACAAAGCAAACAGGGTAAACATAACCCCCGTTCGTTCTCTACTTGAAACGAAAAACGGAGGTTTGTTTGACATGCTATCGCGCTACCTTGATTGCTTTTAAGTAGCGTTTCAATTGCTTTTGAACTTCTGGAAACAAGAAGTAAAGTCCGACCATATTAGGGAATACCATAGCGAAAATCATCGCGTCTGAAAAGGCCCAAATCGAGTCCATGCTCGCAGCGGCCCCAATCACTATAAAAACAAGGAACAAAAATTTATAGGTGAGATCCATTACTCTTCCTCTTCCAAATAAGAACTTCCATGCTTGAAGACCATAGTAAGACCATGAGATCATCGTAGAAACTGCAAACAACACTACAGCGACCGTAAGGAATATGTCTGAAAACGGAATGTAATTTGCAAACGCCTGAGAGGTTATACCTGCCCCTTCGTACGGTAAGCCGTCAATGTACACCACACCACTGCCATCACCTCCATAGTCAAACACACCTCCCATGTTGAAAATAACAATCACTAGAGCCGTCATCGTACAGATTACAACGGTATCAATAAAAGGCTCTAATAAGGCAACGAGTCCTTCGGAAGCCGAGTACTTCGTTTTTACAGCTGAGTGAGCAATCGAAGCAGATCCTGCTCCCGCTTCATTCGAGAAGGCTGCTCTTCTAAATCCAATAAGCAACACTCCAATTACGCCACCAACACCTACGGCTTTTGGCTCAAAAGCTTGCGCGAAAATTTGACCAAACGCATCATCCACAAAGGAGAAGTTTGAACCAATGATATAGATACATGCGAGTACATAAAGCACCGCCATTAAGGGTACCACCTTTTCGGTAACCGAGGCGATTCGTTTAATTCCACCAATGATAATAATCCCTACTAATACAGCAATGGCAGCACCGATCAAGGTACCCGCCATTGCACTTTCAAGACCCAAGAGATCCTTGATGACAATTGTCGCTTGGTTCGATTGCGCTGCATTTCCTCCTCCAAACGATCCGCCAATACAAAAGATGGCAAAGAGTACCGCTACTACCTTACCTAAATTGGCAAAACCTTTAGAAGCTAGTCCTTTGCGTAAAAAGTACATAGGCCCGCCATACACCACACCATTTTCATCTATGTCTCTGTATTGAACCCCCAGCGTGCATTCGACAAA